>Ga0209007_1000400_pt1 | contig 18280 bp, 13 predicted proteins | sample JacPinW_OM1H0_O2_FD_187961 | JGI IMG/M metagenome (GOLD analysis project Ga0209007, IMG submission 187961) | Forest soil microbial communities from Algoma, Ontario, Canada - Jack Pine, Ontario site 1_JW_OM1H0_O2 (SPAdes) (version 2) | ecosystem: Environmental > Terrestrial > Soil > Boreal... | reverse complement strand
CTGAACGGAGTTTTGCGTATCTCTCAGGGAGGAGACAAAAGCGGACAAAACATTGCCGCGGTAGGCACCGATGCCATCGATCTTTATCGAACGCCAGGCGACTTAATCGTCAATAAGCACGGCGGCTCCGCGGGTGTCGCCCTGATGATACCGATAGCTGATTACAATAGTATTTGGGCGCGCTTCCCGGTTCAGGCGACCAGTGCTACGCAGACAGAGCCGGCACATTAATCAGGCGCGTCCGATGATCGGGACTTGTGTTTAACGTTAAAACTGAGGAATCCATGCACTTCAGACAACATCGCGCCTAGTATCTTTCGTTGTATTGGCAATCTCGTGAGCTAGTTAGTCGAAGTTTGACCCGATCGGAATCGTGTCGATGACACAGGGAAAAAAGGGAGTGTTTACCTACTATCTCGAACTGGCTGTGCGCAGCTTGCGGCGAAGCCCGGGCCTTACTGCACTGATGATCCTGGCGATCGGCTTTGGCGTGGCGGCATCCATGACGACCTATACGGTATTCCGGGGCCTATCCGCCGATCCGATTCCTTGGAAGTCATCACAACTGTTCGTGCCGCAGATCGATGCGTGGGGGCCGGAGCACCGCGAAAATGGCGAGCCGCCTATTACGCTGACCTATATCGATGCCATGAATCTGATGCGTCAACATCGGGCCTCACGTCAATCGGCCATCATTCCGATGTTTCGTTCGATCATGCCGCCGCGTACCAACCAAGACAACAGCCAGATCGAGACCCGTGGGTATGCGGTCCACAGCGACTTTTTCCCCATGCTGGATCTGCCGTTTCATTACGGCAGCGGCTGGAGCAGGGACGATGATGCGATCCCGGTGGTGGTGATCAGCGATCACTTCAACGAGCAGATGTTCGGCGGCGGCAACAGCGTGGGCAAGACCATTGCTATTGACAACACCGACTACCGCGTTGTGGGTGTCATCAAGCACTGGAATCCGCAACCGGAATTCTTCGCACTCGTCGGGTATCAACGTGCCGAGCCAGACTTTTTCTTACCGGTTACATTCGAGGTTACAAACAACGTCATCAACCAAACCCACGCTGATTGCAAGGATGGTCCCTATTCAGGCAGTGATTACCCGGCGCTTCTGCGTTCAGAGTGCGTATGGTTCCCTTTTATGGTTGAAATCGATAAGCCAGAGGCCGTGCAGGCGTACCGGCAGTACCTCGATGCTTATGCAAGCGAGCAGCAACAGCTAGGCCGCTTCCAGTGGAAACCAAATAACCGCCTGCACGATGTGCCGGCATTTCTCGACTACCAGCATGTGGTGCCCAGCAATACCCGGCTGTCACTATTAGTCGCTCTGGGCCTGCTCGTCGTATGCCTGGTGAACACCGTGGCGCTGCTGCTGGCCAAGTTCTTGGGGCGCAGCGGGGAGATCGCCGTGCGGCGTGCACTCGGTGCATCGCGGTCGGCCCTCTATGCCCAATTCCTCACCGAGGCGGCAGTGATCGGCGCCGGAGGCGGCCTCCTTGGGCTGATGTTCACGGCCATCGGTGTGCTTGAGGTCGGCGTGGTGATGCCGGCTCATCTCGCCGCGCTGGCGCGAATCGACCCTACGTTGCTGATGCTCACGCTCCTGCTTGCCGTGACTGCCACCCTGCTTGCAGCGATCTACCCTACATATCGGGCGTCGAGTGTACCGCCTGCGTTGCAGCTCAAAACCCCGTGAGGATCACGCCGTGAACGTCTATCCCGTCCTCGTGGCATTACGGCGGCACAAAGCCCCTGTGATACTCACTGTGTTGCAGATCGCGCTGACGTTGGCGATTGTCGCCAATGCTTTCTCCGTTATCGGCCATACCATCGAGCGAATGAGTCGCCCGACCGGCGTAGACGAAGATGGCCTGATCCGGATTGTGCAGAAATTTACAGTCCAAGCGGGTGGCGACGATGCCGCCACGATCGAGAGGCTCGATGCCCTGCAACGGACGGACCTGGAAACGCTGCGCAAGCTCCCGGATGTGCAAGATGTCGCTGCATCGAGTGGTATCCCTCAACTCGGGGGCTTTGACGCCGGCGATATTTCCCTTGATGCGGACCGCAAAGGCAAAGTGGTACGGGCGGCCTATTACTACGGCGATGAGAACTTGCGGGCGACCTTCGGCCTGCATCTGATTGCTGGCCGCGACTTTGTCGCCACCGAGATCCAGCACGGACATGCCAGCCAGCCCGACTCACCCGTCGTGATCGTGAGCAAACCCGTCGCCGAGCAACTCTTTCCAGGTGGCAACGCGCTCGGCCAGAAGGTGTATCAGGACGGCAAGCCGGCCACGATTGTGGGCATTGTCGAGCGGTTGCAGATACCGATGTCGGAGGACAAAAACAGCAGTTGGGTGTTAAACTCGGTGATTGAGCCGCTGCGAGCTGATGTCCTATGGCCGGGCTATGTGGTGCGCGTGCGCCCCAGCCGCACGGCGGAGGCAATCCGCGAGATCCATAAGGCACTTTTTGCAGTGAACCCGATGCGCCACATGCCCGACGGCGCCGGCATCCATTCGTTTTCCGAGTTGCGCGCGCGATATTTTGGCCATGAGCGCGGCATTGCAGTGCTGATGAGCGTCATTTGCCTCATTCTGCTGAGCGTGACCGCCGCGGGCATTGTCGGTCTGACCAGTTTGTGGGTAGGTCAGCGGACCCGGCAGATTGGTGTAAGGCGGGCCATTGGTGCAAGAAAGATCGACATACTGCGTTACTTCCAGATCGAGAACTTGCTGATCGCCGCCGGCGGCGCGGTAGTCGGCACGCTGTTTGCCTTGGGCCTCAGCGAATGGCTGATGAGGCATTACGAGATGATGCCTCTTCCGCCGTTCTATGTGGCCATCGGCGTCGTTGCCATGCTCGTACTCGGTCAGGCCGCCGTGCTGGTACCGGCGCGTCGTGCTTCCAACGTGCCGCCATTCGTGGCGGCACGGTCGGGTTGAGCGGAAGCCGAATTAAAGGGATCTGGACGACGTGATTTCGCCATTAAAAACTCGTATGCATTGCAGGGAGATGCCCAAGTCCTGCTCGTATCGACGGATGAGGCGGGCCTCGGTTTCAGTGACCAGTGACACTGCCGTGCCCTTCGCGCCGGCGCGCGCTGTGCGACCGACCCTGTGCAGATAGGCCTTGCTCATCGTGGGTACGTCGAGATTGAAGATGTGAGTCACGTCGGGGATATCGAGTCCGCGGGCAGCCAGATCGGATGCAATCATGATGCGGATGGCGCCGCTGCGAATCCCATCCATCGCCCGCTTGCGGTCCATTTTGGATAACTCCGAATTTAGGTCCGCGACTGCTAGCTTGTGATGGGTCAGCTTCGATACGACCTCTTCCGCCACATTGTTGCGGTGAACGAATACGATCGAGCGCGGCACATCGAACGCGTGCAGCAGCTTGCGCAACACGTCCGGTTTGTCCCGGTCTTCACAAATCAGATAGAGATGTTCAATACTATCGTTGACCGCCGCCGCGCCCGCGCGAAGCATCAGGACATCAGGAGCCAGTGTTTCCAAGACCCGGCGAGTCTGCTGCTCGATCGTCGCAGATGCGAAAATCAACTGGCGACCCGCCGGCGCAGCGCTGACGATTTTCTGAATCCAGTTCAGACTTTCGTCGTTGAGCAGTCGGTCTGCCTCGTCGATGACGACGGCGCGAATGTGCGCCATCTTCAGCTTGCTCCGTTCGATCAGTTCCACGATGCGCCCCGGCGAGCCCACCACGAGGTGCGGCTTGGTCTTGAGCTTGTCGATCTGCCGGGCGGTCGATGTGCCTCCGATGAGCAGCACCGAGCGGATGGCGCGCGCGGCGTTTAGCGCAAGTTCACAGGATTGACGGTGAATCTGAATGGCTAATTCGTGCGTTGGCGCCACGATCACGACCTGGGTCGCAACTTGCGCAGGGTCGATGCGCGTAAAGAGGGGCAGCAGATAAGCCAGTGTTTTACCGGTACCGGTCTCCGCGCGCAAATACGCGTCCTTCCCGGCAACGAGCGGTGGGATTGCGGCGACTTGAATGGGGCTGGGGTCTAATATCTGTTGTTTGGAGAGCGCAGCGATCAGTTCGGGCGGCAGTGACAGACCTGTAAACGTCATGAAATCCAACTCGCTAGGGTTGCCGGCCACACCCGCTTTGGTACGGGATGGTTGCTGAAGGGACAACAACTCTAACAGTTTTGCCTATGTCACAGTCCGGGGGTAATGAGGTCAGAGGCATCCTGGTGACCGCCGGGGTCGAGTCGCGCTATGCTGAAGGCGGCAGATCGCCTTATATCTGCCGGAGGTGTCATGGACATCCGATCATCAGTAATTAGCCATTCCTTTTGGATATGCGCTGCCCTCGCAGTACTCACGAGTCTCGCAAATTCCGCTAGCGCTGATTCGATGGATACAATCACCGTACAGGCGCAAAGAGATAAAGCTAAACTCGAACGTGAGGTTAATAAATTCGTCTCAAGCACGATTGTTCAGCCCCGCAATTATGACGAGTCGCTCTGGCGTTGGAAGGATAAGGTCTGTCCTCTTGTGGCCGGACTGAATAAGGAGCAGGGCGAGTTTGTCCTCGGTCGTCTATCCGAGATTGCCAAAACCGCGGGTGCTCCGCTCGGTGCCGAGACATGCAAGGCGAACCTCTACGTAATTGTAACTTCAGCTCCTGAGCTCCTCCTGAAACAGTGGTGGCGCCGTGACGTCGATCTATTCGACGGTGAAGCTGGCCCAACCGTGAGGCGATTTCTCGAAACGCCCCGGCCCATTCGCGTCTGGTACAGTGCCGGCACCGTTGGGGCGGACGGACAGTTTTTTATTGGTTTGCTTGATGCGACTTCAGAGAGGGCAAAACCCTCCGGACACGTCACAGTGGTTCGCATCTCGCCGCAAGCCGCGACTCGCTTGAAGTTGACGGCGACCCGCAATATTTCCTCGGTAATTGTGGTGGTGGATTCCACAAAGATCGGCAATATCAACTTTGGCCAGCTTACCGACTACATCGGGCTTGTCGGGCTCGCCCAGATAAATTTCGAGAAGCAACCCGGTGATGTGCCTACTATCCTGAGGCTGTTTGAGACTTCAGGAGAGTCGCGGCCCAAGGAGATGACCGCCTGGGACAGGGCTCTGTTGCATGCCCTCTATAGCACGTCACAAACCAACGTAATGCAGATAGCGCAAATGCAATCAGCGGCGCTAAAGGACATTGCTCCGAAGTCGCCGAATTAGAACGTCGCAACCCATGACCGATACTAAGGAGCTTGTGAAGAAGCGGTTCGCGACCCCGGCGGCCTGGCACACTTGGCTCGAAAAGCACCATGCGAGGTCACGAGGCCTGTGGTTGGAGTTTGCCAAGAAGGAGAACGAACGGCCCTCGATTACCCACGCACAAGCACTCGAGACCGCTCTTTGCTTTGGCTGGATCGACGGGCAAACCAAGTCCAGCGCAGAGGGATGGTGGTGCCAGCGTTTCACTCCCCGGGGTCCCAGAAGCAAGTGGTCACAGGTCAACTGCGCTGCGGTCGAGCGCTTGCGAGCCCAAGGTAAGCTCAGGCCGGCAGGATTTGAGCAAATGAAAGCCGCAATGACCGACGGACGCTGGTCTGCCGCGTATGCACCCCAGAGTACGATCATCGTACCTGATGATCTAAAGGCGGCATTGGCGGCTTCTCCGATTGCGAGAAAGTTCTTCGAATCGCTCGACAGCAAGAACCGCTATTCCATTCTCTATCGACTGCACAACGCTAAAAAACCCGAGACTCGCGAGAGGCGATTGTTGAAGTTCGTTCAAATGCTCAAAGCAGGCGAGACGCTGCACGAGCGTCCCGGTAAGTCATCGAACACCAGCTCATGAAAGGAGGGCCTTCCGCATGCGTACACAGGCCATGCGGCCGCCGGAGTGCATGACGTGCTCGCCACGTTCGAGTGACATGAAGCCGTTCGCTTCGTAGAATCGGACGGCGTTAATCGAGGCATCCATGCGCAGTTCGGCCAGCCCAGCGTCTCGAGCCAACTCTTCGAGCCGAGCTAGGAGCGCACGACCTACCCCCTGGCCACCATATGCTGCAGCTACGTAGACGGCGCGCAACTCTGAATTGGCCGGAACGATTGAGCCGAAGCCGATGATCTGCCCAGCAGGTTCCATAGCAACCACAATTGATTCCTCGCCGCGCTCGATCCAGCGCTGGAACGACTCCACGCGCTCGCGGACGATAACGGCGGGAGCCCATTCATCGATGATCGCCGGACTGTAGGCGGAGGCAGCGGTTTGCCTGATCGCCGAGCGTTGCGCTTCAAGGATCGGCAACGCGTCATCCGGGCGACCCGGTCGGAGTTGGAAAGGCGGCGCTGCTGTCGTCATCCTGCCAGGATATCGCTCCATGCGGCTCGTTTCCAAGAGTTGGTCGATGTCGCCAAGCGAGAACGAGCGCACCGGTGGTCGCGCGTGTAGGCGCAATGAAAAACCACCGCGACCGCACAAAATGCCCCAGCGATGGAAATGGGCTTCACGTGAAGTCGTCGGCATTCCATTATTCAGTGGTGCGAAAAGGAAGGCGTTCTAAAAATCCCGTACCGGTAGACTTTTTCGTCACGGCTATTCACATATATACCGTTTCGAAACGTATAGGTCGTATCCGCGTGCAAACTGAGCTTTCCAGTGAGCGCCGGCCCGTAGTTCTGAAGAACGTCTATGACGCTCGTGTCATTGAGATAGGGTAGTTCCGCAGGCGCCGACGCCTGATCACCACTGTACGCAACCGCAAAAACTGCCCCTCCCGAATGCTCCCTGGGCGAGGAAAACACCGCGGTCACCACTCCGTTGTGCTTTGAATCGATTGTGTTATAGACCCAATAGTTCTCTTCTTGTTGAACCGGGCGACCCTTCGCGGCGAGCAATTCACTCCGAGTCATTCCGATCCGCACTCCACTCAATGACTCGATCCGCCCGACAGCGTCACTCAAGACCCCCAAAGCGTGGAATTCACCGCCGTCACCCAGTTGCTTATCGCAGGCTTCCATTGAATATTTGGTTGACCATGCAGTCGCTGAATACCGCCTCTCGATGTCTTTTCTCAGCCGATTGTATTCAGCTTTGTCCCCCGCTCGGCAGGCGAAATTCGCGAAGCTATTGAGTACTGCGTCACTTTTCGGATATCGCTTCACGAGTCCATAGAACCCTGACCTCATGCCGCTCCAAAATGCAGGCGTATCGCGAAAAAGATCAAGATCGTCTCCTTCCATCCGCGCATACATTGAGTACAGTTGCGCATAGCGCTCGTAGCCACGAACGGGTGCCGTATGGCCATAGATGGCATTGACAAATTGATCGACCTCCTCATAGGAGCCAAACCATCTCGGCATCAGGGCATGCAACATGCGGCTGTATAGAGCTCGATAATTGGGCGCAATCTTCACTCCATGATCGAATAGTGGACGCAACTGTTCCTTCGCCTTTTCCTTATCATTTGCTTGGGCGACTCCAACGTCCATTGAGAGCGTGTACCACAGTGGGTACTTGGCAGCGCGATCCTTGAGTTCCAATAATGCAGCCGCGGCCATTTCGGCTCGAAAGGCAAAAAGCGCCATGTTCTGGGTACTGATCGTATTGGCGCCGCCTGTGCCGCGCGCTGCGTACGCCCAGTCGGTGAAAGCCATTGCTTCGACCAGTTCGGCAAAAACAGAGCCTTTGACTCTGCGCCGCCAATCCGCCGTGCGCCCAAATACTTCGTCGGCGGTGAGGCTGCCAAAGCTAAACAGATCATCCAAACCGGCTACTAAGCCCTCTATACGAGAGCCGCCATCCGGCAGGTCTTCCAATGTTTGCGCGTATCGATTCATTAACGACTCAAGCCGCACAAAATCTCCATCCGAGAACAGTTCTTGCGCCTGACATTCGAGGGCATGGCGGAGTGCCGGACCATCGGTTTTGTCGTCCGAGTCTGCGAGGGGCAATCCGTAGTAGGGCGGCGCGCTAACGCAGCGCGAATGTCGGCCGGCGAATAAGCGGCGCACTTTCGTCACCAACGCAGAAGCGGCCAGAGCCCGAGGGCGATGATCCATCCGAGCCCGGATACTGAACCGTTCAATGTGGGCACCGGCCGCATTAGTTCGCGTCATCAATTCTCGAGCGTCCGCCGCGCGACTAACATCACGGTTCTTGGTCGCATCGATGGCTGCGCTCGCCCATTGAAAACGCAAATCTACAAAATCGGCTACGAGGAGCGCGAACTCGCGACCTGGTCCCTGAAGAGTTTTGTTCTCTCTCTCAAGTTGATCCTTTTGCGTTTCCCAAAAGGGCAGAATATCTTGCTCAAAGCGCTGGCCCAATTCCGCGTCGCTGATGGACCCATTTGCCGCGCGTGCCGCAAGCTCGCCCCACAAGTGGAGGTTTTTAGCCTCGCCGTTCAAATACGCACTGTGCGTTCGGAAGTATTGTTCAGGAATCGTGAGCCCGGATCCGAATCCCGTGGCTTGCCAAATTGCCGCGAAAGCTGCAACTACAACGAATACAACTGCGGCGATACTTCGATTAACAGGCGACTGCTTGCGAACGGCGGCATCGAGCGGTTGCGCCAAAATGTATCCCAGCACAAATCCGCTGAGCACTCCGCCCACGTGGGCTGCATTGTCAACGCCGGGTTGAATCGCGCCATTGACCAGGTTGAACACGACGAATGCCAAGGTGCTGATCCAGTGCTTGCGAACGATAACTGCCGGAATCTGGCGCCGTTGCCGGCTCAAAAACGCCAGGAAAGCACCAAACACTCCGAATATGGCACCGGAAGCCCCCACGCTGCTCAGGCTCGGATCCCATGCAATGCTTGAGAGACTCGCGAGGATTCCAGCCGCGACATAAACAAACAGCAATGTTCCCCGTCCAAACAGCCTTTCACTGAGGCGTCCGATATTCCACAGTGCCCACATGTTGAGCACGAGGTGCAGAAGGTTCAAATGGACAAAGAGTGCTGTGAACGTTCGCCACCACTGACCGTTCACCGTTAACGGGCCGAAATTAGCACCCCAGGCAAGTAGTTCCGGTACCGTGAACTGCCCAAGCTTCTTCGTAAAAATCGCCATCGCCGCGAAGATCGCAATGTTGATCGCCACGATCGCTGCGGTAATCCAAGGGGTGCCGCTAACCGTTTGCAATCGCAGGTTAAATTCGCGGATCGCCGACCATTGTTCTAGAAACTTCCTACTCTGGGTTGCAGGTAACGCTTCGAACAGGCACTTAGCCTGCTCTGGGGATTCGCCCCGAAACTGAACTCTTTCGGCCGGCAGAAACTTACGTCTTACCGCGAATTGAACGCACTGGCCGTCTTGAACGACGTTTCGAACACAAGATATCTTGCGGGCTACCTGTGATTCGATGGCAACGCCTAACCATGTTCGCTGCCAACCACGCAGCAGAATGTGCCCAGCGCCTACCTCAATTGCGCCGGCGCCGTAGACGGGCGAACGGCGAGCTTTGGCCGCGAGCCAACCGAGAATCCCCGTTCTCGAACTAAACAGCCCCAAGTAGCCGCTGCTTTGCGCAGACGACTGATTAGTATGTATGGCTTCCTTTTGCCTGAGCGCAGCAAGAAGATTGCCAAAGTTCAGCGGAAAGTCTTTCTTGTCGACGCTGTGCTGGAGCTCACGCAATTGCTCAAGCGAATAGCTGCTAAAGTCGATTAGCCCATCCCGGGGATTCGCTGGGCTTGCCTCAGAGGTTCCGCTCTTCCTGGCGCTATCGTCGTCCATGGCTGATTGTGCCTACTGTCGGCGCCTCACGCGAGTTTCAAACGCTGCGACGAATGACGCGCATGGTCCAATTATGGTTAATGCAGTACGAGAGCGACGCCAATAGTCATATTCCTCGCCCCCACCCAGACAAGATGCTTCTGAGGTTCAGGAACTCCTCTCTATCGAGCATCGCGAGCAGATTGCCGAGTCGAGTGTATCCGATGAAATTCCGGTAGTGACCCGGGCCGTCTCGCCGTCGACGGTCGGGTCACTCCACATAATCGACTTGAGCGCGAGTCTCAGTTACTTCATGGGAAACGCACGAAGCCGTGGACAACGTTGTTCTTGTCTACGTAGTACCCCGTGACCACGCCCCAGTCGTTGATACTGACAGGAAACGTTCCATTGAAATCATTCGCCGTGAGATCCGCGCTCGGTGCATCGAAAGTTAAGAACTTACCATCGGGGCTGCGCAGGTAGCCGTGATACACGTTGTTCGCGTCCAGGTAATATCCCGTGATCGCTCCGAGGTCGTTGAGGCCCATGGAACAATCGGCGAAACAGCCCAAGCCCTGGGAGCCCTCGCCAGGAGGGTCGAACGTTGTGATCTTACCTGCAGGACTGCGCAGGTAGCCGTGAACCACGCTGTTCCCATCAATGTAGAAGCCCGCGTTGGCCCCGAACAGGTTGATGGGGCGCGAGCAACCAGGACAGCCGGTGCCTTGGTACAGGCCAGTGCCCGCGCCGGGAACGTCGAATGTTGTGAGCCGGCCGTCGGCAGCGCGTAAAAGTCCGTGGTCAACGAAATTGCCGTTACCGTCTTCGTAGCCCGACGCGGCCGTCCCAAAGAGATTGATGCTGAAGGCCGCCGAACCAAAACAACCGGTCGCGGGACTGGCATTGCACTCACCCGGAACGCTCCACGTGACAAAAGTTCCGTTGGGACGGCGTAAGAAAGGGCGGAACACGCCATTCTGATCTGCGTAGAAACCGACGATCGCTCCTTCCAGGTTAAGGGCATTGGGAGTCGTGGTGCCCTGGGCGCTCCCAATAACATCGAATGTTGTAATCGCGCCCTCGGCACTGCGCAGGAACCCGTGGGCCCCACCGCTCGCGTCTACGGAAAATCCTGTGATCGCGCCCGCGTCGTTAATGCCGTTCACGAACGTTCCATTGAAGTCCCCCGCGGTCGTATCCGCACCGGGCGCATCGAAAGTCGTGAACTTGCCCTCGGGACTGCGAACGAAACCATGAAACACGTTGTTCGCGTCCTGATACGTTCCCGCGATCGCTCCGAAGTTGTTGATGAGCGCGGAACAATCGGAGTAGCAGGCCGTGCCTTCGAAGCTGCCCGTAGTCGCCCCCGCGCCCGGAGCATCGAAAGAGATGATGCGGGGCTCACCTGCGTTTGCCGCGACAGTCATCCCCAGCGCGCAAAGACCCAAGTAGAGCGCGCGCGCCTTTGTCTTGGCGCTAGGCGCGAAGGATAGATAAGGAACAATGCCGTTGATATTCATGAGTCCAGACTCCCTTTTTTTAAGTTCTCAGACGAAAGTCGGTGGCGGAAGGGTCGGTCAGTGGCTGTCACCATGGATGGATCGGCACACTGAGCGCGGCCGCCCGGTTGAATTCGGCGCCAAAGGAATGAATTGAGAATTGCTATTTGTTGCCGCGCGCGAACCGCGCTGTGAGCGCACCCCCTTATCGGCTTTTTATTGAGATCCTTAGAGGCCAGATGCCTGAACCGAGGACCCCACCTAAGTAACATGTGACTGCCAGTGCTTGCTGTCAAGGGCACTTCTATTGCGACGCGACATTGGCGACCCGATCTAGGTCCTTCGCGGGTTGCGATAGGATAAGCGCCGGCAACGGATTAAGCCCCTAGAGTTTTAAGCTGTCATGCAACGTCGCTACGTGACCGTCGATGTCTTCACCGATCGAGTCTTCGGCGGCAACCCGCTGGCCGTCGTTCTGGATGCGCAGGGGCTTAAAAAGCCCCAAATGCAGGCGATTGCCACCGAGTTCAACTATGCCGAAACCACCTTTGTGTTACCGCCGCGGGCTGCCGATCACACCGCTCACGTCCGCATTTTTACTCCGCGAACCGAAGTCCCTTTCGCAGGACACCCCAATGTCGGCACCGCCGTCGTGTTTGCGCGCGAATGGGATCGCGATCGCGAAGCGAACGGCGGCCCTCCGCTCGATCGATTGATATTCGAGGAAGCCGCGGGGCTCGTGCCGATCCGACTCATTCGACAATCGAACGCCGTGGTTGGCGCAGAGTTCGCCGCACCTGAATCCCTAGCACTGGGATCGAAGGTCAGTGCGGGCGACATCGCCGAGTGTCTGTCCCTCACCGCGGCTGACATCAACCTCGCAAACCATCCACCTCAGGTGCTTTCAGTCGGATTGCCGTTCTTGGTGACCGAGATCGCAACGCGAGACGCATTGCGGCGCGCCAAGCCCAATGCTCTGACGCATGAACGAGTGCTGCCGCCGCTCGGCACCGACGCCATCTACTGCTACAGCCGAGGCGCCACGCCGCAACAACTACACGCCCGCATGTTTTCGCCGCTCGACGGCATCGTCGAGGATCCCGCCACCGGCAGCGCCGCCGCCGCGACCATCTCCCTACTGGCGGCACTGCGACCGGAACTCGATGCAGAGATGTCGTGGCGCATCGAACAAGGCGTTGAGATGGGCCGACCCAGCCTGCTCAAAGGGCGGACGGAAAAACGCGATGGTACCGTCACCGCCGTTCACATCGGTGGATTCGTTGTGCGAGTCATGTCCGGAGTGCTTGAACTGTAACAAGCTCCGGTGCGGTCCGGGTTCTTTTCGGCTACTCCGTGATTCCCAGTTGACGCAGAATAAATGCGTATTCGAGCGCCGTGTCATGGAACCGTTCAAAACGTCCTGACTTGCCGCCATGACCCCCGGCCATGTTGACGCTGAACACAAGCGGCTCATGATCGGTCTTCGTTGCCCGCAGCCGCGCCACCCACTTGGTCGGCTCGAAATATTGAACTTGCGAGTCCCACAGACTCGTCAGCACCAGCATTGCGGGATAATGCTGCGCGCTCACATTGTCATACGGCGAATACGACAGCATGTAATCGTAGTATTTCTTCTCTTTCGGATTTCCCCACTGATCGAATTCATTGCTGGTCAACGGAATGCTTTCATCCAGCATGGTGGTAACCACATCCACAAAAGGAACTGCCGCGATGATGCCTCGGTAGTCCTGCGGCGCCATGTTGGACACCGCGCCGACCAGCAATCCGCCGGCACTGCCGCCCGAGGCAAATGCCTTGTCCTTGGCTGCGTACTTGAGTGCAACCAGATGCTCCGTGACATCGATGAAGTCCGTGAACGAGTGTTTTTTATTGAGCAACCGGCCGTCTTCGAACCACGCCCGACCGAGCTCCTGACCACCCCGCACGTGGGCAATCGCCATCACGAATCCGCGATCGAGAAGACTGATCCAGCTGGAGCGAAACACCGGATCGGTCGAGGCCCCATAGGATCCGTAGCCATATTGATACAGCGGGGCCGTCCCATCGAGAGGCGTGTTTTTTCGCATCACCAGCGATACAGGAATCTTCTTGCCGTCCCGCGCCGGAACCCAGAGGAATTCCGTGCGGTAGTTCGCTGCGTTAAATCCCCCCAGCACCGGCTCGGTCTTTTTGAGCTCCTTTTTGTCGGACCTCATATCGTAGTCATAGGTCGTGCGCGGGGTCTTCAACGAGCTGAACACATACCGTACGGTCGAACTATCGAGTCCCGGGGTGTGCACCAGCGATGCGGCATAACTCGGCTCATCGGATGCAATAAGCATGTCCTTGCCAGGCCGCCAAGTCTTCACGCGCATCTTGAGCAAGCCGCCTGAGCGCTCGTTAATCGCCAAATAGTCCTTGGAGACCTCAAAGTCCTGGATGAAGGTGTCGTCCGACGGGGCAATCACGTCCGACCACGTTCCTTTATCGGTGCTCGTCGCAATCGGTGCACTCATGATGCGAAAATTCGGCGCGCGCCAATTGGTGCGAATGATGAAATTCGATCCTAAGTGATCGACGTGGTACTCGAGGTCCGCTTCGCGCGGTAACACCGGCGTGAACCGTAATTGAGGATCCGCTGCATCCGCGTACCGCACCTCGGTCTGCTGAGTGCTCCTAAGATCGATAAATACGAACTTCTCGGAGCGGCTCTTGCGCACCCCCATGTAATAGCTGTGATCCTTCTCCTCATAGACCAGGGGATCGGGCTGAGTCGCGCCCAACGGGTGTTTACGCACCCGGACCGACAGGAGCGTCACCGGATCCTTCTCGACATAGACCAAGGTGCGATTGTCGGCGGCCCAGACGAATTCTGGCTGCACATTCTCGACCCGGTCGCTTAAGGTCTCCCCGGTCTTGAGGTTCTTGATGTGCAGCGTGAACTGACGCCGACCCACATCATCTTCCGTGTAGCCCAGGAGCGTTCCGTCCGGGCTGACCTCGGTGTCCCCGATCTGAAAGAAACTGTGACCCTGGGCCATGGCATTGCCGTCCAGCAGCACTTCCTCCGGCGCCCTCATCGCACCTTTGCGTCGCGCGTACACCGCGTAATCGAGACCCGGCACAAAACGCGAATAGTAAAAATAGCCGCGGTCCAACACGGGCACCGACGCATCGTCCGGCTTTTGGCGTGCGACCAATTCGTCAAAGAGCTTCTGCGTCAACTGGGCACTCGGCGCCATGTACGCATCCCGGTACGCGTTTTCCGCCTCCAAATAGCTTAAGACCTCCTTGGATTTTCGCGTGTCGTCCCGCAGCCAGTAGTAGTCGTCGCGTCGGTTGCCATTGGGCGAAACCACATCAAACGGACGCCGCTCCGCGACCGGCGGCGCTGGATCCGCCGTCGGCGCCGCCTCAATCACGGATGCGACGACGAACGTCAACCCAACCACCCACATAGAAAGCACAGACTTATTCATGAAGCTCCCGGAAAGTACCGACTCTTGTCATCTGAATGATAGCCTATGCTCATTGAAGAGCCCGCGATGTGCTTTGCCAGTTGATCCCATTAAAAGAGGTGCCACGATGGCCACGCGACGTGAGATTCTAGTTGGAGCCTCAGCACTGACTGCCTACGCCGCAGTAATGAGGGCCGGCGCGGCGGTGTCCGGCTTTAATGATCAGGATTATCGTCGCGCCATCGTCATCGACGGCCTCGGCGCGTTTGACGATCCCTACGGCCCGCCGGAAGCGACCGCAATCGATCCGCGCGCGGTCGCAGATCTCAAGGCCTCGGGTCTCACCATGTCGCACGTCACGATAAACACCGTCGGCAACGGACCTGATGTTTGGGACAAGACCATCGTGACCATCGCCCAGGTCGACCGGGTGATCAGCGACAATCCTGAGGTTCTCATCAAGGTAAACACGACCGCAGACATCCGCCGCGCCAAGCGCGAGGGCAAGTCGGCCATTCTTTATGGCACGCAGGACACCAGCCTCGTAGGCGCCGATCTCGATCGGCTCGCCCTGCTGAAGGGGTTGGGGGTCCGTAGCGTTCAACTCACCTACAATCTGCGCAACCTCTGCGGCGACGGCTCGCTGGAGCCGGGCAATGCCGGCTTGTCCAAGCTTGGGTTAGCGACCATCGCTCGGATCGAGAAGGAAAAAATGCTGGTGGATTTCAGCCACGGTGGACAACGCACGATCGCTGAGGGCATCGCCGCGACGACTCGCCCGCCTATCATCAGTCACACCGGGTGTCGCTCGCTGCACGACAATCCCCGCAACGTATGGGACGCCGAGATGAAAGCTTGCGCCGACAAGGGCGGCGTCATCGGCATCTACTGGATGCCGTTTCTCGTGCCGAACAGCCGCCCAAGCGGCGCCGACCTGGTACGCCACATGGACCATGTAAAAAATATTTGCGGCGAAGATCACGTAAGCATCGGCACGGACGGCGTTCTCAGCAAGACCGTCATCGACGATAAGTCGCGCGCCGCGCAGAAGAAGTTCTACGAAGACCGAGCCGCTCAAGGGATCGCAGCGCCAGGCGAAGGACCGGACATCTTCAACATCGTCGCCGACTGGGACGACATCATGCGCTACCATCACCTTGCGGACGGCTTGTCAAAGGCCGGCTGGACCACCGGACAAGTTGAAAAAGCACTTGGCTTAAATCTGATGCGCGTTTACGGCGCGAGCTTCGGTTAGCACCAACATAGCGGGAAGTCGAGTGCGGTCGGTTATGCCGAAATTGTCACGCTCGAGCCGAAACTTACAGTCTACAGCGAGCTGCAACACTCTGAGTTGGGGGACTTCAATTACCTAACGGTGAACCATGATCGAATCGTCTTGCCATTGCGGCACGGTGAAACTAGAAATCCCATCCGCGCCGGAAGAAGTGACCGACTGCAATTGCTCCATCTGCCGCCGCTATGGCGTGTTGTGGGCCTACTATGCTCCCGCGCACGTGCGCATTATTGCGACGGAGGGTGCGACGGCAGCCTATCGGTGGGGCGACAAGTCCCTTGAGTTCCACCGCTGCCAGAACTGCGGCTGCGTCACGCACTGGGCGGCCGTGGAGCAACCTGCTGATCGCATGGGCGTGAACGCTCGCCTGATGGCGCCCGAGGTCTTAGCGGCAGCACGCCGGCGCCGTCTCGACGGCGCCGACACGTGGAAATATCTCGCTGAGTAACAGAGCTTAAAGCGCGCAGCCTTACCAGCGGCCAGAAAATCCGTGACCGGATCGTCAGAAACCACCGCTTACACTAGGCGTGATGACGTGATGGACGCATGATTGCCCTGGATCTGGCACGATAAAACAGGGAAGGTCTCATGAAGAACCGCACGCACCGCTGGCGCCCACTCTTTCTTCTCGCGGTTTTCCCGCTCTCAGCATGGGCCGCATTGAGCCACATCGCTCTGCCCAGCGGCGACGAACTCTGGTTAACCGTTCCGGCAACCTGGGACCAGAAATTCGACTCGTCCACCAAGAACATGCCACCGGGCGTCTGGATGACTCCCCACCAGGGACCCTCCTTCAATGTCATTATTTCGCCGCTCTCCGGTACACCGATGGGCGCCGCGATGGCCGACGAAAACAAGATGCGCTCAATCGTTGCGTTGATCGGCAAAAACGTCTTGTCTCAATCCGTGGAAATGTCCATTCCCGTTCAAAACCTGACCGGCCCCCACGTGCACGGTTTCTACATCTTCGCCACCGATCGCGCACCTAAGCCCAACGAGTGGAAATATTTAACCCAAGGAATGATCAACATCGACGGCGCGCCCTTCGCGTTCTCGATATTGACCAACGACGGCCAGGAAGCGGTAGCCAAGGCCGCGATGGATCTCATTCGCGACGCCTCCTACCACTCGCGCAAGACTACTTAACGGAAAATCACCGGCACGATGTCAGGAACGTCGGGAGAACAGGATGTTCAGTCGCTCGATATTCGCCAAATTCTTCCTAGCCTTGATCGGGCTCGCGGCGGGAAGCCACGTCAACGCGCAAGCGCCTGCAAACTCCAAACCAGCAGACCCGATGCACTGCGCCCTGACGCTGTACATCCCATGGGTTCGCGCGCAGGGCAGGCCGCTCGATCCGGATCTTAAAGCCAAAAAGCTGCAAGAAATCGATAAGGCATGCGGATCATCGCTGCATCTATCCAATGTCATCACGGCGTACGATTCCCTGCAGCCGCGCTCGCCCGTGTCTCAAACCGGCATCATCCAAGAACCGCCTCGCGTTGATGTCACCCAAAACGGCAAAGTGACCAATATGACAATCGCAGGGCAACTCGCCGCCAAGAACCCCTTAGGCTGCGTGCCCTTATCCCAACTCGACAACACCCGCACACCGCCTGACATCTACCTCGGCGTCTCCGCCTGCATCCAAAAAGACGACTACTCCGCAGCCGCCGCGCTATTTGCGTTGGCGGGAATCGAAAGTCGCTTCGACGCGGCACGCGTACTCGACAAGACTGCAGGGCAGGCCGGCCCAGTGCTCATCATGAACACCTTCAACGGACTCGCCCAAGACAAGCGCGATAAGTTCGGCAAAACGGTCGGTGAACTAGCGGCCGATCCGAATGCAATGACCGATACCTGCCGCACAATCCAAAAAATCGGCTATCCCCACTACTATCCCGAATATATGGTGCTGCACGGCATCCACGCCTTCACCGCCAAGCCCGGTGATGCCACGATGGAACCGAACTTCGACGCGCCAGCCACCTGGCATACCCTGTTGACGAAGTACTTGAACTGCCCTGATGCGCCGACGGCCGCCTCCACCGTCGCGACCGCAACGGCGGCAAAGAATGATATTCGATCAAACGACCCTAGCCGGATGAAACCCGGCCTTTATCAAGTGCAGACCAACGTGGGAGCTTTAGAGCCTACTGAAAGGAATACCGGTCCCACCTACATGCGCATGTGCTTCACACAGGCCATGATCGACGCCTCCAATCCGGTACCGCCTCAATCAGGTGAATGCGATCGCTACAACGTCATTCACACCGGCAATACCACTCATATCGACTTCAGCTG
>Ga0209007_1000399_pt1 | contig 18329 bp, 16 predicted proteins | sample JacPinW_OM1H0_O2_FD_187961 | JGI IMG/M metagenome (GOLD analysis project Ga0209007, IMG submission 187961) | Forest soil microbial communities from Algoma, Ontario, Canada - Jack Pine, Ontario site 1_JW_OM1H0_O2 (SPAdes) (version 2) | ecosystem: Environmental > Terrestrial > Soil > Boreal... | reverse complement strand
ACCGGCGATATTTACTACGGGCTCTGGTACCCCATCGTGGTGGCTGCCATTACGCTGGTGCTGGGGTTGCTGTTCTTGCCCGAGACATTTAAGCGGCCCATCGACGCTTAAGCGGCAAGTCTTTGGAAACTGACGCCGTCGCAGATCTGCGACGGCGTTTAGCTTTCCGTTACATTCCCTTCACAGTTGTAGCCGATCCGTGAATTGTGACGTTATGCATTCTGTAAACAGCGTACTTTTGCGTACGCTCATGCATAACCATCAATATGGCGGGTGACTATGTCTATCAAATACTGTGTAAATTCGAGGCTACCGTTGGCTGGCGCCGCAGTGATCCTTTCTGCTGCGACCGTGTTGGGCGGTTGCGTGGTGCGCGCTACGGTACCGCCACCTCCGCCGCCACCGCGCGTGTATGTACAGCCCGCGCCGCCGCCGCCTCCACCGCCTGCAGCCTACGTTGCGCCGGCGGTCGATGTTGAGGTAACCGCGAACGAAGCGCCGCCTCCATTGCCCGACTACGAGCAACCGCCGTGCCCTGAAGATGGTTACATGTGGACGCCGGGATATTGGGCCTGGGGTGGGGGGGGCGGATATTACTGGGTGCCCGGAACCTGGGTGCAGCCGCCGCGCGTCGGTGTGTTGTGGACGCCGGGATACTGGGGCTTCGTGGGCGGGGTCTACAGGTTCAATGTCGGCTACTGGGGCCCGCACATTGGCTATTACGGCGGTGTCAATTACGGCTTCGGCTATGTCGGCGTCGGCTTTGCCGGCGGCCGCTGGGTCGGCAATTCATTTGCCTACAATAGAACCGTGGTGAACGTGAATGTGACCAATATTCACAACACGTACAACGAGACGGTCGTCAATAATGTCTCTGTCACCAAGGTGAGCTACAACGGTGGACCCGGCGGCACGCACGCAGTACCCACTGCGCAGGAGCGAGCCGCGGCATCGGAACAGCACATACCCCCGACTGCCATGCAACATCAGCATGTGCAAGAGGCGGCCCGCAATCCCGCGCTGAGCGCCAGAGCCAACGGCGGTCATCCCGCCATTGCAGCAACCCCGAGACCAGGCGCATTCAACGCGCCCGGCGTAGTGGGTGCTCACGGCGCCAGCACGCCGCCGGGCGCCGCGCAGCGCGGCGGACAGCCGGGTCAGTTTGGCCAAAACGGCGCACATGCACCGGGGCAACCCGGACAGCCGAACGGCGCGCATCCTCCGGGACAACCCGGACAGCCGAACGGCGCGCATCCTCCGGGACAACCCGGTCAGCCGGCCCAGGCGGGCGCAAAGCCTGCGAAGCCGCCGGTGAAGGCGCAGCGTCCTAAGCCCGAGGAGAAGAAGGGCGACAAGGACAAATAGTCCTATCGCGCAGCGCGCGGACAAAAGCGGCCGAGTTTCGACTCGGCCGTTTTTGTTTTAACACCGCGATTATTTGGCAACCGACGACACCACCGGCAGGTCGACGAAGCTCCCGCCGGAGGCGCCGTCAAAGATCTTGATCGTCGCTTTCTTGTAATCGCCGGGTTTGGCGAAAAAGATATTGTCCACGTAGGTTTGCGGGTTTCGGTCATACAGGGGAAACCAGCTCGATTGCACCTGCACCATAATGCGGTGTCCCGGCAAGAACACATGATTGGTGGTCGGCAACGCGAAGCGGAAAACTTGCTTTTGATCGGCAGGGATTGGCTTTGGGTTGCTGAAGGATTCGCGGTAGCGGCCGCGCAGGATGTCTGCCGAAACCATCAATTGGTATCCGCCCATTTTGGGTTCGCGCCCGAGCTGGTCGGGGTAGACGTCGATCAGCTTCACCACAAAGTCACCGTCGCTGCCGCTGGTCGAGGCGATGAGATTGGCAATGGGCTCGCCGCTGATTTTCAACGGTTCGGTGAGCACCGGAGTGGAAAAACTCAACACGTCGGTCCGTGAGGCGACATCACGCTGATCACTCACGAGCCAGGTCTGCCATCTGGCGCCTTCCTCGTCGCCTATATGGATGGGGCGCGGAATATAGGGCACCGGCTTGGCCGGGTCCGACACATAGGATTCAAAATCGCCGCTCGCGGGGGCGCGCGAACTTGTCTCGATGATACTGCCCAAGCGTAGACCGCCGCCGCTTTGCAGATAAAGTTTTTGCGCCACGATGCTGCAGCCGGAGCTGCAGCCGCTCGGCCAGGTCGACAGCTGCTCCCAACGGTTCGTGCCGGTCTCGAATGCGGTGACTTGCGCAATGCCCAGAGGCGGCGCGTCGTCCTTCAGATAGTGATCAAAGAATGGCCGCACCAGATGCTTGCGGAAGTATTCCGCCGTGTCGCTGCCAAATCGAATTTGTCCAATGGCGCTGCCGTCGAGCCGCTGTTGGTGATGAAACCAGGGACCGATGACCAGATAAATGTTCGAGGTGTCGGGTTGCTGCGCTTTGAGCGCCTTGTACAGCGCGATATTGCCGTAGATGTCTTCCTGATCCCACAGGCTGTGTACGAGCATGGTGGGTACGGTGACGTGCTGCTTGGCCAGGATCTTGTCGAGGGCCTGGTCCTGCCAGAATTCATCGTAGGCCGGGTGGCTCATCAGCTTGGCCGCGAAACCGACCTGTTCAAGACCATGCCGCCGCGCCATTTCGCCGGCCGAGCCTGCGCTAAGCCACGTATCGTAATCATCGTAGTGGTCAGTCCACCAGGGTATGTCGCTGCCGCGAGTGGCTTCCTGATCGTGCGCGTACGTCAAGCTATCTTGCCGAAACGCACCCTTGTGAAACCAATCATCTCCCATCCACCCATCGACCATGGCATTGATCGGAATCGCCGCGCGCAGCGCCGGGTGCGGGTTCACCAGCGCCATCAGGGACGTGAAGCCATCGTATGAAATGCCGAGAATGCCGACCTTGCCATTGGTCTCCGGGATATTCTTGACCAGCCAATCGATCGTGTCGTAAGTGTCCGTGGAATGATCGACCGCGGTCGGATTCAATGGGCCATGCAAAGGCCGGGTCATGACGTAATCGCCTTCCGACCCATGTTTGCCGCGCACATCCTGCAGCACGCGGATGTAGCCGCCGTTGAGTACGGCATCATCCGCGACATCGTTGCTGTCGAGCAGCGAATCCAAGTGCGCGCTCACATCTTTGGCGATGCGCGAGGTGGCGCCATATGGCGTACGGCTCAAGAGGATCGGGGCGCGATGCGCGCCGCGTGGAATGAGGATGACGGTCTTAAGCTTGACGCCGTCGCGCATCGGAATCATTTCCTCACGCTGGATGTAGTCGAAGCTCTCCACACGCGGTACGAAGGCCGCCGGTGTCTCGCTGGGCAGTGTCTGTTGCGCAATGGCGGTTGCGGCCAACCCGACCAGCAGAGCGCTATACATAATGAATCGTCCGGCTGCCGGCCGGCTGAATGATGACATCGGTAAACTCCGGAAACGGGGTGGATTTTGGAACGCGGATAGTGCGGGATCAAACCGCCGCACGCAACGGCGCCTCGAGCCGCAAATCCAACCAGCCGCGCCTGCCGTTAGCAGACCAACGATTAGCCCTCTATGCGTATATGAAGGCTTGCCGGTCGCCCGTTCAGCAAGGGCGAGGTCTCCTTGCGATGTCGATGGGTAGGGGGCATGATCAGAACCATAGGGGTGCCTGGCTTAAGGGTGGATAGGAGGGCAGACAAGTGAATTCATTGTCGTTTACGGTATCCGACGGAGTCGCGACTTTGGCGCTGCAGCGTTCAGCATGCAGCAACGCAATCGATATCACCGTCATCCGCGCAATTCATCTGGCGCTCGATCAGATCCAAAAAGGCGAGGGCGGCGCAAAAGCCGTGGTGATCACCGGCAGCAACGATGTGTTTTGCAGCGGACTGGACCTGCATTCCATCGACTTGAAAACGGCCGAGGCTCGCCAGCGTGCGCACTTCGAAATGCGCCGCTTCATGGATCCGCTGATTCTTCGCTTGAGCGGATTTAGATTCCCCATCGTGGCGGCGGTGAATGGCGCGGCGGTGGGGGCCGGCATGAGTCTCGCGCTCGCCAGCGACATCATCATGGCCGCTGATAACGCTTATTTCCTGCCCTCATTTGCACGCTTAGGGCTGGTGCCCGATGCGGGAATCACCTTTCACCTGGCGCGCCGTATTGGCGCGGGCCGCTCCCTGTCTTCGTTGATGCTCGCGGAAAGAATCGATGCCAAGACGGCGCTTGATTGGGGTCTGGCCTATGCGGTGGTTCCGTCCGGCGAACTTCTCGCACGCGCGCAAGCCGTGGCGCATCGGCTGGCCACCGGGCCCTGTGCGGTACTCGGGCAAATTCGCACCCTGCATGCCTCGACGTTTGACAATTCGCTGCAGGAACAATTGCGCGCGGAACGCAGCGCGCAGGAGATGACTCTCGAAACCCAGGATTGCGTGGAAGGCGTGCGGGCGTTTTTCGAGAAGCGCGAACCTAATTTTTCGGAGCACTAGGGGCGCTGGGCCCACTAGGCGCCGCGGCGGCGCCCGGTTTGGCGGTGATCGCGATGCGAATCGCGGCCAGGGGCGCACGGTCATCGAACGGCTGCGTCAACGGGTCATTGGGCACCCCCAGCAAGGTCCATAACAGCTCGAGGTTTGGCGTTTGCGGCGTCGCTTTGATTTGCTGGTAGAGACCGGACATCACATGTGTGCCGGTCGCGGCGTCACCGATTCGAAGCACGTCCCCGATATCTCTCTCGAAGCCATAACCCCCCGTCTCTTTCAGGATTGCTCGCAAGGCCGTTTGAAGCCCGAGGCGATTGGCGGTTTGTTCGCGTATGGCAATGTCTGCCTGCAGGCAGTAAAGCGCACCGCCCCAGTAGGTGCGCCCCCACGAAGGCGATTGATCCATGCCCCCTTCGCCGGCGCGCGGCAGTCCCTTGGGCATGGAATTGCGGTCTTCCGCCCAGACGTCGGCGACTGCCCGGTTGCCATCCTGCGCCCGCGCGACACCCTCGACATAGACGGCCAAGCCTTCGGCCAACCAGTTGTGGCTTCGACCGACCTCTGGCAGCGCCAGATGCACCATTTCATGGACTAGCACCCAGTCGGCCGCCAGCGCCTCGGCGGTGGTTTCGCGGCCCACGCGCATTTGAATCATCAATCCTTCCTCATTGGTGGTGCGCCCGCCGTTGACGCCGCCGCCATCCATTCCTTGCAGCCGAATGACCACCAAAGGCGCGGGAAATTGGCCGTAATAATCCGCGACGATATGCGCCGAGCGGTCAATCCAGGCGCGCAGCCGCGGCTGCTCCTTGATGAGTGCGGCATCGTTCATGACGACACAAATCAAGGACGCGTTCAGCTGCAGCTGAATATTCACCGGATCCGGGCATGCGGCATCGCAAAGTCCGCAAAACGTTGCCAAAATCGCAGCGGCGACAATCTTCATTAAATGCACAGCACCTCCTTCACTCATTGAGCCGCCGCGGGCCGCTGAGGTAGCGGTTGCCGGAAACAAAAAAACGCAGCCGCTCCTCGGCTCCTTTGGTCAGTCCGATTCGGGTGCTCTCGCCGATGGACTCGATCTTGTGACCATCGCTGCCGATCCAAAGTTGCTCATCGGTAAATAGATTCAGGCCGTCGTGACTTTTGTTGACCTGCAGTGCCGCAGCCAAACGCCCCGGCCCGCGCGTCAGATCAGTTAACTTGACATGGCTGGCGTTACGCTGCATATGTTCTATACCGAACATAGGTTCGAGCGCACGCAACAGCACGCCGGAACCAATTCCACCAGGTTCACTCGATACGTTCAGCATGTACGACGTTCCATAGCAGAGGTAAACATACGCATAGCCGTGTTCGAGGAATAAAGAGCGATTGCGCGGCGTCATCCCCCGAAATGCGTGACAGGCGGGGTCATTCTGCAAATAGGCCTCGGTTTCCACGATCCGGCCGGCGGCGATGCCGCCGCTGAATTGGCGCATCAGGACTTTGCCGAGCAAAGCCCGGGCGAGTGCTACAGTGTCGTGCGGCATGCGGGCGCGCGAAATTCGCTTGATGGATTTCTCAACCTTGAGCGAAGCTCGGCCGACGATGATAGTCTCCCGGGTCGATCGGTGATCAAACAGGATTCTTAGGACAGCAGCATGTTAAACGCTCAGGCCATCAAGAATCACCACTCGGATATCTTCACCTTTCTGCACGGCGACCTGGAAACGGCCGCCACACATTGCGACGTTCCGGAAGAAGCGCGGCGCCAAAGCCTGGTGTATGTCACTGATGTTGCGCAACTTTGTGAGGCGCGGCGCCATAAGCCCGCCATTCTCATCGTGCACGCCAATATGGCCGATCTGCTGTGCGCAAACGGGGCTGGAGAAGGATGCTGTTTCTCAGTCAAGAATATTTCCATGGGAATGGCAATTCTTCTGAAGTATTTCGACTGCAAAGCGGGCCGCTTTACGCAATGGGGCGAGCGCCACCCGACGGCAGTGGTGCATCGCGATGCAATACTCGGCAAGGGCGTGTTTTTGGGTCCCTATTGCGTCATCGGAGCGGGCGCGAATATTGGCGATGACTGCCTGATTGGCGCCCACGTGGTCGTCGAGAATTCGGCCAAGGTCGGTGCGCGCAGCATACTGCATCCGCACGTATTCCTCGGCGCGGCCTGCCAGCTGGGCGAGGATTGCGAGGTTCATCCGCACACCAGCATCGGCAGCGACGGCTTTGGCTACGCGGTGGACGCAAACGGCAAGCCGCGCAAGATCCCGCATTTGGGCAATGTGATCATCGGCGATGGCGTTGAAATCGGCAGCAATTGCGCGATTGACCGCGCAACCTTGACCTCAACTCACATCCGCTCCGGCACCAAGCTGGACAACATTTGTCATATTGCGCACAACTGCGATTTGGGCGAGAACGGATTTTTCACCGCCGGCTTCATGATGGGCGGCTCGACCAAAATCGGCCGACAATTCGTCACCGGAGGCAATTCCGTGGTGACGGCGCACATCACGGTGGGGGACAATGTGGTGCTTTCGGGCAGATCCTCGGTCACCAATAATGTTCCCAATGCCGGAGCGTACGGTGGCTACCCTCTGCAGCCTTTGAAGGAAGCGCTGCGCACGGCAGTCAGTATTGGTCATTTGAATGAGATTCGCCGCAACCTCAAGCGCGTGATGAAACACCTGCATCTTGCCGAAAATCCGCAGGACGACGTCGCGGAGAGTTGACCATACCCTCAAAGACTTCCCCTATCGCCGTGCCCGTCGCGGCGTTGCTGGTTGCCATGCTGTGCTTTCAGCTGGGCGCGACCCTCGCCAAGAGCTTGTTTCCAATCGTCGGCGTCGGCGGTACCGCAGCTTTGCGTCTGGCGATTGCAGCCGTGATTCTGTTGGCCGTGTGGCGCCCTTGGCATATCCGATTCACACGACAGCAACTGCGCACCGTCATTGTCTATGGCGTGGCCATGGGATGGATGAATTATTTCTTCTATCTCGCCATAAACTATATTCCTCTCGGCATTACGATGGCGCTGGAGTTCACAGGTCCGCTCGGCATTGCGCTGTTTGCTTCGCGCCGTCCAATCGATTTCCTGTGGATCGTCCTGGCCGCGCTGGGTCTCGTGGCATTGCTGCCGGTGGGATTGGGCGGACAACCGCTGTCGGTGCTCGGCGTCGCGTTCGCGCTCGGCGCGGGCGCCTGCTGGGCACTGTATATCTTGTTCGGGCGCAGAGCCGGCGCCGCGCACGGCGGACAGATCACTTCTTTGGGGACGGTGATCGGCGCTGTAATGATTGTCCCCATTGGCTATGCGCACAGCGGCGCGACGCTTTTCGCACCGGCGATTTTGCCGCTGGCGCTCGGCGTGGCGGTGCTGTCGAGCGCATTGCCATACTCGCTGGAAATGTATGCCCTGCCGCGAATTCCGACGCGCACCTTTGGGGTCTTGATGAGCTTAAATCCCGCGCTTGGGGCGGTGGCGGGGCTCTTCTTTCTCGATGAGACGCTGACCTTGATCCAGTGGGCGGCCATCGCCAGCATCGTCGCCGCTTCAGCCGGCAGCGCCGCTACTCGCGAGTTGGCGCGCAATTAGCCGGATCGACGCTGCAACGGCAATGATAAGAAGCAACACGGTGTTATATTGCGGCCCACGATTTTAACTTCTCTGGGGGCAGCGTGAGTTACGACACGTATCATAAGCGCAAGATCGGCAAACACGTGCTCAAGCCTGAAACCCAAATGATGGGCTACGGGTTTGATCCAAGCTTGTCGGAAGGCTCGCTGAAGCCGCCGATCTTCCTGACTTCGACCTTCGTCTTCAAAACGGCGCAGGATGGCAAAGATTTCTTTGACTACACTTCGGGTCGACGCGAGCCGGTCGCCGGGCAGTCATCGGGTCTGGTGTATTCGCGCTTCAACAACCCGAACCTCGAGGTGTTGGAAGACCGCCTGGCATTGTGGGAAGAGGGCGAAGCCGCCGCGGTATTCTCGAGCGGCATGTCGGCGATCTCGACCGTCATTTGGACACATGTGCGCCCCGGCGATGTGATCCTCATGAGTCAGCCGTTGTACGGCGGTACCGAAACGCTGATCGAAAAGACTCTGCCCGGATTTGGCGTGAGCGCAGTCGGGTTCAATTTAGGCCACGATCGCAACGCCGTGCTGGAAGCGGCCGCGAACGCCTCGAAAAAGGCGGCGGAGTCCAAGGGCCGAGTTTGTCTGATCATCGTTGAAACCCCGGCCAATCCCACCAACAGCCTCGTGGACCTCAAACTGATGCGCGAGGTATCGGAACTGATCGGTGCGCGCCAGAGCGGCGGTCGGCCGCCGGTCGCGGTCGACAATACTTTTCTGGGTCCGGTTTTCCAGCGGCCGCTGCTGCATGGCATCGACCTCGTGATGTATTCCCTGACCAAGTACGTCGGCGGACATTCAGACCTGGTCGCCGGCGGCGTCGTCGGCTCGCGCGCCGCGGTGGAACCCGTCAAGAGGCTGCGCGGCGCGCTCGGCACGCAGCTGGATCCGAACACCGCATGGATGATCATGCGTTCGATGGAGACGCTGTCGCTGCGCATGCACAAATCAGCGGAAAATGCCGCTCTGGTGGCGAATTTTTTGCGCCGCCATCCGAAGATCGCCGCCGTGAATTATCTGGGTTTTCTCGCCGCGGATGATCCGCGCACGGCGGTGTTCAAGCAGCAATGCGAGAGCGCCGGTTCGACCTTTGGATTCGCCGTGAAGGGCGGCGAAGCCGAGGCGTTTCGCCTGCTCGATGCCTTGCAGGTGATCAAACTGGCGGTCAGTCTCGGCGGCACTGAATCCCTGATATCGCATCCCGCGAGCACAACGCATTCCGGCGTGACCAAGCAGACGCGCGATCGTCTCGGCATAACGGATGCCTTGATTCGAATTTCTGTCGGCATCGAGAACCCGGATGATTTGATCGCGGACCTCAACGCGGCTTTGGAAAAAGTTTAGTACGTCGGCGCAGTGATATTGATCGGTTGTTAGCACTCGCCCGGGAGGGTTAGACGACTCAAAGCCCGAGGCAAAAGGACCTTGAGTCGTCTAACCCTCCCGGGCGAATACTCGAACCGATCGATATCACATGCCCAAGCAACCGACGGTGTCGGCGACATCTGATTCCCCATCCCCCAGGTCACGCGCGCCGCTCAATCTCACAGTGCCGATCTGGCCCTAACTGCGGGGCCCCCACGGAATTGCTTCACACAATCCGGCGCGCGCCACAGCCGCGTGGCTGCGGCGTTCCCGTGCGTTCGCCCGCAAATTGAGATGGGGCCGGCAGATTGCGCCAAAACTTGAGCCTCGGCTGCCCGATCTGAGAGCAGGGTCACAACGGATTCAGGGCATCCAGCAAAAATAGCGGCACTCGGGGATTCCCGGCAATGACGTCACAGGGCAATTTTAGGAGTTTTCATGCATAAGATTCTCACTGCAACCCTCGCCGCCGGAGTTATGGCCGCGGGCATTGCACAGGCCGCCACGACCACCACGACTTTCGCGGTGACTGCGACGGTGCAGTCGACTTGCTCCGCGACGGCGGCGACGCTGGCGTTTCCCAACTACACCCCGGGCGGCGGCGCGCAGATCGGCAACACCGCCATCAGCATCAAGTGCACCAAGAACACCCCGTTCACGGTGTCTCTGAACGCGGGTTCGACCACGGGCGATACGTTTGTTCAGCGTCTGATGGGTTCCGGCGCCAACACCCTGCAATACAACTTGTATACCAGCGCGGCGCTCGCGACGGTGTTCGGTGACGGCACCGGCAGCACGGGCACGGTGCTTGGAACGGGCCTCGGCGTTGCGACAACCAATACCGTGCAGGTCTTCGGTCAAGTTCCGGACAACGCCACCAACCAAGCAGCGGTTCCCGGCGCATACACCGACACGATTACGGTCACGGTTACGTATTGATCTCTGAGGACACTTGCGGTGGCATCACGCCGCCGCAAGCGCTCCTCAATGTAAGTTCGATTTTTCGAGGATGAGATGCGCAAGATTCAAGCAATGACGCTGATCTTTGGTGCGGCTTGGGCCGGCGTTGCCGGCTCCGCAACCACCACCACGACTTTCGCGGTCACCGAGACAGTGCAAGCGACGTGCTCAGCGACGGCAACCACACTCGCATTCAGTGCGTACACCCCAGGCGCCGGCGCGAAAGCCAACAACAGCAGCATCAGCGTCAAGTGCACTAAAAATACGCCTTACACGATTTCGCTGAACGGTGGTGTCACCACCGGCGGCACGATTGCGCAACGCCTGATGGGCTCCGGCGCCAACACGCTGCAATACAACCTGTACACCACGGCTGCGTTCGGACAGATTTTTGGCGACGGATCAGGCACCAGCAAAACGGTCGCGGGCACCGGTGCCGGTGTGGCCACCGCAAACGCCGTGACGGTATTCGGTCAATTGCCTGACAGCGCGGCCAACCAGGCTGCTGTGCCGGGAAGCTATACCGATACGATCACCGTCACTGTCACTTACTAGGATGCGAACGCTCGTCGCGCTGTTGCTTGTCGCTGCCCTGGCCCCAGCGGCGCGCGCCAGCACGTTCAATATTTCACCGATTCGCGCGGAGCTCACGGGCACCCACCGCACCGAGGCGCTGACCATCATGAACGCGGACGACAGCCCGGTTGTCGTCCAAATTCGGGTCGTGCGTTGGTCGCAGAAGGATGGCGCCGAGCAACTCGAGGACACGCGCGAACTATTGGCGACCCCGCCAGTGCTGCAGATTCCGGCGAACGGTCAGCAAATCATTCGGGTCGCATTGCGGCGCGAGCCGGACAGCGCTCAGGAACTCACCTACCGCGTGATCTTCGAGGAGGTACCGCAGGCGGCACCGAAGGATTTCACCGGTCTGCGCGTGGCGCTGCGCTTGAGCATTCCCGTGTTCGTTGCACCTGCGCGCGGCAGGGCCAGCGCCGAGTTGGCGTGGGAATCGCGCTGGCTTCCCAACGGTCAGCTCGAAATGGCCGCAACCAACAGCGGCAGTGGCCATCTGCAAATCACCGATTTCGAAGCGCAATTTCCCGGGTCATTGATGCCGTTGAGAGGCGTTACCTCGAAGTACGTGTTGCCCGGAAGTCGCATGAGCTGGACCTTGACGCCGCCGGCCGATGCGAAGAAACAGGGAACGATTCCGATCCGCGGTCACAGCGACCAGGGAGATTTTTCCGCCGACGTAGCACCCAGCGACCTCTAAGAGCCGCGATTGGCGCGTGTCCATGACAGGGCTAACTCGAATTGCCTACGCGCTGCGGACATATTCTGGACTGCTGATCATGATGCTAGGCCTTGTGGCGCAGACCGCGATCGCGGCCGACCCGCCGCAACTGACGGAGGCGGTCTTGGAAGTGACATTGAGCGATGGCGAGCCCGGAGAAATGCTCGTGGTGTTGCGCGGCCCCGAAGGGCAGCTGTATCTGGAGGAAAGCGATTTCGCGCGCCTGCGGCTGCGCTTGCCGCCGACTGCGCCGATCATGCATGAGGGCCGCCGCTTTTTTGATCCGAAGGCCATCAAGGGCTGCACGGTAACGATTGACGAGGCCGCGCAACGCGCGCTGATCACGGTGCCTTCAACATCGCTGGACACGACGCATTTGAGCGCGGCGATGCGGCACTCGCCCGACATCACACCGGCCTCGCCAGGGGCTTTCCTCAATTACCAGCTCTCGGCGCAGCAAATTGACGGTCAAAACCTCGGTGGCGCATTTGCAGAACTGGGCGTTTTTGCCGGCGCGGGGGTGCTGACGAGCACGGCTGTCGCGCGCTATGGCAACGACGACAACCAACTGGTCCGATTGGATACCACTTACACCCGCGATTTCCCGGCCACGCTCGAGACTTTGAATCTCGGTGATGACATCAGCGATGGCGGCAGCTGGGGCAACGCCGTGCGCTACGCGGGGTTACGTTGGAGCAGAAATTTCGGCCTGCGGCCCGATTTATTGACGACACCGCTGCTGGCCACCTCGGGCACCGCGACCGTGCCCTCGACGGTGGATGTGTTCGTCAACAATCAGCTGGTGACGAGCAGCCAACTGCCACCCGGTCCCTTCGTTATCGATCGACTGCCGACGGTGTCCGGTACCGGCGATGTGAGCGTGGTGGTGCGCGATGCGCTCGGGCGCGAGGAAGTGCTCACGCAATCCTTTTATTCGAGCGTCACGCTGCTCGCGCAAGGGTTGTCGCAGTACTCCGTCAACCTCGGCAAGATCCGCGACAATTACGCCCTGGAAAGCAATGACTACGGTCCGATGCTGGGCGAGGCCAGTTACCGGCGCGGAATCACCGATGCCATCACTTTGGAAGGTCACGCGGAGTATCTTGCGGGCGATGCGCACGCCGCAGGCCTCAATGCGGCCTTTGGTCTCGGACAAATCGGCGTCATTAATTTCACCGCCGCCAACGGCGGCGACGCGTCGGGATCTGGTTGGTTGAGCGGCGCTGGGTTCGAGCATCGCGGCACGAACACCAGCTTCGTCGCCAGTAGCCTGTGGGCCAGCACCGATTTTTCGCAGGTCGGCGAGCCGCTGGATCCGGCCATGCGCATGCGGCAGCGAAGCCTTTTGCAGACCGGCTTAGGGTTGGGACGCTTCGGCTCGCTGTCGCTTGCCTACGTGCGCCAAACCTATCGGGACTCGCCCACGCAACAAACGCTGGGGCTGACTCACAGCATTCGATTGGGAAGTGTCGGGTCGCTCAATTTGACCCTCACTCAAACTCGCACGGCGGCGCAGCTCTCGACCGGTGCACAAAATTCAACCAGCGCCTATTTGATCTTCGTGCTGCCGCTTGATTTTCGACGCGCCGCCACCTTGAGCAGCGTGGGCGGCAGCGGCCCGGGTGCGCCCGCCAACGAGGTCATCGCCTCCCTGACTCAAAGTCCGCCCGTGGGACCTGGCTCCGGCTACCGCTTCAGCGCATCCACGGCAGGCAACTACGACGCCGACTGGCGCCAGCAATTCAATAGCGCTGATCTGGAGGTGGAAGCCGCGCGCAATCAGGGACTCGACGGCCGCAGCGCGTATCTTTCCGGCGCGATGACCTTCCTCGACGGCCAGCTCAACACCACGCGCTCCGTCAATGGCAGTTTTGCGATGGTGGACGTCGCGGGCCTCGCCGATGTGCCGGTGTATGTGGAAAATCAACTCACCACGCACACCGATGCCAGCGGCCGGGCACTGCTTTACAACTTGCGGCCCTATGAGGCCAACCGTATCAGCATCACACCCGAGGATTTGCCGCTGGATACCACGATCGGCGCCAGCAGCACCATCATGGCGCCGCCTTACCGCAGTGGCGTGATCGCACGATTTCCGGTGGAACGCGTGCGCAGCGGCACGTTTCGCTTGGTCACCGACGATGGCAAACCCGTACCCGTGGGCGCGGTCGTGACACTTCAAGGCACCCAATTCCCGGTGGTCCTGGACGGAATGGTGTACGTGACCGGCTACGATCATGGCATGTCCGCGGAGGCGAGCTGGTCCGGCGGACACTGCACTTTCCGCTTGGAACCCCCGCCGCCCGATGAGCCGCTGCCCGATATGGGCACGGTTCAATGCCATGAAAATCGCGAGACCACGGTGCAAAACCGATGAGAGTCTGGCACGTGATTCTCACCGCGTGTTTGAGCGCGCTTCTGGCGCCGCTCACGCAAGCCGCCACCACCATCAATTGCACGGCAAGCGCGGGCGGCATCGCATTCGGCATTTACAACCCGTTGAGTACCCTGGCCAACACCTCAACGGGGACGGTCAAAGTGACCTGCAATGGCAGCGGCACCGGCTCGGCCAATGTCACAGTCAACGTGACCTTGAGCACCGGCTCAAGCGGCAGCTACGCCACGCGAAAGATGTTCTCGGGCGTCAACGCGCTCGACTACAACATCTATTGGAGCACGGCCTACAACCAGATCGTGGGCGACGGCAGCGGCGGTTCGTTCGCGGGGAGCGCAGGACCTTTCGTCGTACCGGCGGGGGGCAGCAATTTCGCCACCGGAACCTTTTATGGCCGCATTCCCGCTTCTCAGGATGTGGCGCCGGGCGCTTACAGCGATGTCATCGTGGTGACGGTGACGTACTAGGGCCCGGGGCCCCAGTCAATCCAGCGGACGCACCGCGAGTCGCACCGGCCAGGGATAATTGCCTGCGCTAAGCCCGGGAACGAGCTCGAAGCGAAACTTCAGGGACACATTGAGCACTTGAGGTTTTTGCCAGCGCTGCACGATGGTGCCGCCCTCTGCGCCCAAGGCGAGATCGGTATTGAAGCCTTCGACAATCATGGATGAGAGCACCGGCGCGACGGTGAGGACCTCGAGGGCGTAGCCATTGGGACTATTGCTGCGCACGGTGAACTGGGTCGGCTGCATCACCTCGATGTAGCCGCGCCGCAGGTCCGCCGCGGAAATATCCAAGCCGGTCGGTACAGAGTGCAATTCGATATTCGCCGCCGGCCGAACGATGACGCTCACCGAAAAGTCCGAATGCACATCTTTTGCACCGGCCGCGGTGACGCTTGCGGCAACAATCATTGCGATACGTGCCGTGTTCAACCCCCGATTGTGCGAAGATTTGCTCAAGTCCTTAAATAGCGGCAAAACGGGGCAGTACTTTAGCGTCCAGCCGCGAGCGACATAACATGAACTTGGCGTGGGGAAGATTCTCATTTCGAGCCTGAACCGACCTATTTCACTGGGCAGCATAGCGCTATTCGCAGCGTTCATGAACGCGCCCGGGACGGCGCGCGGCGCGGGCGCCGCAGAGTTGGATTCGGTGGTCGTAACCGCCACCCGCATCGCGGAAAATAGCCGCGACCTCCCGGTATCGGTCGATCGCATCGACGCGCAAACCATCCGCGACGGACAGCTGCAGGTGAATTTGTCGGAATCCTTGATGACCGTGCCCGGCGTCTCGGCGCAGAGCCGGCAGAATTATGCGCAGGATCTGCAATTGTCGGTGCGCGGGTTTGGCGCTCGCTCGAGCTTCGGCGTGCGCGGCATACGTCTGTATTCCGACGGCATTCCCGGCACCATGCCGGACGGTCAGGGACAATTTTCGCAATTCGACTTGAGCAGCGCCGACCACATCGAGGTGCTGCGCGGCCCCTTCTCCGCGTTGTATGGCAACTCCTCGGGCGGTGTCATCGCGATATTTACCGAAGATGCCAAGCCGGGATATCTGGTTGGCGCGGCGGCAGAGTACGGTGCTTTCAACACTCAGCGATACGCCATGAAGACGACGGGAGATAATGGTCCAGTCAACTATGTCATCGACGCCTCGCACTTCCAGACCGATGGCTATCGGGTGCATTCGGACGCGGAGCGCAATCTCTTCAATGCGAAGGCCAGCACCAGCCTCAGCGATACCTCGAAGCTGACCGTAGTCGCGAACGCCGTGCAAACGCCATTTGTGCAAGACCCCTTGGGGCTCACGCGTGCGCAAGTTGCCGCGGACCCAACCCAGGCGGGCGTGAATGCCATCGCGTACAACACACGCAAGTCGCTCGCACAAGAACAGCTCGGCCTGGTCTACGACAACAAGCTCAGCGCCGCGGATGATGTGGTCGCGAGCGTCTATACCGGCCATCGCACCACGACGCAGTTCCAGGCAATACCCCAGGCGACGCAGCAGGCCGCGCCGCTCTATCCGGGCGGCGTGATCGATTTGGACCGGGCGTACTGGGGGGTGGATTTGCACATGAGCGACCAACGCACCGTCGGCGGCACGCCGCTGCTGCTCGTCGCGGGCGTGAATTACGATGATTTGGCCGAGGCACGCAAGGGATATCTGAATTACATCGGCCAGGAATTGGGCGTGGAAGGAGCGCTGCGTCGCGATGAGGCCAACAATGTCTATGATTTCGATCAATACTTTCAGGCGCAGTGGGATCCGACGGATCGATGGCGCCTGGTCGCCGGCGTGCGCAACAACTTCGTCGAAGTCACATCGCATGGGCATCTGGCCGTACTTGACGCCGCGGATAGTGAAGTAAGCTATTCGGCGGTCAATCCCGTCGGCGGCGTGACCTATCGCGTGACTTCCGCGATCAATGCTTATGCATCCTATGGCAAGGGCTTCGAAACACCGACATTGAATGATTTGGCTTATCGGTCAGTCGACGGCAGTCTGCCCGGATTGAATTTGGGCTTGAAACCGGCGCGCAGCGATAACTACGAGGTGGGCATCAAGACGGGCAACGAATCCGTGCGTGCCAATCTGGCGGCCTTCTACATCAAAACCGTCGATGAGCTGGCGGTCCTGCAGAACCTGGGCGGGCGAACGGTAGATCAAAATATCGGTGAGACCAATCGGCGCGGACTTGAGTTGGCGGTGGATGCAAAATGGGCGGGCGGATTCACTGCTCAGCTGGCATACACTTATATCAAGGCCATCGTCGCGCAGCAGTATTTCACGTGCGTCACGGCGCCCTGCAATCCACTCGCCAATCCGACCGGGCCGCCGCCGCCCAACTACTTGCCCGTGAATGAAGGAAATTTCCTACCCGCTGTGGCGCGAAATTCCCTATACGTAGGGGTGAGCTGGAATTACGCGCCGCTGGGATTTTCAACTACGCTGGAGACCATTGCGCGGGCCAAGCTCTACGCCGACGACCGTAATACAGATGCCGCCGCAAGCTACTGGGTCGCGAATTTGCGCGCAGGGTTCAAGCAGGAAACCACGCACTGGTCTTTCAGCGAATTCGCGCGCCTTGATAATCTGGCAAATCGAGCTTATGTAGGTTCTGTGATCGTAAATGACGCGAATTCGAGGTTTTTCGAGCCCGCGCCCGGCCGGACGGTCTACGTAATGTTCAATGCGGCGTTGCGTAATTAAGGTACCGTTATGTACACCAAACGGCTTGAACCGCGTTACATACATAGGGTCTTATTGAGTATGTATCAGAGCTTTCGTACGCACGGGGGCTCGGTTAAGGAGAGGCAAATGAGTATCAAGGGCAAGAGCGTTCTTTTGGCGGTTGGCGCGCTAGGACTGATTCTGGCGGGCGCGGGACCGGCATTGGCGCAACATTCCGGTGGTGGCGGGGGCCACGCAGGAGGCGGCGGAGGCCACGCTATGAGTGGCGGCCACGCTGCGGGCGGACATGTGGGCGGTGGCGCACACTTTGCCGGGGGCGCAGGTCATTTCGCAGGCGGCGGCCATGTCGCCTCGGCCTATCATGGCGGCGCGTACGGGCACGCAGGCTTTGCTGGACGCCCCGGTTTTGTCGGCGGCCATGGATACTCGACGGGCTTCCGCGGCGGGTATGGGTATGGCGGCTGGCGCGGTAGCGCGTGGCGCGGTGGTTACTGGCGTGGCGGGTTTTGGCCGGGTGCGTTTTACGGCCCGGGGTTCGCCTGGTTTCTGCCCATTCTGCCCTTAGCGTACGCGACGTACTGGTATAGCGGCGTTCCTTACTACTACGCCAACGACGTCTATTACACCTGGAATCCGACCTACGACGGCTACGTCGCGACCGATCCGCCGCCGGTGGCTGATTCGAGCGGCTCGGCTGATGCAGGGACGCCGCCGCCGAGCGGTGCGGACAACCAGAACCAGAGCCAGGCCCAGAGCCAGAATTACGCTGCTCCTTCGGGTCCCGGTCCTGGCGGACCGGTGCCGGGCCAGATCTTCATGTACCCGAAAAATGGCCAGAGCACCGAGCAGCAGGCGGCGGATCGTGCCGAATGCCAGAAGTGGGCCACGGATCAGGCCGGACAGGTCGCGCAGAATGGATCCGACTACAACCGCGCCATGGTGGCTTGCGTCGAGGGACGCGGTTATAGCGCTCGCTGAAATTTAAGTTGAGGTAAATAAAAAGCCGCGCTTTTAGCGCGGCTTTTTTTTGGTGCGC
>Ga0209007_1000397_pt1 | contig 18426 bp, 10 predicted proteins | sample JacPinW_OM1H0_O2_FD_187961 | JGI IMG/M metagenome (GOLD analysis project Ga0209007, IMG submission 187961) | Forest soil microbial communities from Algoma, Ontario, Canada - Jack Pine, Ontario site 1_JW_OM1H0_O2 (SPAdes) (version 2) | ecosystem: Environmental > Terrestrial > Soil > Boreal... | reverse complement strand
CGGCAACAAGGAAGTTACCTTGTCGCCCAGCGAGACGCCGGAGACCTTCGGTCCCAATGCCACGACTTCTCCCGCGATCTCCATGCCGGGCAGGTCCGATGCGCCAGGCGGCGGGGGGTAGCGGCCCTGGCGCTGCATGACGTCCGGCCTGTTGACGCCCGCGGCCTCGACGCGGATCAACACTTCATCTTCGCCCGGCGTAGGCACGGGCCTGACCGCCGTCTTCAATTGCTCGGGTCCGCCGGGCGCCGCGATCTCAATCACTGTCATTTCACCAGGCAACTTCATGCAATTTCTCCGCGCTTCGGCAATTCGTTAAAACAGGGCGGCCAATCTAGACGCTCCACAATATTTGGGCAAGATTCCGTGGATTTGCGGCAAGATGCTGCAATGTTCATTCGACAACTCGATTATCTGGTGACGCTCGCACGCGAAAAGCATTTCGCGAAGGCGGCGGAGGCCTGCCATGTGTCACAGCCCGCGCTGTCCTCGGCGATCCGCAGCTTGGAAAAAGAACTCGGCGTCATGATCGTGCAGCGTGGCCGCCGCTTCATGGGATTCACAGCCGAGGGAGAGCGGGTCCTGGTGTGGGCGCAGCAGACGCTCACGTCCCTGTCGCACATGCGCGAGGATGCATCGATCGCCAAGTCCAGCATGGCCGGTACTTTAAGAGTCGGCGCAATTCCCACCACGATGACAGTGTCCGCGTTCATTACCGCGCCGAGCCGCGCCCTGTATCCAAACATTCGCTACACGATCTCATCGTTGAGCACTGCAGAAATCGCTGCACAGTTGGACCGGTTCGAATTGGATCTTGGCCTCACCTACTTGGACGAAAAGACCATTGACGGCTTCGAATCGCTGCACCTGTTCGACGAGCGCTACGTTTTGCTGTCCGCCCGCAACGCGCAACTGGAGCCCACTGTGACGTGGGAACAGGCCGGGCGTTTGCCGCTGTGCCTGCTGACGGGCAAGATGCGCAATCGTCAGGTGATCGACGCCGCCTTTCGACGCGCGGGTGCCAAGGCGGACGTGATTCTCGAGACCGATTCGATCTTTGCGCTGTACGCGAATGTCAGCGAAGCCGGCTTGTTCAGCATCGTGCCGCATAGCCTGCTCAATTTCTGCGATATGGCGAGGGTGCGCGCTACACCGGTGCTGCCGTATCTCACGCGCGCAATCGGCTTGATCGCACGCAATCAACCCGCGCTCGCGCCGATCACCGCCGCGGTCTGGGAGATCGCGCGCGGCCTCGAGCTGCAGAAGCGATTTGATCTAGCGTTGGTTTAGCGCGCCGGCACTGTGAGTTTGACCCCGCTCCCCCAGGCCTTTCAGGCGCGGCGGTCAAACTCACAGTGCCGGAGGACGATTGTGATGTAAACCGGCTTAGACACTTGTCAGGGAGGGCGAGAAGAGTCGAGGCCCTGTTGCTTTCGGGCCTCGACTCTTCTCGCCCTCCCTGACGATTACTGACACCTATCAGCCGATCCAGCGAAGCGATTGGACGTCCCCCGGTCTTGATTCCACACTGAAAGCCGTCATTTCAGAGCCAGGCGCCGCCATTTCAGGGGCTGCCGTGAGAGGAATTTATGGACCAGAAAGTCGATCTGAAACACTATGATTTATTTATCGATGGCAAGCCGGTGGCGCCGTCGACCGGCGAATACACCATCGATCTTGATCCTGCGACCGAAGAGCCAATTGCCGAAGTTGCGCAAGGCGGAAAAGCGGACGTGGATAAAGCTGTCAGCTCGGCGCGCGCGGCGTTAAAGGTTTGGGGCGCGTTGCGCGCGGCCGAACGCGGCCGCATCTTGCAGCGCGCGGCGGCGCTGTTGGAGGAGCACCAAGAGGAACTGATCGAGATCGAGAGTTTGGATGCCGGCAAGCCGCTGGCGGCCGTGCGCCGCCAGGACATGGCGGCGGTCATTGACACCGTGCGCTACTACGCCGGCTGGTGCGACAAGATCACAGGACAGGTGATCCCGGCGCGCCCGGATGCGTTGACCTATACGGTGCGCGAGCCGGTTGGCGTCGTCGCTGCCATCGTGCCCTGGAATTTCCCACTGATGATCGGTATGTGGAAAATCGCGCCGGCATTGGCGTGCGGCTGCACGGTCGTGGTCAAGCCGGCGGAACTGACGCCGTTGTCGATGCTGCGTGTCGCCGAATTATTTCTCGAGGCCGGGTTGCCGCCAGGAGCGCTGAATGTGGTCTGCGGCAAGGGCAGCGTCGTCGGCGAGGCGTTGGTTCGGCATCCCGGAGTCGACAAGGTCACCTTTACGGGTTCGCCCAAGGTCGGCCGCGGCATCATGCAAGGCGCTGCGAGCAATTTCAAAAAAGTGACACTGGAGCTCGGCGGGAAATCCGCCAACTTGATATTCGCCGATGCGAATCTGGAGCGGGCGGTCCGCGCCGCCTCCTCTGGCATCTTCTTCAATGCCGGCCAGGTGTGTTCCGCGGGCTCACGCGTCTTGGTCGAACGCCCGGCCTACGACGAAGTCGTGCAGCGATTGGCCGAGCGAGCGCGGGCCATCCGCGTCGGCGATCCGACGGATCCGAAAACCACCATGGGCCCGGTCATTTCCGCAGGACAAATGCAGACCGTGCTCAACTACATCGATATCGGCAAGGCGGAGGGCGCGTCGGTCGTCACGGGCGGCGCGCGTCTGGGCGATCAGGGCTATTTCATCGAGCCCACCGTGTTCGCCAACGTGGAGCATGAGATGCGGATTTCCCAAGAAGAAATCTTCGGGCCGGTGCTCTCGGTCATCCCCTTTGATGACGAGCAGGACGCCCTGCGCATTGCCAACGGAACGGCCTATAGCCTGGCGGCCGGCGTTTGGAGTGCCGATATCGGACGTGTGCATCGCATGGCGGCCGGGCTCAAGGCCGGCACGGTTTGGATCAACACCTATGGCTACACCGACGTTCGCCTGCCCTGGGGCGGCTCCGGCGAATCTGGTCTAGGCCGCGAGCATGGCGATGCCGCGATCGAGAATTTCACGCAGCCGAAGGCAGTCTGGTTGGCGCTCGACCAATAAGTTAAAAATGCGTTGGCGCTCGCTTACAGCGAGCGCCAACGGTCCTGCCTGAATGCGGTTCAACCCGTAATCCGCTGCCGCCAGCTGTCGGAATTTTCCTACATGAATTTCTGAGCCCAGACGCTTAGGATATTTGGACTTTCGCCGACCGCTTTGCCAAGCTTTCGCGCCAAGTACTACTCCAGAAAAAATCGGACCAACGGCTGACACGATCCGTGAGTATGTTCGTGCTGATGGGATGAATAAAAACTGCCTCGCGGCTGAGCTGAAGCGCGGCCCGGAGACCGATTATGGATCAGAATTCGTCCTCTCCTAATCACGGTGCCAGGGCGGCGCGAAATGGCGCCGCTAAAGCACGCCAGGCCAAGGCGCGCGCCGCCAAGGTTGCCAACGGCCACGCGAGTGCGGCCGAGATCTATCAGCATGAATTGCTCAATGCGCTGCATGCCATGCAAGCAGGAGACTTTTCAGTACGCTTGCCCGGACATCAAACGGGCGTCGCCGGCAAAATCTGCGATGCCTTCAATACCATCGTCGCGGCGAACCAGCGCATCGCGCAACAACTCGAGCATGTGGGCGAGGTGGTGGGGCATCAAGGCAAGACGCGCACCCGGGTCCGATTTGGACTGTCCGACGGCGCCTGGGCCGACATGGAAGGCTCCGTCAACGCATTGATCGACGATTTGCTGTGGCCGACCACCGCCGTGACGCGCACGGTGACTGCGGTCGCGCGCGGCGACCTGTTGCAGACCGTGCCGCTGGATGTGGGCGGCCGGCCTTTGCAGGGCGAGTTCTTGCGTTCCGCGAACATCGTCAACACGATGATCAAGCAGCTCAGCATTTTCACCTCGGAAGTCACACGCGTGGCGCGCGAAGTCGGCACCGACGGCAAGCTTGGCGGTCAGGCACAGGTGCGCGAAGTGACCGGGGTGTGGAAGGACCTGACCGAAAGCGTGAACTCCATGGCATCGAATCTGACGGCGCAGGTGCGCAATATCGCGGAAGTCACGATCGCCGTTGCCAACGGCGACTTGTCGAAGAAGATCACGGTCGACGTGCGCGGCGAGATTCTGCAGCTCAAGGAAGCCATCAACACCATGGTGGATCAGCTGCGTTCTTTCGCCTCCGAAGTCACTCGTGTGGCCCGGGAAGTCGGCACCGAGGGAAAGCTGGGCGGCCAGGCGCTGGTGCCGGGTGTCGCAGGTACGTGGAAGGATCTGACCGACTCGGTCAACGCGATGTGCGGAAATCTCACCGCGCAGGTCCGAAACATCGCGCAGGTGACCACTGCCGTGGCGCGCGGCGATTTGTCGCGCAAAATCACGGTGGATGTCTCCGGCGAAATCTTGGAGCTCAAGGAAACCATCAACACGATGGTCGATCAGCTCAACGCCTTCGCCGGCGAGGTGACGCGCGTGGCGCGCGAGGTGGGCACCGAAGGCCGCTTGGGCGGCCAGGCGCAGGTGCCCGGTGTCGCCGGCACCTGGAAGGATCTGACCGACAACGTGAATTCCATGGCGTCCAATTTGACTGCGCAGGTCCGCAATATCGCCGAGGTGTCGACGGCGATCGCCAGCGGCAATCTCTCGAAAAAAATCACGGTGACGGTGTCGGGCGAAATCTTGGAGCTCAAGGAAACCATCAATACGATGGTGGATCAGCTCAACGCATTTGCCTCTGAAGTGACGCGCGTGGCGCGTGAGGTCGGCACCGAAGGGCGATTGGGCGGCCAGGCCAATGTGCTCGGCGTCGCCGGCACCTGGAAGGATCTGACCGAGAACGTCAATTCCATGGCCTCGAATTTGACGGGTCAGGTCAGAAATATCGCCGAGGTCACCACCGCCGTCGCCAATGGCGATCTGTCCAAGAAAATTACGGTCGACGTGAAGGGCGAAATCCTCGAGCTCAAGGACACCATCAACACGATGGTGGACCAGCTGAATGCATTCGCCGGCGAAGTCACCCGCGTGGCGCGCGAGGTCGGCACGGAAGGCAAGTTAGGCGGTCAAGCGCAATTGAAGGGTGTGGCCGGAACGTGGAAAGACCTGACCGATTCAGTCAATTCCATGGCCTCGAACCTCACCGGCCAGGTGCGCAACATCGCCGAGGTCGCGACCGCGGTGGCGCAAGGCGACTTGTCCAAGAAAATCACCGTGACGGTGTCGGGCGAGATCCTGCTGCTGAAGGAAACGCTGAATACCATGGTCGATCAGCTGCGCTCCTTCGCCGGCGAAGTGACGCGCGTGGCGCGCGAAGTCGGCACCGAGGGCCGCCTGGGCGGCCAGGCGCAAGTGCCGGGCGTCGCGGGAACATGGAAGGACCTCACCGACTCGGTCAATTCCATGGCGGGAAATCTAACGGCGCAGGTACGCAACATTGCCGAAGTGTCCACCGCCATCGCCAACGGCGACTTGTCGCGCAAGATTACTGTCGATGTGAGGGGCGAGATTCTGCAGTTGAAAGAAACGCTCAACACCATGGTCGACCAGCTGAACCGATTTGCTTCCGAAGTGACGCGCGTGGCGCGCGAAGTCGGCACCGAGGGCAAGCTCGGCGGCCAGGCCAATGTGCCGGGCGTGGCCGGCACGTGGAAGGATCTGACGGAAAACGTCAATTCCATGGCTTCGAATTTGACCGGACAGGTGCGCAACATCGCCGAGGTGACCACGGCTGTGGCGCGCGGCGACTTGTCGCGCAAGATCACCGTCGATGTGAAGGGTGAGATTCTCGAGCTGAAAAATACCATCAACACCATGGTGGACCAGTTGAATGGTTTCGCCGGCGAAGTGACGCGCGTGGCGCGCGAAGTCGGCACCGAGGGCAAGCTCGGCGGCCAGGCGCAGGTGCCCGGCGTCGCCGGCACGTGGAAGGATCTGACCGACAACGTCAATTCGATGGCCGGCAACCTGACCGCGCAAGTGCGCAACATTGCCGAGGTCGCGACCGCGATCGCGACCGGCGACCTGTCGCGCAAGATCACCGTCGATGTGCGCGGCGAAATTCTGCTGCTGAAAGAAACGCTCAACACCATGGTGGATCAACTTCGCTCATTCGCCGGTGAGGTGACCCGCGTCGCACGCGAAGTCGGCACCGATGGGCGGTTGGGCGGCCAGGCCGTGGTTCCGGGCGTCGCCGGCACGTGGAAGGACCTGACCGACAACGTCAACCTGCTGGCGGCAAATTTGACCACTCAGGTGCGAAACATCGCCGAGGTGACCACGGCCGTGGCACGCGGCGACTTGTCGCGCAAGATTACCGTCGATGTGAAGGGTGAAATTCTCGAGCTCAAGAACACCATCAATACCATGGTGGATCAGTTGAACGGTTTCGCCGGCGAGGTGACGCGCGTGGCGCGCGAAGTCGGCACCGAAGGGCGCTTGGGCGGCCAAGCGCAGGTGCCTGGCGTCGCCGGCACCTGGAAGGATCTGACCGACACGGTCAATGTCATGGCGGCGAATCTGACCGAGCAGGTCCGAGGCATCGTGAAAGTCGTCACGGCGGTGGCCAACGGCGACCTGAAACAAAATCTGACCGTTGCCTCCAAGGGTGAAGTGGCGGCTCTGGCCGAAACCATCAACAACATGACCAACACACTCGCGACTTTCGCCGACCAAGTCACGACCGTGGCCCGCGAGGTCGGCGTCGAGGGAAGGCTCGGGGGTCAGGCGAACGTGCCTGGCGCGGCGGGAACCTGGAAGGACCTGACCGGCAACGTGAATTTGCTGGCGGCGAATCTCACCACTCAAGTACGCGCCATCGCCGAAGTCGCCACCGCGGTCACCAAGGGCGACCTCACGCGCTCAGTGCAGGTCGAAGCGCGCGGCGAAGTGGCGGAACTCAAGGACAACATCAATACGATGATCGGCAATTTGCGACTGACCACCGATCGCAATACCGAGCAGGACTGGCTCAAGACCAATTTGGCGCGCTTCACCAACATGCTGCAGGGCCAGCGCGATCTGACCACGGTGGGCCGCATGCTGCTGTCGGAACTCGCTCCCTTGGTCGGTGCGCATCATGGCGTGATCTATCAGGTGCAGACGGGCGGCGCGGATGCCGCGCTGAAGCTGCTGTCCGCCTATGCGGATGACGTGCTGAACGGCTATTCGGCGCATCTGGAGCTGGGCGAGGGGTTGATCGGCCAGTGCGCGCGCGACGCTCGACGCATGTTGATCACGGAGATGCCGGCCAGCGTGGTCCCCATCAGTTCTGGATTGTTTCGGGCGCCGCCGCGCAATGCAATCGTGCTGCCGGTGTCTTTCGAAGGTCAGGTCAAGGCCGTTATTGAGCTGGCATCGCTGGGCGCATTCACCGATTTGCAGATGTCTTTCCTGGAACAGCTGACCACATCGATCGGTATCGTGCTGAATTCGATCGAGGCGACCATGCAGACCGAAGGTCTGCTCAAGCAATCGCAGCAGCTGGCCACGGAACTGCAGACCCAGCAACGCGAATTGCAGCAGACCAACGAGCAGCTCGAGCAAAAGGCGCAGCAGCTCGCGGACCGCAACGTCGAAGTGGAAGCGAAGAATCAGGAAATCGAGCAGGCGCGGCGCGCCGTGGAAGAAAAGGCTACGGAGCTGGCGCTCACGTCCAAATATAAGTCAGAGTTTCTGGCGAATATGTCGCACGAGCTGCGCACGCCGCTCAACAGCATTTTGATCCTGGGCCAGCAGCTGACGGAGAATCCGGAAGGCAACTTGAGCGGCAAGCAGGTGGAATTCGCCCGCACCATTCACGGCGCCGGCACCGATCTGTTGAACTTGATCAGCGACATCCTCGACTTGTCGAAGATTGAGTCGGGCACCGTGTCGGTCGAGGCGGAAGAGGTCTACTTCACCAATTTGCTCGATATGATCGGGCGTCCGTTCAGGCACGAGGCGGAAAATCGCAAGCTGCAGTTCGAGATCGCCATCTCGTCGGATTTGGAACGCAGCATCATTACCGACTCGAAGCGCCTGCAGCAGGTGCTCAAGAATCTATTGTCCAATGCGTTCAAGTTCACCGCCGAAGGCGGCGTGAAACTCAGCGTCTTGCCGGTCACGAGCGGTTGGAACGCGGATCATCCGGTCTTGAAGCATGCGCCCTCGGTGGTGGCCTTCGAGGTCACGGATACCGGCATCGGCATTCCGCCGGAAAAGCAGCGCATCATATTCGAGGCTTTTCAGCAGGCCGACGCCGGCACCAGCCGCAAGTACGGCGGCACCGGCCTAGGGTTGGCGATCAGCCGCGAACTCGCGAACCTGCTCGGCGGGGAAATTCAGTTGCGCAGTACCCCGGGCGCGGGCAGCACCTTTACGCTGTATCTGCCGCTCACCTATCTTGGCGGCGCCTCGCTGCGGGCTGCCGTGGCCGCGGAGGGCATGCAACCGGCCGCTACCGGCGCGCTGGCGCAGACACGTCTGGTCGAGCGGCCGATCGAGCAGATCATCGATGACCGGGACAACCTCGCGCCGCGCGACAGCGTGGTTCTGATCGTCGAGGACGATCCGCACTATTCGCGCATCATGGTCGATCTGGCGAAGGACGAAGGATTCAAGGTATTGCTCGCGCATCGCGGTGCGGACGCGCTGGCGCTGGCGCGCGCGCACCATCCGACCGCCATATCGCTCGATATTTTCCTGCCCGACATGCTTGGCTGGACGGTATTGAGCCAACTCAAACAGGATCCCAGCACCCGGCACATTCCGGTGCAGATCGTCACCCTGGACGAGGATCGCCATCACGGTTTGGCGCGCGGCGCATTTTCGTTCGTACAGAAGCCGACCACCACCGAAGGCTTGGAGAATGCCTTTGCGCGCATCAAAGGCTACGCCAAGTCGCGCCGCAAGCGGCTGTTGCTGGTGGAAGACAATGAAGCCGAGCGCCAGGGCGTCACCGAGCTGTTGGGTTCCGACGATATAGAAATCATGACGGCCGACACGGGCGCGAGCGCGCTGCTGCAGCTGCGCGACAACACCATCGATTGCGTGGTGCTCGACCTGAAGCTGCCCGACATGTCGGGATTCGAGGTGCTGGAGCGAATTCGCGACGATGCATCGCTCTGCGATATCCCCGTGGTGGTATTCACCGGACGCGAACTCTTGCCCGACGAAGACGCGAAGCTGCACACCATGGCACGCAGCGTCGTGGTGAAGGGCGTGGAATCGCCCGAACGCCTGTTGGATGAGACGGCGCTGTTCCTGCATCGCGTGGTCGCCGATCTGCCGCAAGGCAAGCAACGCATGCTGGAACGCTTGCACAGCTCGGATGAAGATCTGATTCGGCGCACCGTGCTGCTGGTCGACGATGACGCTCGCAACATCTTTGCCTTGAGCAGCGTGCTCGAGCGGCGCGGCATGGAAGTGCTCACGGCCACGACCGGCAGCGAGGCGATCGCCGTGCTGGGCGCGCGCAGCGACGTCGCGATCGTGCTGATGGACATCATGATGCCGGGCATGGATGGCTATGAAACCATTCAGGCGATTCGCTCGGATCCGACCTATCGGCGGCTGCCGATTCTGGCGCTGACCGCCAAGGCCATGAAAGGCGATCGTGAGAAATGCCTCGAAGCGGGCGCCTCCGACTATCTGGCGAAGCCGGTAAACATTCAGCAGCTGATGTCGGCGCTGCGGATGTGGCTGCATCGTTGATATGAATTCATGAACGCTCCAGACAAAGTCAATATTTTGTTGGTCGACGACAGCCAAGCGAAGTTGCTGAGCCACGAAGTCGTCCTAGCCGAGATGGGGGAGAATCTTCTCAAAGCCAGCTCGGCGCGCGAAGCCTTCGAATGCCTGCTCAAGAACGAAGTCGCGCTGATCCTCATCGATGTGTGCATGCCGGATCTGGATGGCTTCGAATTGGCCACGATGATTCGCGAACACCCGCGCTTTCAGAACACTGCCATCATTTTCGTATCCGCGGTCATGCTGGCGCACCTCGATCAACTGCGCGGCTACAAATTGGGCGGCGTTGACTACGTTCCGGTGCCGGTGGTGCCGGAGCTGCTGCGCGCCAAGGTCAGGGTATTCGTCGATCTGTACCGCAAAACCCGTCAGCTCGAGCAATTCAACGCGGACCTCGAGCGGCGCGTGGAGGAGCGGACCGCGGAATTGCGCAAATTCAATGAGGAATTGGAGCTACGGATTGAAGAACGCACCCGCGAACGTGAGCTGGCGTTGGCGCAGCTGTTCGAGGCGCAAAAAATGGACACGATCGGGCGCTTGACCGGCGGCGTCGCGCATGATTTCAATAATCTGCTGATGGCCGTGTTGGGCAGCCTGAGTTTATTGGAAAAGAAGCTGCCGGATGATCCGCAAATCCGGCGGCTGCTGCAGAATGCCATTCAAGGCGCCGATCGCGGCAAGGCATTGACCCAGCGCCTGTTGGCATTTTCACGCCGGCAGGAACTGAGACCGCAGGCGGTGGATTTTGCGCAGCTGGTCAACGGCATGGAGGAGCTGCTGAAACGCGCCGTGGGCCACGGAATTACCTTCAGCAGCGATTTCCCGAGTGATTTGCCGCCGCTTCTCGTGGATGCCAATCAGCTTGAGTTGGCGCTGCTCAACGTGGCGTTGAACGCGCGCGACGCGATGGCGGATGGCGGCAGCGTTAAAATCACCGCTCGGGCCGATCGAGTGCCGGCGCTGGATGCCGCGAACGGCCGGTCAGGCAATGGACTCGCGAGGGCGCGCGTCCCCGGCGCCGACAGTCCGTCCTTGCCGCCGGGCGAATACATCCGAATCACCATCGTCGACACCGGCGTCGGCATGGATCAGGTGACCCTCGCCAAGGCGACGGAGCCCTTCTTCACCACCAAGGGCCCCGGCAAAGGCACGGGATTGGGCTTGTCCATGGTGCAGGGTCTGGCGGCGCAGTCAGGCGGTCTGCTGCGTATTCACAGCGAGCCGAACGAAGGCACTGTCGTTGAATTATGGCTGCCCAAAGCCGGCACCGCCGCCGCAGCGCACGTGCGCGCACCGGATTCGACCACTGCGTTCAGGCCGGCCACCGAGCCCTGTACTGTGCTCATCGTCGATGATGATGTCTTGGTCATGACCGGAACGGCCGCGATGATTTTGGATCTCGGCCACACGGCAATCGAAGCGCACTCAGGCGCGGAAGCGCTGGAGGTCTTGGGCTCGGGTCGCAAGGTTGATGTCGTGTTGACCGACCATGCCATGCCGGCGATGACGGGCCTGCAGCTCGCCGAATGCATTCACACCCGATTTCCGGGTTTGCCGATCATCCTGGCCACGGGCTACGCGGAATTGCCCGTCGATCCTTCCACCTTGGGGATTGCCAGGCTGGCGAAGCCGTGCACCCAGCACGAAATCGCGGCGGCGATTCACCAAGCGGTGCGGGCGAACGGCGCTGCCAATCGAGTGGCTTTGTCGGGAGCGGCCACTTAAGCTTTGCCCGATGAAGTTTTGCGTTTACGGGGCGGGCGCAATCGGCGGCTACCTGGCCGTGCAATTGGCGCTGTCCGGTCAAGAGGTGTGCGTCGTCGCGCGCGGCGCGCATCTTGATGCCATTCGAGAACGGGGACTGACGCTCCAAATTCACGGCGCGGAGAGAGTCGCCAAAGTGGCAGCCGATTCCGATCCCGCCGCCTTCGGCCCCCAGGACGTGGTGATATGCACCCTCAAGGCGCATCAGGCCTTCGAAAGTGCGCCGGACTTTGCGCCGCTGCTCGGGCCCGACACCAGCGTTCTGACTGCCATGAACGGCATACCGTGGTGGTACTTTTATAAGACCGGTGGACGGTTCGAGGGCCGACATCTGAACTCTGTCGACCCGGACGGTCGGCAATGGAACAGCATAGGACCGCAGCGCGCCATCGGCTGCGTGGTCGAGCCCGCGTGCGAAGTGATCGCTCCCGGCGTCATTGCGCACCGCCAGTTCAACCGCTTCATCATCGGCGAACCGGACGGCAGCCATTCGGCGCGAGTGCAGGAATTGAGCAGGGTCTTGACCGCGGCAAGCTTTGATGCGCCGGTACGCGACAACATCCGCTGGAATATTTGGTTGAAGCTCTGGGGCAATGTCTGCTTCAATCCCGTGAGCGCACTCACCGGCGCGACCTTGGGAGCCATGATCGGCGATCCGGAGCTCAAGGCCCTGTGCAAGACCATGATGCAGGAAACCCAGGCCGTCAACGAGGCGCTCGATGTGCATATTCCAACCGAGATGATGGATCGGCGGCTCGCGGGGGCCGCAGAGGCGACCGATCATAAGATGTCCATGCTGCAAGATCTGGAACGGGGACGGAGTCTTGAAATAGACGCGCTGGTCGGCGTGGTGCAGGAGCTGGGGCGGCTCACCGCGGTGCGCACACCGATGGTCGATGCCGTGCTGGCCCTGATCAAGGCACGAGCCCGTGGTGCCGGACTCTACAGCGAACTCACAACGCACTAGCTTAAGGGTAGTATCGCGCACATGAAAACGGCCTATATCACCCATGCAGATTGTCTGCGCCACGAAATGGGCGCGGGGCATCCTGAATGTCCCGATCGATTGAACTCGGTCAACGCAGAGATGCGCGCTTCCGGATTGCTGGATGAATTGCGCTGTCTCGAGGCGCCACTGGCACGCGCCGAGGATTTAAAGCGGGTGCATCGCGAAGCTTACGTGGACGCGGTCTTTGAGAATGCGCCCACCGAAGGCTACTTGCAGCTCGATCCTGACACCGCGATGAACCCGTACAGTCTGGCCGCCGCGCAACGCGCCGCCGGCGCCGGGGTCTTGGCGGTGGATGAACTGATGGCGGGGCGGTCAGACAACGCATTTTGCGCCGTTCGTCCCTGCGGCCACCACGCCACGCAAGTCCGGTCGATGGGCTTCTGCATTTTCAACAATATCGGCGTCGCCGCGGCCTATGCGCTGGAGAAGAAAGGCCTCGAGCGCGTCGCGGTCGTCGATTTCGATGTGCATCATGGCAACGGCACCGAAGACATGTTCAGTCCCCCGCACTGGCACAAGCGCGTGCTGATGACGAGTTTTTTTCAACATCCCTTCTACCCCTACAGCGGCACCGCCAACCCCGCCCCGAATATGATCAATATTCCCCTGGCCGCGGGCAGCGGCGGAGCCGCGGCGAAGAAAGCGGTGGAAGCGCATTGGCTGCCGGCGCTCGAGAGCTTCAAGCCACAGATGATTTTCATTTCCGCCGGATTCGATGCGCACAAGGAAGACCTGTTGGGCGGCATGGCGCTGGTCGAGGCCGACTACGTGTGGATGACGCGTGAATTGAAACAGGTGGCCGCACGGCATTCGCAGGGGCGTATCGTCTCCATGCTGGAGGGCGGCTATAATTTGTCGGCACTCGGCCGCAGCGCCGTCGCGCACGTCAGCGCGCTTTCGGAAGGCTCACCAGCTTAAGTGTAGAGTCTGCCCACGCTTTCGGCCACGCACACCGGCTTGGGCGAACCCTCGCGTTCAACGCTCACTTCGCTGATCAGCTGCACACCGCCTTCAATGGGTTCGAATGCCAGCAGCTTGAAATGTCCTCGCAGACGGCTATTGACGGGAACAGGTGCCGGGAAGCGCACGCGATTTAAGCCGTAGTTGACCGACATGCGCGCGCCGTTGACCTTGTGCGAGCTGCGAATGAACAGAGGCAGCAGGCTCAAGGTCAAGAATCCATGCGCCACGGTAGAACCGAACATGCCGGCCGCGGCGCGCACCGGGTCGACGTGAATCCACTGGTCATCGCCGGTGACGGCGGCAAATTGATCGATACGCGTCTGATCGATCGTGACCCAGTCGCTTACCCCGAGCGGCGAGCCGACCAACGCCTTTAGCTCTGCTACATTTTGATAGGTTTTCACCAAGCACCTCGCGTGAGCACCCGGCTATGATCGCACACCCCGGCCGGCTCCGGCGCCTCTGGAAAAGCGGCTTTTCAGCCTTATTTATAGGCAAGGTGCAATGTTAAAGGACATTTTGTGAAGAAAGCTGTGTTGGGTGTGTATCCGGGTCCGAAGGCTCATTGGGTGGGGGATGGCTTCCCGGTGCGAAGCCTGTTCAGCTACGAGCAATTGGGACGGCACATCAGCCCATTTCTGTTGCTCGACTACGCGGCTCCAACGGTATTCGCGCCGGCAGCGCGCCCGCGCGGCGTGGGTGAGCATCCCCATCGAGGTTTCGAGACCGTGACCATCGTTTATCAGGGTGAAGTCGCGCATCGAGACTCCGTCGGCAACAGCGGCGTGATCGGTCCCGGCGATGTCCAGTGGATGACGGCGGCCGCCGGAATCTTGCACGATGAGTTTCACTCGCCTGCGTTCATGCGTCGCGGCGGCGCTTTGGAAATGGCCCAGCTTTGGGTCAACCTGCCCGCCCAGCACAAGATGGCGCCGCCTCGATATCAGGGTATTCTTAACGCGCAGATACCGCAGATCGCGCTGCCCGGTGGCGCTGGTACCCTGCGCGTCATTGCGGGTAATTATTCCGGGCAGCAAGGCCCCGCGGCCACCTTCAGCGAGCTCAACGTATGGGATGTGCGGCTGCAATCGGGAGCGGAAATTAGGCTGTCAGTGCCCGCAGGGCATAACGCAGCGATCGCGGTGTTGCGCGGCGCCATCACAGCAAACGAATCGCGCGAGGCGAAAGATGCCGAGCTCGTGCTCCTCGAAGGCAGCGGCAGCGACATCCATATCGCCGCCGGGGCCGACAGCACAATCCTGGTCCTAAGCGGTGTTCCCATTGCCGAACCGATTGCAGGATATGGACCCTTCGTCATGAACACCCGGCAGGAGATCGAAACGGCGATGAATGATTTTCGCCTTGGAAAATTTGGCCAGCTGCCGCCGCTTGGCCTCGGCACCGATTTGGCCATCGCCGGAACATAGCCCTTGGGGCCCAGGGGAGGTCGATCGGGAGCAATTTGACGTATACCGGTAAGAATATTGGTGCGTAGGAAACGCGGTGCTATGCTGCTAGCCTGAAGATTACGGCGATTTTTCGGGGCAGGCGATCGACACGTAACGACGTTGCAGCGTTGAGGCGGGCACTTGAAAGAGACAATACGCGGGTTTTTTTCGCCATCCCCCAATCGCATGCGGCGGCTTGGGGCATCGATTTTACTCGGTGCACTGGCGGCTTGGCCGCTTTGGACCGGGGCTACCGCTCCTCAGCTATCCCCGCCCACGACTCCCGTCGTTGATCCCATCGATGAGCTGACGGAAATCATGGTCGAAGCGCCCGAGCCGCGCTACGTATCGCCGACGCGCCGGGATCAGATTGGCCGCATTTGGGCGCCGGTGATGATCAATGGGCGAGGACCCTTCCGCCTGGTGCTCGATACGGGTGCAAGCCACAGCGCCATCACGGCCTTGGTCGCATTGGCGCTCGGCATCCCGACGGATCGTTCGCCGCCGGTCATACTACGCGGCGTCACGGGGTTTGCCACCGTGCCGACCATTCGAGTCGACACCTTGAGTATCGGAGATGTGGCGGTCGATCAGACGATTCTGCCGATTGTTCCCGATGCACTCGGCGGCGCGGAGGGTGTGCTCGGCTCTGAAGGCCTGCTGGGCAAGCGCATCTTCATCGATTTTCGCCATGATCGAATCAACATCGCCTATTCAAAGAACGAGCGCTCGGCCCCCGGATTTGTCAGCGTGCCGTTCCACTCATTGCGCGGCACGCTGGTGGTTGTGGATGCCTTCGTGGGCCAGGTACGCTGCAAGGCCATCATCGACACGGGCGGTCAGGTTACGATCGCGAATCTCGCATTGAAGGATGCGCTGTCGCGTATTGGCGCGCCGCCGCGTTCCAAATACGACTCCATCATCGGCGCCACCAAGGATGTTCAGAGGGGCGAGCTGATGGACACCCCCGCCATTGGGCTCGGAGCCATTACCATTCATGACTCCGGTGTGACGTTCAGCGATCTCTATATTTTCAAGCAATGGCGGCTGACAAGCGAGCCGGCGATTTTGATCGGCATGGATACGCTGGGGCTGCTCGACACACTGATCATTGACTACCGGCGGCACGAGTTGCAGCTGCGCATGTTGAACGCGAGCTTATGATTAATAAACCGATCGTCGGCGTAGGGGTCTTGGTATTCGTGCTTGCGGCGACCGGCGTCTATTTCCTGCGGACCCGCAGTCAGCCATTGCCCGCTGCGCCAAGCCCGGCGGCGGCCACAGCGCCCGGAGCGCCGGAGCCGGGCATTGCCCATCCCTTGCCGGCAGGCGCCGGTAATCCGGCAGCAGCGGGGCCATTACCGGAATTGGCCGACAGCGATGTGCCCCTGCGCGACGCGCTTGGCCAGATCGGCAGCGCGGATGCTGTTAAGGATTTTCTCGTGCCGCAGGATCTCATTCGCAAGATCGTAGTGACCATCGATAACCTGCCGCGGCAAAAGGTTGCGGTGGACAAGCGGCCTGCCAACCCTGCACCCGGTTCGTTTCTCGCCAATGGCGATGAATTGCATGCCACGCTCGATCAGCACAATTTCGATCGCTACAAGCCGATGGTTGCAGTGATCAGTCAACTCGACGCCAAGCAATTGGGCGCGCTGTATATTCACTACTATCCGCTGTTCCAGCAGTCTTACCAGAACTTGGGCTATCCGACCGGCTACTTCAACGACAGGCTGGTGGAAGTCATCGACAACTTGCTGGCGACACCCGAACCCAAAGGGCCGATTGAACTGGTGAGGCCCAATGTCATGTACGTCTATGCCGATTCGGCTCTCGAGGCGCGGCCCGCCGGACAAAAATTATTAATTCGAATGGGTCCGGAGAACGCCAAGGCGATCAAGGCTAAGCTGACCGAGTTGCGGGCAGTCATCACGGCGGGGCAGCTCAAGCACTAGCAGGGCGTGTTTGATCTAGCCGACCGATCGGCCCGTTCGGTGCATGCGATGCGCGGATTTCACAATAAAGCGGGGGAATGAGACATGGCTACGACATCCGCAGATGCAGGACTGCCGAAAAGCACGGCAGCGGCGCAGAGTAAATGGCTGGTCATCGGTGCATCTTCGTTGGGCACCGTGTTCGAGTGGTACGACTTTTATTTGTACGGCCTGCTCGTCAGCATCATCAGCGCGCAATTCTTTTCCGGCGTCAACGAGGTCACTGGATACATTTTCGCGCTGGCCGCCTTCGCGGCTGGTTTTGCCGTGCGGCCGTTCGGCGCCCTGGTGTTCGGGCGCCTCGGAGACTTGGTCGGACGCAAGCACACTTTTCTCATCACCATGGGGATCATGGGCGGATCGACGTTTGCGGTGGGATTGCTGCCGAGCTATGCGACCGCCGGGATGCTGGCGCCGGTTCTGCTGCTGACATTGCGTCTTTTGCAGGGGCTGGCATTGGGCGGCGAATACGGTGGTGCGGCGACCTATGTAGCGGAGAATTCGCCGCAGGGGAAACGCGGCCTGTTCACCAGCTTCATCCAAACGACGGCGACCTTGGGACTGTTCGGCGCATTGATCGTGGTGATAGCGACCCGCACCAGCCTCGGTGAGGACGCCTTCAAGTCGTGGGGCTGGCGCATACCGTTCCTGATTTCGGCCATTCTGCTCATCGTTTCGCTGTGGATACGCATGCAGCTGGCGGAGAGCCCGGTGTTCGTCAAAATGAAGACCCAGGGCACCACCTCGAAGGCGCCGTTGTCGGAGGCCTTCGGCCGCTGGGCCAATTTGAAAATCGTGATCATCAGCTTGTTGGGTGCGGTCATGGGGCAAGCGGTGGTGTGGTACACCGGACAGTTCTACGCGCTGTTCTTCCTCGAGCGCCAGCTGAAGGTCGATGGCGCCACCACGAATATTCTGGTGGCGATCGCGCTGGTGCTGGCCACGCCGTGTTTCATCTTGTTTGGCTGGCTCTCGGACAAGATCGGCAGAAAGCCCATTATCATGACGGGCTGCTTGCTCGCGATGCTGACCTACTTTCCGCTGTTCGGTGCGCTCACCCGCTACGCCAATCCGGCGCTGTATGCGGCCCAATCGGCCGCGCCGGTCACGGTGATTGCGGATCCGAAGGATTGTTCCTTTCAGTTCGATCCGATCGGGAAGAATGCATTCGATTCAACTTCCTGCGATATCGCCAAGAACTTTCTCGCCAAGGCCAGCGTCAGTTACAAGAGCGAAGATGCCCCGGCGGGAACGGTGACGAAGATTCGCAGCGGCAGCGCCACCTTTGATGCGCCGGATCCGAAGGTGCTGAAAGGCGCTGATCGCAAGGCCGCCATCGCGGCGTTTCAAAAACAGGTCAAGGCGGCGTTGACGGCTGCGGGCTATCCCGACAAGGCGGATCCGGCCGCCATCAACAAACCGATGGTGGTGCTGATCCTGTTCATCTTGGTGCTGTACGTCACCATGGTGTACGGACCCATTGCCGCGTTGCTGGTCGAACTATTTCCGGCGCGCATTCGCTACAGCGCCATGTCG
>Ga0209007_1000396_pt1 | contig 18546 bp, 25 predicted proteins | sample JacPinW_OM1H0_O2_FD_187961 | JGI IMG/M metagenome (GOLD analysis project Ga0209007, IMG submission 187961) | Forest soil microbial communities from Algoma, Ontario, Canada - Jack Pine, Ontario site 1_JW_OM1H0_O2 (SPAdes) (version 2) | ecosystem: Environmental > Terrestrial > Soil > Boreal... | reverse complement strand
CATCGCCGCAACAGCACTATCCGCATTCTTTTGGATGTAGGCTTGCTCAAGGGCCTGCACGGCGTCCTCAGGCGTATCAAAGCCGCCGGCGATTGCCGCGGAGGCCGCTGTAAGCGTGAGCAATAACCGCATGAACGCCGAAAACACTTTCGCTCCAACCGATTGTCAGGAGCCGGCCAACGCCGGGAAGAAGATGAACAGGCAGCCTAGATAGCACAGACACCAAACTCCTACCAACACTGAGCAGGCGCTACGCGACGTGATCAGCACGGGTCTCGATCCGGCTGTTGGAATCAAAGTGCGAGACATACATACATGACTGTCGCGGCTAAGCTGAGCGCCGTTCTCACCGCGTGGAGCTTCGCCCAATGCTCGAGCAAAGTACGGGTCTCCGCTGCAGCGAGGTCGCGACCCGGTGCGAGTAACGCCCTGTTTGTTGGCATGATGCCGATGAACGTAAAGGGGACCACCGCACCGATCAGCAGTGCCGCAATTGCCCATCCAAATCCACCACCGAGCAGCCACGAACCGAGCCCCGCAACGAGGCTAAGCAACGCTAGGGGTGCCTGCATCCACGTGGCGCGCCGGTAACTCGGGGCCCACTGCGCAGCAGCAAACCTGGTATCGAGCTCCATTCGGGCGGGGTGCTCCGCGACATTGATGTATAGCGCGGCGCCGGCAAACATGGCAGCGCTGATTATCGCTATAAGTTTTAGGAGTACCAGCATTTGCGTCTCATGAAGTCACCGGTCTTGCGAAGACCGCTCGGCACCGAGGCGCCCTTTAATATCCGCGTAGGCGGCACCGATTAGGTCGCTAAGCGCTGTGGCGTTGAGTTCTCGGCCAGGACTCAATTTCACGTGCCGCATACGTTTGCCACTTCCCTGCAACAGACTGGCGGGGTCCTTGAGCATTGCGCCCTGGAAAAAGCCGACGTTGACATGACTTTTGAATCGGTTGACGTACGCGAACGGCGCATCTTCTACACATGCGACCGGACATCCATCGTGCATCAACTCTCGGACATCGTCACCGCAGTGTCGCACCTGCGCAAACCACTTCTGCGCAATAGACTGCAGCTCGCCCGGGCCTCCCTCGATCAACCACATGTCGACGGCAGGATCCCGCTTTACGCCTCCCGATAACCGGAAGATCTCGTTCATGCCGATCAACCCTCGGAGGTCCAGCGCAATGCGATCGGGTCTAGGCCGCATAACGTTGTGGTTGAGCGAGGAGAGTTGTCGTTAATCCAAGGCGGCAACGCGCCATCATTTTGGCGACACCGAGGAGAATAGCCTTTCTGCGGAAGTTCGCGCGAGAGCGAGCCCCTCGTCCGTGAATGCGACGGACTTGTTCTTGTTCCTCGGGTCGTCGATGAGGCCACGTTGTTGCAGTCGATTCGACGCGTTGCAATCGATTCCCTTCCACGCACGGGTTAGGCCATGTTCCTCCCACGCCGTGAGGTAAAGAACGGCCAATACTGCTTCGTCAATCTTTTCTTCCTCGTAATGCATCGCTCCACCTTTTATGAATAGTTAGGCCGCGAAGTTGAGCGATGCGAATTTGCCTTGCCGAGGAACGAAGCCGGTTTATCCCAATCATCGATCGGCTCCTTCGCATCGCGAGGACGCTACTCCCGCGATCGCTTCAACCAATGACTAGAGTTCCGCTGATGCTCATTCAAACCATATCTCAATTTCATAGCCGTCCGGATCCCTAATGAATGCATAAGGTAGGCCCGGCCCAAACTCGCCACGCGAAGTGACAGTACCCCCGGCGCTTTCGACCGCGGCAATCGCAACATCAATATCTTCCGGCTTAATCAGACGAAATCCAAAATGGATGATCCCGCCGGATATACCAGCGCCAGAGGGCCGCTTTTCAAAAGCCAAAACGTCAAATTGCCCGGGCCCCAGGACCTGTACCGTCGAATCATTGCGAAAATATTCGCGCACCCCAAAAACCGAACGGTAAAAAGCCAATGAGCGATCAAGGTCAACCACTGAGAGAGCGACATGGCTTAGGCCGTGCGTCTTGACCATGTCAGTACCTTTTTAAGGATGTCCAACAATGAGTTTGAGCGACGCGGCGTCGCGCCCGCGACGCTTCGCTGGATATGCGTAGAATCGGGATTTTGCGCACGATTGCGGCGTACACAAAATCCCGAATCTGGTCCCACGCTACCTACATGAAAAACTGCTCCAATACGATCTTCCCGTCCTTGACTTCGTAGGCACACAGCTCCTCCATTTTCACGCGTCCGCGTCCCTTCATCGTGACGTCCATGGTCAACGCAAGCGCAATGGCGTTGCCTGTTACCAGCGGCGCCGAAGTGCTGATTCCATGGATATTCTCCACCATCGACTCGAACTTGTGACCCTTCTCGATGATTGCGCGCAGCCCTTTTGTCTCCTTGGGGAAGTCTGGGGTGTCACGGGGTTCGATGCTGACCGCATCCTCGGCGAACAGCTCCTTCTGGGCAGCCTCGAACTTGCCTTGGCGACAAAGCTCAGTCAAACGGGTGGCGATTTGTTGCGTGTTCATGACGGTGCTCCTCTACAGTGGATTGACGGCAAGATTTCTGCTGATAGGTTTTTTTCTACCCTAAATCGCGGCGGATTGCGATACCGCAATTTGCTGCTGCGCATCGTTGACGTCAAGTCAGACGGCGCAGCGATTTAGAACCCAAACAGCCTTCGACGAGCTTGTCCTACTTTCGTGCGGCCTCGGACACTTGCTTGTGCACCTGATACATCAGAGCGAACGTCAGCAGTGAGATAGCCATCACGACATAGCCCAGCCAATCAAAATGAGCGAGCGAGCCATCCGGCCTCTGAACGATGAGCCAGCCCGCCACTGCCGCCGACACCCCGCCCGCGAATTGCTGCAATGAAGCGCTGACAGCATTAAAGGCACCGCGCTTGGCGGGCTCGGGGATAGCCGAGATCAAGGCTTGAGACGGGATCATCCGCGAGAAGATGCCCGCGAACAAGATCACGTTGATCACTATGACCGTGGCAAGCGGCACGTGGCCGATATGAGTCCAGATCGGCACCATAATCAGAGTCACGATGCTCCCGACGCAGAACATGGGGAACTTGCCGAACCTATCGCTGGCCTTGCCGACCAGCGGGCCCACAAAAATGGCACTCACCCCGGTCACAAGATAAATCACCGGCAACACGGCAAAGGTCAATCCGACATTATTCACAATATAGGCGGTGCCAAACGGCATCAGCATGTAGCCACCGGTCGGCAACAGCATGACGAGGAAGAACGCCAGGCGATAGCGTGGCTCGGTGATCGTGTTAATGAGATGCATCAGAGCGCTGTGCTCCTGCTTAAGCGCGAGGTGCCCGATGACTGGGCGCAGGAAGAGCATGATGATGACACCCGCCGGCACCCCGACGGCAATGATTGCAAGGAAGGGGGCGTGCCAATCCCAATGGCTGGTCAGATACAGCCCGGCGGGGAGCCCGAGCACCTGGCTCGCGGCAAAGGCGGTGGAAATCACCCCCATCACCCGACCCCGCATTTCCAGAGGAAAGAGGTCCGTGGTGATGGCGAATACGACGGAGCCAATCACCCCGCCAAATAATCCGGTAACGATGCGTGCCAGCAAAAGGAGCGGGTAAGTGGTGGCTAAAGCGCACAGCAACGTGCCGAGCATGAACCCAAAATAGAAGAACAGCAGTAGCCGTTTTCGGTCGAAGCGGTCGGCGAAGCCTGCCGCAAGAAATCCCGACACTCCGGCGCTGAAGGCGTAGGAAGAGACCGCGAGGCCAAACTGCTGTGGGCTGATGTGCAGGCTCGGCATCACAATCGCCCCGAGAGGCGAGATGATCATGAAGTCCAAAATGACGGTGAACTGCAGAAATCCCAGAATGCCGATAACGACCTTCTCGTACCGTGAGAACTTCATCTGAATGGGGGCGCTTGTTACCGGTTTATCCATGGGGTTCCTGTCTCATCTATCCTCTCCTTCGCTCACCGAAAATGCGACCCGCGATCGTTCGAACCGATCGTTAGCCGCGCTTAGGGGACTGAGGATAGTGAGGAATTTCCTGACTAAGGCAAACCCACGGTTGCGCACTAGATGTCCAGATGTCCAGCATCGGCTGAAAATCGGACGGATCGTCCAGCGTGGGAAAGCGGATGGACATGAAATCTGGAGCAGCTTCGCCGCGCGTGAATAGGGGGGCGCCACAATCGGAGCAGAAGCTCCGAGTCGCGAGACTGCCGCTGCCAGCACGAACGGAGTGCGTCTTTGGCGTACCGGTGATCTCGACATCCGATGCCAGGACAATAAACCCGGAGGCGAAAGGAGCACCACTGGAGCGTTGGCAGTCTCGACAGTGGCAGTTGAGCATCGCGACCGGCACGCGCGCGCACACATAGCGGATCGATCCGCATGCGCACCCGCCGGAGAATGGAGCAGTCATGTCGAATTTTCCTCCTGCCGCCTAACGATGAGGTTGCGCAGCCCACCCAAGAACCCGAAGCAGATCACTCAATCATTCAGCCGAAACGCCGCGTAACCTAGTAGCACGCCATAGCCGACAGCATAAAATACTCCGTAGCTTTTCAGGCGCCCGGCTAGACGAGTAATTTCTTCATCCTTGAGCTTACGGTAGGTTCCCTGAATGAACCAACTAGTAAAGCGCTGATACTGGAGCGACGCTAAGACGAGAAAAAGCACGCTAATCCAAATGCCGAGGGCTAGCGCAGGGATCGGGTTCCCCAAGTCGTCCGATAGAATTGGGTATTTTGAGCGGAGCTTCTGGACTATGCGCCGAAGAGCGTACGCGAATTGAATGCGCAACACGAGGAGCAGGATGCCGGCGGCGAACAGAACGGTGCGGTCTATTGAATTCACTCGATGGCTTACAATGAGGGTGAGCGACGCGGGATTGCGCCGACGACCAACGAAGCTGATTTATCCCAAACATCGACTGCCTCCATGGCCCAACGAAGACGCGACCAGCGATCGCTCCAACCGATTGTTACACGCACAAAAGGCTAACGATCATTGGCCTACAGTTTCCTCTGCGCAGAGTGCGCGCGCCGATTCCAGCTCTTCTGGCGTATATTTGTCTTGAATTTTAACGTATCGAATCGCGTCGTTTGTGGCGCGACGTTGAAGTTCATTCATGTTCTCTTCATTCTCAACCCATACCTTCGGGTCTAGCGAATAGCCGTACGTTTCTATTACCTCTAACTCGGAGTGACTTTTCGTCGTCACCACAACCAGCCAGAAGCCAACCTTTGTTTTTCTGTATTCCCGAAAAATAACGCAACCCTTGCTGTGCGAGAGCAGACCCCAGGTAACAGGCGCACGCGACTCAGTGCTAGGTTTCATATCGGCTCTGCCAGACCCGGGTAAGACTGCAAGCAATGCACCAAGCATCGCTGGAGCTAGCGCGAATACCGGACGATTGATCATATGGCATTTCATGGTGAAATCACTTCGATTCGAGTAACTACGCAAGGGCATCTAACGATGAGGTTAAGCGACGCGCGGTTTCGCCGACACAAAACAAAGCTGCTTTTTCCAAATCATCGATCCCCTCCTTGGCTCACCGAAGACGAGACCCCGCGATCGCTCGAACTGTTAGGAGCCATGGTGGCCCGTCCCATCGGAGCCTCCATAATTCCAAGGTTCAGCGTTGGAATTGCCGCTTGAAGTAATGCGCGCATCAGGAAACTCAACGTCAGAAGCGTATCCCCGAGGCGGCGCTGTTGCCTTCAGAACGCTGAGCACCACTATCGACCCAACTATCGGTATCAGCCAGATAATCAAGATCTGTGCGGTTTTCTGCGACGGAGTGTAAAGATCTGATCGTGCGATACGCGCGGTAGCAACGCAGTCAAGCGCGGCCACTAACGCAAGAGATACGAATGCGAGCGCCAGGATCATAGGCCTCCTAACAATTGTCTCGAGGGAAAAGTCGCCCAACGGAATGCGTCAAAAACGTTGGATATGGCGCCGTACGATTTGGCATGTTCCTGTTTTCCTTGGAAATGCGAGAGGTGGTCTTTCCGGTAGCGCTCTGAGGTGAATTATACATGTCCAACGACCGTGGATTATTCGAGTGGCGGTGGAAAAAATGCGCACCCGACACTTCGCATACCGGACGGAAAGGGCCTATCTAAGTTGGATTCGACGTTGCGTTAAGTTTCACAAGCGGAGGCATCCGCGGCCGAACGCGCTGGCACACAAAAATCCGACGTACGCGACGCAGTGGGGCTAGCAGTACGGATTCACCGCATCCTCTTTTTGCACCGATCCTTACTCCGGACGCCCGTACGCCCGTACGCCCGTACGCCATCAAGTCCATGAGAAGTCCATTCAGCGTGTGGTGAAATCATCCATTTGTAAGGCCGGCATTTTGCAGCCGGCGAGTTGCCACACCTTCCGCTCAGAAACGGCGCTATGGGGGTCAAAAGTCCCCGGACCAACCGATAGGAGCCATTTAGGTCGGCCCACTCCCTGCTGGCATTCCGGGCTGTCTGCTATTTCGAGATTCCCTCTCTGCCGCTATAATGTCGGCCCGATTGGGATTTTCCCCAATAGATTAGCGAGTTACCGTGTCCCAATCAGCATCCTCAGATACGCAGTTCTTCAATTCCTTCAGCATGGTGCTCGGTATTTTAATTGCCTTTGCCATTGTCCTGTTCGCGGTGGCGCGCACCATGGGTGCCGACACGCAGGGGGCGGACGTGCTGATGGACCCGCTGCACCTGGCGGAGGTGCAGAAAAATATTGCGCCCTTCGCGCAGGTTGCCATTGCGGGTAAGGACAATTCGGCTTTGGCGGCACTGAGTGCGCCGCCCGCGGGCGCGGCGCCGGCGGCGAATGTGCCGACGACGGGCGAGCAGGCATTTACGCAGGTGTGTTCCGCATGCCATGCGACGGGCATTAATGGGGCGCCCAAGATCGGGGATCATGCGGCATGGGGACCTCGTATCGCGCAGGGCAAGGAAACCCTCTACAAGGATGCGATCGCGGGCAAGGGCAATATGCCGCCCAAAGGCGGCACGAATTGGCCGGATGCGACTATCCGTATGACCGTGGACTATATGGTGTCGCTCAACAAGTAGGCCGGTCCAGCGCCCGCAGTTTCACGGCTTCCGCCACGTCGACAATTCGTATGTCGGCGGCCCCACCTAAGTCGGCGCAGGTGCGTGCCACTTTGAGTACGCGATGATAAGCCCGCGCCGATAATCCAAGGCGCGTGATTGCGGTGGCGAGCAATGTTTTGGGCTCTTTCGCGAGCCCACAAAAACGGATGACTTCCTCGGGCGACAACCGCGCATTGAGTTTCCCTTGTCGCTGCAACTGCACGCTTCTTGCCGCGGCCACCCGTCGGGCAACCGTTGCGGAGACCTCTGCCGTCGGTGCGGCTCCTGTGCGTATTCCTCCTTCTCGCGCCTCGCCCATCAGATCCTCGACGGGCAGTGGTATCAGCTCGATATGGATGTCGATGCGATCGATGAGCGGACCGGAAATGCGGTTGCGGTAACGGATTATTTGTTCCGCTGTGCAATGGCAGCGGCCACGGCGATCGCCCGCGTAACCGCAGGGGCAGGGGTTCATCGCGGCGACCAATTGGAATCTTGCAGGGAATTCGCAGGAGCGCTTCAGGCGCGCGACGACGACCACGCCGGTTTCCAGCGGCTCGCGCAATGCCTCGAGCGCGTTGCGCGGAAATTCAGGCAGTTCGTCGAGGAACAGCACGCCAAGATGTGAGAGCGACAATTCGCCAGGCCGCAATGATCCGCCGCCGATCAGCGCCGCCACCGACGCGGTGTGTTGCGGGCTGCGGAACGGCCGGCGGCCCCCGAGGCTCGGTCTGCGGCCCGCGGCCGATTCCAAGCTCGCCACCTCCAGAATTTCCGGCTCCGACAGGGGCGGCAGCAATCCTGGCAATCGCTGTGCGAGCAGTGTCTTGCCGGCGCCCGGAGGACCGATCATCAGAAGCCCATGTTCGCCGGCTGCGGCGATTTCCAAGGCGCGCTTGGCGGCGTACTGGCCGCGTACCTCGGAGAGATCCGGCACCGATTTGCCAGAACCTTGCGACAGCGCGCGAACTTGCGTTGATGTGCACGCGGGCGTCGCGAGATGCCTCGCCGGCGGCGCGGCTTTTCCTCCAAGCGCCGCGACCACTTCATATAAGTGATTCATCGTTCGAAGCTTCGCGCCATTGAGGAGGCTTGCTTCAAGCGCATTCGCCGCCGGCAAAATCATTTCACTGCCGAGCTTTGCGCCGGCGATCAGCGCCGGCAACAGCTTCGGCGTCTCGCGCAGCGCGCCGCCCAAGGACAGTTCGCCATAAAACTCTCGATGGTGGAGTGCACGCGGATCTATCTTGTCGTCTGCCGCCAAAATACCGACGGCGATCGGTAGGTCGAAGCGGCCGCCCTCCTTCGGAAGATCGGCGGGCGATAGATTGACGGTGATACGACGTTGCGGAAAATCATATCCGGCAGTGACGAGCGCCGCGCGAACGCGCTCTTTGCTCTCTCGAACCACGGCTTCGGGAAGTCCGACCAGCGCGAACGCCGGCAAGCCATTTCCCAAGTGCACCTCGACGCGAACCAGCGGCGCTTCAAGACCTGCAGGAGCGCGGCTGAAAACGATGCTCACTTCCTTGCGAGTGCCCATTCGCTCTCGGTGCCGCGGTGTCCAGAGTTACGCGCTGATGCTTGACCGAGTGGCTGCGGGACTACTGTGGGGATAGTTTGGTTTCGAGCTCTTTCAGGCGAGCTTCGATGGCGGTCAGCTTTGCCTGGGTGCGTTCCAGGATCGCGGCTTGCACATCGAAATCCTGCCGCGTGACCAGATCGAGTTTCGCCAACTGGGCTTGCAGCACGGCTTTGAAATTGCCTTCCAAGTCGCGGCCGAAGGCACGCAACGATTCAGGCACGGAATCGGCCAAGCGTTTCGCTAGATCGTCCAGGCCACTTGAATTGATGAAACTCATTTCTACCCCCGCCTTGCTGTCTGATTCTCGTTCCTGAGCGCCGCCTGATGGGCATTTGCCGGCGTCGCACTTCGTTAACGCACGATTGGAATCGCCGCGCGCTAGATGGGTGCGTCGGATTGCCCATGCCGAGCCTAACCCATTGATTCATTGGGTCAGGCCCCTGGCACGGAAACTGCAATCTCAAAATCAATACTACGCGGAAGTGGGGTAGCAGACTGTCTGATTTACGGATGAATGCGGGGATAAATGCATGAAGCTGATCACCGCTGTCATCAAACCCTTCAAGCTGGACGAGGTTCGGCAAGCGGTTGCAGACATCGGCATTCAAGGAGTCACCGTCACCGAAGTGCAAGGGTATGGCTGTTGGCCAGGACGCGTGGAGACGTATCGAGGCGCTGACTACCAGATCGACTTTTTGCCGAAAGCGAAAATCGAGCTGGCGGTAGACGATTCGATCGCCGAGCAGGTCATGGAAGCGGTCTGCAATGTCGCTCGGACCGGCAGCGCGTCGGATGGAAAGGTATGGGTACTGGAACTGGAGCAGGCGTTGCGGGTTCGCACCGGTGAGACCGGTCCAGACGCTATTTAGTTGAGATTTCGAAGGTCGCGCCCGCGGGGGCTGCGGTCGCAAATTCGGACGATTTAGGAGCATCTCGCGCCGGCAAGCCAGCCAACTCCCCCGTCGGTGCGATATCCCGGCGGCGCGGGTCCCCTGAAAAAGGACCCGCGCCGTTTTTTATACCGCGCGCCCGGCGCGAGACGCCTCGGCGTTTATACCCCAGGAGAATTGATTACTCCATGCTGTGGCGCAGCAATTTTATTTCGAATTCCGCTGTTAAACTGCGTTTTACAGAACCTGGAGCCCGATGCATGAAAATGGTCATCGCCATCATCAAACCCTTCAAGCTTGACGATGTGCGCGCCGCCCTGGCCGAAGTGGGTATTCAAGGCATTACCGTGACAGAGGTCAAAGGCTTTGGACGTCAAAAGGGCCACACTGAGCTCTATCGGGGGGCGGAATACGTCGTTGATTTTCTGCCCAAAGTAAAGCTTGAGCTGGCCGTCGATGACGAGCAGGTTGAGCGGGTTGTGGAAGCTATTATTGAAACAGCGCGCACGGGTAAAATCGGTGACGGCAAGATCTTTGTCTGCGATCTCGGCCAGGCGGTGCGCATTCGCACCGGCGAGGCTGGTTCGCGTGCCCTGTAATAATCGTGCCCTGTAATAATTAAGCGAGGACTGGACGATGAAACGCCTTTTGTTGTTCGCCGCCTTGATCGCTTGGTCGGGCATGGCCTCCGCCGTCGTCTACAAGTGGGTCGACGCCCAGGGCAAGTTGCAGTATGGCGATCGGCCGCCCGACGGCGTGCACGCCGAAGTGGTCGAGCTCCTGATTCCGCACTCCGCATCGACGCGATCGGCGTCGACGCCGGCGGCGCCTGCGGCGAAGAACACTGCCGTCCCCACGGCCAAAGACCTCGATGACAAGAAGGCCGTGGACCAAGACGTTGCCCAAACTCGCGACAAACAATGTACCGACGCGCAGGATCGCTACAAGAAACTGATCGAAGGCCGCAAGCTCTACAAAACCGGCCCGGACGGCGAACGTCAGTTCATGAGTTCCCAAGAAATCGACACCGAGCGGCTCAACGCCAAACAGGATGTCGATACCATCTGCAACAGCACGACCTGAGCGCGAACGGCTAAGGGCGCCCGCAACCGCCGTCGGCTCGGCTACCAGCGCCCGCTCCGCATCGGCGTCGGCTCGGTAACTTGGTTCCCAGTCCTTAAGGATCCGCGCGCTTTGCCGCGGAACCCGCAAAGCCTTAGGCTACCGTCCTTTGGCTGAATCTTTTAGGACCATTCACATGCAAACAGGCTTCGTTGGATTGGGTGCTATGGGCGCGCACATGGCGCGCAATCTTCATCGCGCCGGACTGCTCACGGGCGTCTGGAATCGCACCCCCGAAAAAGCCAAGGCGCTGGCCGCGGAATTGAAGGTGCTGGCCTTCGCGAACCTAACCGAGCTTGCGGGCAATTGCGAAGCCATAGTGATCTGCGTATCCGCCGACCAAGATTTGCGCGAAGTCGTCGCGGGTCTGGAGCCGGGCCTAACGCCGAACATGATCGTCATGGATTGTTCGACGGTGGGCAAAGACACGGTGCGCGACCTGCACAACCAGCTCAACACGCTCGGTGTCGGATTTCTCGACTGTCCAGTGAGCGGCGGCGTCGAAGGCGCGAGGACGGCCTCGCTCGCCATCATGTGCGGCGGCGATGAATCCGTATTCAATCGTGCGAAGCCGATCCTGGAAAAAATGGGCAAAGCGGTGGCCTACATGGGCCCCAGCGGCTCGGGTCAGGTGACCAAGGCCACCAACCAGATCATGTGCGCCGGCATTATCCAGGCTGTGGGCGAGGCGATGGCGTTTGCTCACGAAGAGGGCGTCGACCTGAAAAAGGTGATCGATGTTTTAGGTAAGGGCGCAGGCTCGAGTTGGTACTTCGTCAATCGCGCACCCTTCATGGCAAACAACAGTTTCCCGGCGGGATTTCGCGTGCGGCTCCACGATAAGGACTTGCGCATCTGCCGCGACATGGCCGCCAAGCATGGCGGCGTGTTGCCGGTGGTCGAGTCGACGCTGGAGCAGTACGAAAAGTTGATTGCCGAAGGCTACGGCGATGAGGACATCTCCGCCATCTATCGCCTCAAGACGAAGCTGTTTCCGCCGAAACCCGAGTCCATGTGACACTGCGGCTACGTATCGCCACGCGCAAGAGTCAGCTGGCGCTTTGGCAGGCGGAGCACGTGTCGGCACTGTTGCGCGCTGCGCATCCTGGGCTGGAAATCGAGCTGGTGCCGCTGCTGACGCAGGGTGATCGCATTCAAGACCGGACCTTGGCTGCCATCGGCGGCAAGGGTTTGTTCATCAAGGAACTCGAGGTCGCACTGGAAGATCTGCGCGCCGACATCGCCGTGCATTCGATGAAAGACGTGCCGGCGGATCTTCCTCATGGATTGATCATCGGCGCGGTGCTGAAACGCGCGGATCCCCGCGATGCGTTGGTGAGCGCGTCGGGCATCACGCGGCTGGAAGACCTGCCGCACCAGGCCGTGGTGGGTACTTCGAGCCTGCGCCGTCAAGCTCAGATCCGCGCGTTGCGGCCGGATTTGAACATTGAATCGCTGCGCGGCAATGTCGACACGCGCCTGCGTAAGCTTGACGCGGGACAGGAAACGGGCGGTAAGCGCATGGACGCCATCGTGCTCGCGTGTGCGGGTCTCATTCGCTTGGGACTTGAATCGCGCATCACGGCGCGGCTCGATCCGCAAATTTGTCTGCCGGCGGTGACCCAGGGCGTGATCGGCATCGAGTGCCGGCAAAGCGATTCGTCCACGGTTGAGTTCTTACGGGCGCTCGAGGATCCTGCGACACGCAAAGTGATGGATGCGGAGCGCGCATACGCCTCGCGGCTGGGCGGCAGCTGTCAATCGCCGATCGCGGCCTACGCGGAGCTCGAGGCGGATCGAATCACGATGCACGGCCTGGTTGCCGAACCCGATGGCTCGCGGCTACTGAAAGACACTGTGTCTGGCAGCGCGGATAATCCCGCGGCTTTGGGCCGCCAGCTGGCGGAGCGCATCTTGGCCGCGGGCGCAGGTCCCTTGCTCGAGCGCTTGCGCACAAGCTAGGAGTTGCTCGAATGCCGCGAGATTCCTAAGTGCCGCCTCTCGATGGAGTCGGTGTTCTCGTCACGAGGCCTGAATTTCAGGCGATGCCGCTGTGCCGGATATTGGAATCTTTGGGCGCGACGACCTTGCGCTTGCCAGCCCTCGAAATCAAACCTCTTAAAGACAGACGAGCGCTCATGGAGCAACTGGGCGTCCTCGAGAATTTTGATGTAATTTTATTCACCAGCGCCAACGCGGTGCGCTTTGGTGTGTCTTTTCTGGATCAAAGACGCGACCTCACGCTGGCGGCCTTAGGGCCGGCCACGTCGCGTGCCTTGAACCAAGCAGGCTACCGCGTGGCCATACAACCGGGCGAGACCTTCGACTCTGAGGCTCTGCTTTCGCATCCGCGGCTGGAACATGTTACGGGGCACCGCATCTTGATCATCAAAGGGACCCACGGACGGGACCTGGTCCAACAAGAACTCACGCGCAGGGGTGCGACGGTAGTCAGTGCCGATGTTTATGAACGTGTGCCGTCAGTATTCAGCGCTGCGGCGCTCAAGCTGGTGCGGGAGCGATTTGCGGCGGGCGAGATGCAGGTGATCACGGCGACCAGCCTGGAAATCGGTGCGGCGCTGCTCAAACTGGCGGCGCTCGGCGCGACGCCGCTCGGTGTGGCACCGCCCGATCTGGCGCCGCTTGAACCAGCGTCTCCCGACCTGCGCGGCGAATTTGAACGCGCGCACTGGTTGGTCCCTGGGGAGCGCGTGGCAACGGGACTGCGCGAGTTGGGACTCAAAGCGCCGCTGCTGCGCGCGGATTCAGCGGAGGATCAGGACTTGGCCGCGGCGCTCATCCGCTGGCGTTCGAGCGTGTCGGGGGCGTAGTCGAAGGAATCAAAGTACAGCCGCGTCTTGGCGCTGCCGCGCGAATCATATTCGCGTTGGATGGCGGCGATCATCGCGGGCGGTCCGGCGGCATACACTTCGATCGCTTCGAGATCCGGGACATCTTTGAGTGCGGCTTCATGCACCCAGCCGGTGGCTCCGTGCCACTTAGGGTGGGCTTCAGACAGGACCGGCACGTAGGTTAAAGCCGCGGTGCCTAAAGACGCCGCGCGGCGGCTCAATTGCTCCAGGGTTGCTTGCGCATACAGGTCCCGCTCATTTCGCACACCCCAATAAAGCTGCAGGTCGCGCTCAATACCATTCTCGATGAGGTGGCGCAGAATGGAGAGCAGCGGTGCAATGCCCGTGCCGCCACCGATCAGCAGCATGTGGGGCGCGTGGCTTGTATACGGGCGGTAGGTGAACGTGCCCAAGGGACCTTCGATATTCAGCAACGCCGAGCGCATGTCCTCGTGGAATAACCGGTCGGTGAATTCTCCGCCGGCGACCCGCCGCACATGCAGCTCGAGCGGCCGAGCGTCATGCGGCGGCGATGCAATGGAAAAACTGCGGCGCCGGCCGCCCGGCAGCAGGATGTCGATGTACTGGCCTGGCGCGAAGTTGAAATCTTCCGCAATGGGCAGGCGCAGGAACAATCCCATGACGTCGTGCGACAAGGGAACGGCGCGCTCGATGCGGCACGGCAAGCGCTTGAGTTGGGCGGTATCGGCGGCGCGCAGTTCAAAAGTTTCGATCGAAAGATCGGTGCGCGCACACGCCTGGCACAGCAGGATCAGACCGTCGGCAATCTCGGCATTCGAAAGTCCCAGCGGCGCTCCATGAGGATAGTGAATCTCGCCGCGCAGGAGGCGGGCCTTGCAGGCGCCGCAATTGCCGCCTTTGCAGCTATGCGGCAAATTGAGCGAGGCATCTGCAGCGGCTTCGAGTAGCGGCTGGTCGGCGGCGGCGCTGAATCCGCGGCTTGAATTGGCAATGCTGATGATCAACCGCTGGGCTGACTGCGCTTGCTGTCCAGCCATTCGTGGATCGGCTCCCATTGCTTCCAATCCGGTGAGGCGAGATATTCGGGCAGCTCGAGGACACCCATGCCGCGTGCATAAGCGCGCACGTAGTTTTGCGCTTCGCGCAGGTGCCCGAGATACGGCACCTTGAGCTTGCTGAGATAGTGGTCCAATTCTTCGTACACCAGAGTGTACTCGCGCACGCGATTGGCAATCACAGCAAGGCGCGCTTGCTTGCGCGCTACCTTGCCGATTTCCAGCAGTTCCGCCATGAAATGTCCGCAGGCTTTCATGTCGATGCTCGAGGGCAGCACCGGCACGATGATGGTTTCGGCGCGCCGCACCAGTTCATTCAATTCCGTGCCGTGAACTCGGGCGGGCGCATCGATGACGAGAATCTCGGTGTTGCGCGGTACATTGCGCAGACCATCCTCGAAAGCAGCGGCACCGCTGATCGCCGGCAGGTCGGCCGGCCGCGTCGCCAGCCAATCGAGACTGGAGCGCTGCGGGTCGTAGTCCGCGATGCACACATTGTGCCCGTCGCGGGCGAAGAAAACGGCAATGTTGGTGGAAAGCGTGCTCTTGCCGCAGCCGCCCTTCGCGTTCAATACCATTACGTGGCGCATAATCCCCCGGCTTTGTTGTAGTTGTAAGGTAGAACTTTACGCGAACATTGCGCAACCCCCGAGCGGAATTTTCCCGCATCGGCTATGCTGCTTGGTATGCGCATCGAGTTTATGAAGATGCAAGGCTTGGGCAACGATTTTCTGGTGTTCGACGCCGCCGCCATCGCCGCTGACACTCCCTTGGATGAAAGGACGCTGCGCGCCCTCGCCGACCGGCACACGGGCGTGGGTTTCGATCAGGCGCTGATGTTGGAATCGCCGCGCGATCCCGCAAGCCGGGTGTTCTACCGGATATTTAATTCCGACGGCACGGAGGTCGAACAGTGCGGCAATGGCGCGCGCTGTATCGCGGCCCTGCTCTATGCACGCGCGCCCGAATTGGGGCGCGATCTCATCATGGGCAGCCCCGGCGGCCGCGTGCGCGCCCGCATCCGGGACGATGGTCTGGTGTCGGTGGACATGGGAATCCCAGAGTTCGAGGAGCCTTTCGAGTTTTCCTTGAAAGTGGAGAACAAGGATATCGGCATGAGCGCGCTGCGCTTGGGCAACCCCCACGCCGTGCTGCGTGTACCCGATGTGCAGACCGCGCAGGTGGAGCTGTGGGGGCCGAGCATCCAGCGCCATCCGCACTTCCCCAATCGTGCCAACGTGGGGTTCATGCAGATCCTCGAGCGCAACCATATTTTGTTGCGGGTGTTCGAGCGCGGCGCCGGCGAAACCCAGGCCTGCGGCACCGGAGCGTGCGCCGCCGTCGCGGTGGGCGTGCGGCAGGGTTTGCTCGACGGCGAAGTGAGGGTGGATTTGGCGGGCGGCACGGCGATGGTTTCTTGGGAGGGCCCCGGCCAGCACGTCTGGCTGACCGGGCCGGCCACAACGGTTTTTAAAGGTTCGATCGATTTAACGCGATTCACGGGAGCCAAACAATGACCACGAGTCACGCGCGCGGGATCAAGCAGGATGTCCTGAACGACACGAGTGTCGGAGACTATTTGCTGACCTATCCGGACTTCTTCGAGCGCAACTCGCAACTGCTGACCAAGTTGCGTCTGCCGCATGTGCGCGACGTGGCGGCCACGGTGAGTTTGGTGGAACGCCAGGTCGAGGTGCTGCGCGAGCGCAATCAGTCGCTGGAACGCAAGCTGAAAGAACTGGTGGATGTGGCGCGGGCCAACGATACGCTGGCGGATCGAATCCATCGCCTCTGCCAGCGGCTGATCCGAACCCGGACCCTGGCGGAGTCGATCAGCGCCATCGAGACCTCGCTGCGCGAGGACTTCGATGCGATGAATTCCGTGCTCGTGCTGTTTCTCGAGGAAGCGCGCGCGCTGGAGCCTGCGATGGGGCGATTTTTGCGCGTCGCCAATCCGGCCGACGAGGACATGCGGACTTTTGATTCCTTGTTGAGTTCCGGAAAGCCGCGCTGCGGCCAGGTGCGCGATGCTCAGCGCGACTACCTGTTCGGCGGAGAGTCGGTGGCCATCGGTTCGGTGGCGCTCACGCCCTTGGGCCAAAAGGGCGCGCTCGGCATTTTAGCCATCGGTGCGAGCGATGCGGAACGCTTTCATCCCGGCATGAGCACCGAATTCCTGCTGCGCATCGGCGAGCTCGTGACCTACGCGCTGACGCGCTGACCTCCAGGCTCCTAACCCTGTGCAGCTTCGCGAGCGCGAACAGATCGAGCGATTCTTATCGCACCTTAATTTCGAGCGCCGCATGAGCAGTCATACCGTGGCTGCCTATCGCCATGATTTGCTGGCATTGGCGGGATTTTGCGAGGGACGCAAAGTGCAGCGTTGGTCGGCGCTGAACAATTTTCAGGTGCGCGCCTTTGCCGCGGCCGAGCACGCCGGCGGCATCGCGCCGCGCAGCATTCAGCGCCGCTTGTCGGCCGTACGCACCTTCTACGAATACCTGATGCGCGAAGGTCATGCCAAAAACAATCCCGCGCTCGAGGTGCGGGCGCCTAAAACCAAGAAGCGCCTGCCGGCGACTCTAGACGCCGATCAAATGGCGCGGCTCCTGGATTTTCGCGCGAGCGATTCGCTCTCGGCGCGCGACAAGGCCATGATGGAATTGTTCTACTCGTCGGGCCTGCGCTTGAGCGAATTGGTGGGGCTGCACGTTTCCGCGGTCGACCTGAAGGACCGGACCGTGCGCGTGCTGGGCAAGGGCAGCAAAACACGCATCGTGCCCATGGGGCGCCACGCCATCGACGCGCTAAAGAGATGGCTCCTGGAGCGGGGCGCGCTCGTCCGGGACAAACCGGCGGTTTCCGCTGAAGGAGGCGCGGTGTTCGTGGGGAAATCGGGGCGGCCTCTGTCGGTGCGGGCGGTGCAATTGCGGGTGGGTATCTGGGCGCGCCGCCAGGGCCTCTCCATGCACGTGCACCCGCATATGTTCCGCCATTCCTTTGCGACTCACCTGTTGGAATCCAGCGGCGACCTGCGCGGCGTGCAGGAATTGCTGGGTCATGCCGACATCAGCACCACCCAGGTTTACACGCATTTGGACTTTCAACACCTGGCGAGCGTCTACGATGCCGCTCATCCGCGAGCCCGGCGCCGACCCCGAACGGCTTGAAAGGGCTTCAGGTCGGCCCCACGGTACCAACACTGCTATGACACATGATCCGGATCGTATTTACGGCACGACCATTCTGGCCGTGCGGCGCAATGGCCGCGTGGCGGTGGGCGGCGACGGCCAAGTGACCCTGGGACAGAGCGTGATGAAGTCCAACGCACGCAAAGTGCGGCGGCTCTACGACGGCAAGGTATTGGCTGGATTTGCCGGGGGAACGGCAGATGCTTTCACGTTGTTCGAGCGCTTCGAGGGCAAGCTGGAGAAATTCGGCAATCTCACGCGCGCGGCCATCGAGCTGGCAAAGGACTGGCGCAGCGATCGCAGCCTGAGGCGCTTGGAGGCCCTGCTCTGCGTCGCCGATGCCGAGAGCACTTACGTCATCTCAGGAACGGGCGATGTCATCGAGCCCGAGCACGATCTGATCGGCATTGGTTCGGGGTCAGGCTTCGCGCAGGCGGCCGCGATGGCATTCATGCAAAGCGGCGACCTGTCGGCGCGCGACATCGTCGAGCGCTCCCTCAATATCGCGGCGGACATCTGCATCTATACCAACCGCAACCTGACCATTGAGGAACTGTAGTGCTCCCGAGTGACCAGTCAGGCTCCTCGCAGATGACGCCGCGGGAGATCGTCGAGGAACTCGACAAGCATATTGTCGGCCAGAAGGCCGCCAAGCGGGCGGTGGCGATTGCCTTGCGCAACCGCTGGCGGCGCCAGCAAGTGGCCGAGTCTCTGCGACAGGAGATCACGCCGAAGAACATTCTCATG
>Ga0209007_1000395_pt1 | contig 18600 bp, 15 predicted proteins | sample JacPinW_OM1H0_O2_FD_187961 | JGI IMG/M metagenome (GOLD analysis project Ga0209007, IMG submission 187961) | Forest soil microbial communities from Algoma, Ontario, Canada - Jack Pine, Ontario site 1_JW_OM1H0_O2 (SPAdes) (version 2) | ecosystem: Environmental > Terrestrial > Soil > Boreal... | reverse complement strand
TCGCCCTTGCGGATTCCTGCGATGAAGTTGGCGAAGTGAGCGTCGGTCATGGAGTCGCGCCCGATCAGATCAGAAGACGAGGTCTTGTTGCCCACCTTGAATTCGCTCGTCTTATTCCCCTTGAGGTCGTAAATCTCGTAGCCATCGCGGTCGACCAGCACCGAGCCGGTGGTTCCCATGATCGTCACGCCACGATCGCGGCCGTAAAACTTCATGCCCTGGCAGCACTTGCCCTCCCAGGAAATAATCTTGTCTTCATATTCGAAGCTGGTCACGAGCGTGTCGTAAAACTGCCAATCGTCTTTGAAATGATATCGTCCGCCCGACGAAGAAATTCGCTGCGGATAGTCAACGCCCAGCGCCCAGCGGCAAACGTCGACCTCATGCGTGCCATTGTTCAGAGTTTCCCCGGTGCCGTAGATTCTGAACCAGTGCCAGTTGTACGGTTGCACATTGTCTTTGTAGGGATGGCGCGGCGCGGGGCCTTGCCACAGGTCCCAATCCAGTTGCGGCGGTACGGGCGCTTCTTTGCCGGTGCCAATCGACTTCCTCTCATTGCTGTACCAGGCCTTCGCGTAGTAAGCCCTGCCGATTGCACCTTCGTTAATCTTTTCGATGACTTCTATCGTGTGCGGGGAGGAACGCTGCTGTGTGCCCATCTGCACTAGCTTTTGATACTTCTGCTGCGCCGCGATCAGCATCGCTCCCTCGGCCGGATTGTGACTGCAGGGTTTTTCCAGATAGACGTGCTTCCCAGCCTGCAACCCGGCAATGGCCATGGGTGTATGCCAATGGTCAGGAGTGGCGATGGTGATGGCGTCCACATCTTTCTGTTCGAGAATCTTGCGGAAGTCCTTGTCGGCAGCGGGAGTTTCGCCCATCTCGTGTTGCGTAGCGTCTGCGAACTTCTTGAGGATATTGCTGTCCACATCGCAGACGTGCGAAATGCGGGCCGCGGCCTTGTTCACCTTGAGCGACGAGAGGTGAGCGTAGCCGCGCCCATTCAGACCAATCACCGCAAAGTTCAGGCGATCATTAGAACCCATGATCTGCCCATAACTCTTTGCCGTAGTTCCCACGGCCAAACCGGCCGCGCCCACTGCCAGTGCGTCAAGAAATTCACGTCGTGTAACCATCGGTTTTTCCTCCTACTTCCTCACTGCGGGCGGCGGCCATCGGCGCGAGGCCACCGGTCGGCTGCGGGGAATTTTTTTCGGCGTCGCCTACTGGCCGTCTTTCTTTTCCGGTTCGCGGGGCAACGCTGGTTCGATCGGCTTGCGCGGCAACATCTGGTCGCGCATGGCCGTGTTGTAGACGAAGCTGGCCACGATCACGGCCATCTGCTTGAGGTCTTCGGGTTGCAGACGGTCGTAGACATCCATGTTGGAGTGGTGAGTGCGGCTTTCGTACTCGACGGGATCCTGGATGAACTGGAATCCGGGAATGCCGACCGCGTCAAAGGATTGATGATCGGTGCCGCCGGTATTTCGCATCGTGATGGTCGTCATGTCGAGATCTTTGAAGGGACGCATCCAGGCTTCGAAAATGGGCTCGACCGCTTCGTTTTCCTGTAGATAGATGCCGCGAATCCTGCCGGTGCCGTTGTCCACATTAAAGTAGCCGGAAACTTTTGCCTGCTCGGGCTTCACGGTGACCGGTCCAGCTTCGCGCCGCATCAGGGTCGGCATCCCCTTCATGCCGGGATCGTCCATGGCAGGACGCGAGCCGAAATGCTGTTCCACATAACCTTGCGATCCGAGCAAGCCCTCTTCCTCGCCGCTCCACAGGCCGATGCGAATGGTGCGGCGCGGCTTGATGTCCAGCGCTTTCAGAATGCGCATGGCCTCCATCATGACGATCGTGCCGGCTCCGTTATCTGTGGCGCCGGTTCCTGCGTGCCAGGAATCCAAATGAGCTCCGAGCATGACAACTTCGTCCTTCTTGTCGGTGCCGGGGATCTCGGCGATCGTGTCGTACTGCATCGGATCGTCGTCGTAAAAGCTGTTGGTTACATTGAGTTCGAGAGAGACGTCTTTCTTTTGATCCAGCAGGCGGGCGATCCGGCTCCAGTGCTCTGAGGCCATGGTCAGTTGCGGAACGGTTGTGGTTTCGCCGGGTCTGTACGAACCTCCCGACTGCACAAACACGGTGCCTCCGCCAGCTGTGCCGCGACTGTGATCGATAACAGCGAGGGCTTTCTCGTCGGCGAGGAACTGGTTGAGGTCTTTCATGAACTGACGGCGGCGCAGCATTTCGGAGATGCGGAAAGGTGGGCGTTCGCCGGGGATTTCGTATTCGCCAATCTTGGCGAGATCGTCGTCTGTGAGGCGCTTGAACGGAGCCTCAGTGATGGTTTTCACTTCGGCATCCGGACCAAAGATCACGATCATGCCCGCCAGCTTGCCGCGATATTTGTCGAAGTCTTCCTTCTTCTCGATATTGGCGCGGATGCATTTTCCGGTAACACCGCCGTTAGTCCCGGGCGTCCACGCCTTCGCGTAGGCGATCAAGGGAACGATGTCGGGCGAGGTCATGCGGACGTTGACGTACTGGTTGGCCCACCCGCGGCCGAAGGGCCCCCATGGTTCGAGGTGCGCATTGCTCAGGCCGATCTCGGTGAGCGTATCGCGCGTCCACTCATTGGCCCGCTTCATGTTGGGAGATCCGGTGAGGCGCTCGCCGATGGAGTCCATCAGGCCGGAGGCGAAAGTCATTACCTGCGAATTGTGGAAGCCTTCATAGCGAATGCGCGAGACGGTTTCAAGATCGACTTTCTCCGGCCGCTCTTGGGATACAAGTGCGGGGACGGACGACAGAAAGACGATGACACAACAGACGAGTCGCGCAGACCTCTTCATAGTGGGGCTCCTGTGTGGAAATCAATCGGGGATTATACAGCGCGAGTTTCCGGCGAACGGAAAAGGAATTGTAAAGTTATTTGAAGTCTTCGGCAGATGGCGTCTCACGAACAACTTTTGGAGTTGCGTTGATCGGTGATCCTGGTCACGGTGCGCTCTCTTCTGAACTTCTACACTGCAAATCGTGAGCTACCGTTCCGTTTCCACTGAAGGCAACGCGGCTCGCGAGCTTGCCTCCTAGCGACGGGATCGGCCGCCCGGGCTTTCTGTCTGTCGCGGAGGTCGCCATGAGTTCCCCGTCTAGTTTCTCTTCCTCAAATTCCTGTCTCAATTCAACGATCAACAAACTCCGTTCTTGCAACCTGGTGTTGCTGGCCGGCTGGTTGTGCCTTTCGCTGCTCGCGGCAGGTTCGGCGCCAGCTGCGACCGTGTCAGACTCGACGAGCGTGCTGATTTCCATCTTAGTTACGCCGGCCAATCCTTCGATTTCAGCAGGTAAGACTGAACAATTCAAAGCCACCGGCACGTTCACGGGCGGTAGCACCCGCGACCTCACCAAAACGGTTACATGGACGTCGAGCATGACAGCGGTGGCGACGATCAGCAATGCCGCAGGCAAGCAAGGTCTGGCAACTGCAGTGACCTCTGGCACGACCACGATTACGGCAGGCCACGGGACAATCAAGGGCACAACGGTCATGACCGTCACTACCGCTCCCGGCCCGGTGTTGGTGTCAATTACCTTAATGCCGACGAATCCCTCGCTTACGATTGGCACACACTTGCAGTTCACTGCCACGGGATATTACAGCGATGGCAGCACACAGAATCTCACCGACACAGCGAGTTGGAGCTCGTCAGCTCCGACTGTGGCAACGATCAGCACGACAGGGGTCGCGAGTGGTGTCGGGTCGGGACAGACGACCATCGAGGCAGCTGTGGGCGCGATTAACGGCACAACCACGTTGACGGCCAACCAATTCACACACGTGTACGTAGTTTTCCCTCCGCCCACCGGCGTGAATAATGCGCATTTCATGAGCTCGGTGATAAATCAGACTGCCATCGAGGGAGTAACTGTTCCTGTTCAATGGGCCACAGTAGAAACGGGTACGCCCGGGCCGGGAACCTGCAGTCCGGTTGGCAGCGATACGTGCCAGCAGGATGCATTCGGGTGGACTCACGCGTACGACTGGACTGCCGTCGATGCCGGCAACGCACAATGGTTCGCGGCGGAATCCGGCACGAAAAAGGTCAACATGATCCTGTTTGGAATGACCGGGGCGTCGACGATTTGTGCGGCCACGAACACTTGCTTCAACCGCGACACTCCGTACTACGTCACCACCTCGAGCTGGGCCGCTCACACAGCCTCGACCCTGCAGGACGTGCTGAACGGAAACAAAGACGGATGCAGCAGCTATGTGGGTAGTCTCAGTACCTCCATGAGTCGCGATCAGAGCGGCCTAGTGACAGTTACTGAAAGCGGCCACGGGTACTTGGACGGAGACATCATTTGGATAGGCGGAAGCACTCCGGCGAATTACAACATAGCCCAGGAGAAAATCACCGATGTCCGGGTTGCGTCGGATATTCTGACAATCACGGCGACGAACAGTCTTCCGGTCGGCATGGAGGTCACTTTTCAAAACCTGCGAAAGGCGACTTTCTTGAACGGACAGACAGTTACGATTTTGAGCTCAACGGCCACGCAATTTACGGCGAATTTTACGCATGCGAACTACGGACCAATAGCAGAAACAGCCGGAACGGCCAGCCCTCAGGGTGTGAAAGTTCAGAATGCCACTACTAATACATTCCAGTACCAGTCGGGGATTCTAACGGCGGGCACGGCGACAGTAGCGGGCACGGTCATCAGCGCTCAGCAGTCCTGGGACGTTGCATATGAGATGCCGTACAAGACCGCGTGGGAAACATTCATCGCAGCTGCGATCGTTCACTTTAACGCGTCTCCAAATCTAGCGCAGATAGCCTACATGCGGGTTGGCCGGTCGGTGGGAGGCGAAGCGTACCCTTACTGCACGCCGAATCTCCAATTGCTCCCGTCGCCAAACACCTACACCAAGTCAGGATGGCTTGATTACTTCACAGATATCGACGATTTTGTGCAGGCCCAAAACCCGAAGATGCAAATCATGGATCCTCTCAACGAAGCGGGGTCTCCCACAGATCCTTCGTATGGAACCGCCGAAGCGGAGATTGCCATTGTCCGCCAAAACTCCACTGGCAACGTGAACGGCTTTGGCAGCCAGGGAATGCGGGCCACGGATATTACGAATTATGGTCAGAACCCGCCAGCCTATTGCGCCTCCGACTGGTGTGGCACGTTCGATACTTACTATCAAACCATTCCTGATCTCGAATTGCAGCAACGTGATCTGTCAGATCCTCTAGGTCTCACCAGCAGCTTAACGGGCGACCTGCGGCCCTTGCTTCCGTTTGCCGTGGAAAGGCACATGACGATCCTAGAGGTCTATGCTCTGGACGCCCTGTTAGCTTACGATCCGAATTATTGCGTGCTCACAGTGCCGGACACAGGAGTTTGCACCACGGGGAGTGTTTCGATAGCACCGACAGATCAGCCGCCGACCGATTTGCCATCGCAGGATCAGTATCCATATTTTCAAGCTGTGGGGCAGCGCGGACAACCAGGCGCTACGGGAGACGGATCGTATGCTTTAACCGTCAATAGCACACAAGGAGCGCACTAGGGAACGCCAGCGGCCAGAGACGTTTATGTCAGTCGCTGACGATGATTCGCTCCACTCTCTAAGACGATTTTTTCTCGCTTTGTGTTTCAGGTTGCTTCGCAGGCTTAGCCGTTGGCTCTTTGCGCTTTTCATCGGCATCGACGGAGTACAGCATGTAATGGTCGAAGCTGTGGCGGCGGTAATAGCGGCGCTTTCGAAAATCGAAATAGATTTCGGCACTCTTCGGCAGCCAGAGAGTCGTATTTTTCTTGGGGAACGGAATCGGTCCATACTCGACGACCTGGTGCTCGCCAAGGAGTTGAATTTCGGGCATCGGTTTCACTAACTCAGCCTCAATGCGAACGATCTGGAATTTGTCGGCGCTGATCCATGCTCTACCTTTCAGAGGAACGGAGCGAATCTGGTTGCCGACTTTGTAGCTGTGCATGCGGTTCGGACGGTCTTCGCGCTGCCGGAAGTGGACCAGCCAGGTAGCCTGTCCCCGCCAGTCCCCAAGACCTTCACAGATCATGTCGAAATTGTCCCGCATATGAGGATGGAAAACCAAAGCGAGGGCGGCGAATCCAGTGCTCGCGATCTGGTCCGGGTATCCGGCGAGGGAGAGCTTGTCCGCACGATATTCGTCTACGGCAAGAAAACCGGGCTGAGGTTCGGAGATTGACGCGACGTAGTTGTATTTGCGCGTCTCCGTACGGATGGGAATGCCGTAGGTGTCGAGTGCCTGGTGGAACAAATCTTCAACGGCGGCGAAGCGAGCCACGTCTCCAACCAACTCCTGAACACGCTGTCCGGATTGCTCGATCACCTGAGAGGTAGGACACGCGACGGAAGCTGCGATTGCAGGCTTAATGTCATCCACACCAGGAGGCTGCCAGGATTTCACCGAGAGTCCGGGAGCCGGCAAGGCGGCGAGAGGGTCGACACCCGGAAGGTGAACCTCGGCGACCGACGCCGCTTGCGTTTCCGATGGATTCGTGTTGCGATCGTTGATCTCCGCGACCAGCGAACGAACTTGCCCTGCCATGGGGTGACGCGGAGACTGTTCCAGGAATTCATTCAGGGCTCGAACCGCCTCCTGATCATGGCCGAGTCCGACGAGCGCTTCTCCGAGGACGAGCTGCGCGGAACTCGCCGCGTCCTTTCCTTTACTGATCGCAGTCTGCGCCTCATCGCGAGCTTTGTCGTAACTCTTCTGCCGAAGATACGCGTCTGCCAGCAGATTGTGAGGAAGCCAATTGTCGGAATCGGCGAGCACGGCCTGCTCCAGCGCGGACCGGGCTGCCGGATAATCCTCACGTTCCAGCCCGGTCCGGCCGAGGAGGGTTAAAGCCTGAGCATTGTGCGGGCTCAGATTTGCGGCGGTCCCCAAGTAGCTACCGGCTTGCGAGAAGTCCTTTTTCTGAAAGTACAAATAGCCAAGCAGAAAGTTAAGATCGGGACTGGAGGGAGCGAGCTTGTAGGCTTCGTCCAATTGCTTCTGCGCAGCGGTCAGATTATTCGATTTGAGTAGAGAGACAGCTCGCTTGGCCTCCTTACGAGCCTTGGGAGACATGACTGTGTCCGCGAGGTCGAGATTGATAGCCGCGGGATCTCGATGCAGCACGATTTCAATTTGCGACGGCCGCAGTGAGTTGAGCACGGGCATTTCCTTGTGAACGCTGAGATATCCAACCGCGCTCACTTCTACGTCGTAATTGCCGAAGGGAACATCCGTAAATATGCCTTGGGCTGTGTCGTCGGTGGTTTGCCAAGTGGCTGAATGGTCCGCCTGATTTACGAGCTTGAGAATCGCTTGCCGGTCAAGATGAGCGCTGCTCCGTTCAGCGAAGACGGTGAAGACGAGCACTCCGGTACCGGGGGCAGTGTTGTAGGAGACGGAGAAATCCTGGAGGGGACGCGCGTCGTTCAGCCCACCCCGTTGCGCCAGCGTGGTGGAAGCGATCAAGCAGATCAAACACAGCAGGAACGGCACGGCTGAAAAACGCATAGCATTGGCGCGCCCGCAAGTCATAGCAAAATCCGTGGAGCAGTTTGGCACAGGGATAGGGGAGGGTCAATCGGAATGGTACACAATGTAGCTTTGGCGGGGATTAGGGGTTGGTTCCGGATTCTCCATGAGAAGTCGATTCTTTGTCTTCTACGGATTTTGCTGCGTTTCCGTGGGATGGATCTGCATCCTCGTCGCCGTTGCTTTTCAGAATGTATTGGACGATGACAGAGATCCGACGGTTGGCGGGATCGAGAGGCGCGTCCGGCTTGCGCAGTCGCTGGTCTGCGAAGCCCCGGACCTGAGTGACTTGGTCGGCGCGGATGCCGTTGGCTTGCATGACGCGGCGCGCGGCGTTGGCCCGATCCGACGAGAGCTCCCAGTTGCCGTAGGTGGCGGATGGTGCGTACGGCTGAGAGTCGGTGTGCCCTTCGATCGAGAGCTTGTTGGGAAGTTTGCCGAGTTCCTGAGCCAGAGTGATCAGGAGATCGGCGCCTTCCGACTTGAGCTCGGCACTGCCGCTATCGAAGAAAGTGCCGCTGGCGGACTCCGAGAGTTCGATGCGAAGGCCCTCGGTCGTGACTGTCATTTCAATGTGGCTCTGCAGCTTTTCGAAATCGGAAACCTGCTTCATGGCCTGCTGCAGTTGTTCCTTGAGCTTCGGCATATTGTCACGCGTGAGGACGAAGTTTTCGCCCGCACCGATCATGTTAGAGCCGACTTTTTTCGACGTGCCCGTGGGATCTTTGAAATATCCACCAACTGCTTCCTGTACTTGCTTGCTGCTATTGAGGAGCCAGAGGACGATGAACAGAGCCATCATGGCGGTGACGAAGTCGGCATATGCGACTTTCCAGGCGCCACCATGGTGGCCTCCGTGGCCGCCTTTCTTTTTCAGGATGATGATCGGGCGAGTTTTGTCCATAGTTCCCACGCGCGGGGCCTTACGATGCTGGCGCCGCGGCGGCGGCACCTCCGTGACGACACGCCTGCTCGAGTTCCTTGAACGAGGGGCGCACATGCCCGGGCACGGCGCGTCGCGCGACTTCTACGGCCATGATCGGAGCGCTACCTTTCAGAAACGAGACCATCAAGACGCGCATTACATAGAGAAAAGCGTGCTCCTCTTCCGCGGCTTTAGTCATGTTGGCTGCGATTGGGCCCACCAATCCCTAGCAAAGCAGAATCCCGAGAAAAGTGCCGACGAGGGCAGCGGCCACTTTGTGGCCGATTTCTTCCGGAGGTCCGCCGAGAGCGCCCATCGTGATCACAACGCCAAGAACCGCGGCCACGATACCAAGACCGGGAAGCGAATCGGCCATCGTACTGAGAGCAGCGGTCGGCTGCGTGGCATCGTTGTGGTGGACTTCCAAGTCGAGATCGAGCATCTGGTCAAGATCAAAGGCATCAACTCCAGTGACAGCCATGCGCAGCGAGTCACACACAAAATCGCGAACGTGATGGTTTTTCAAGAATGCGGGATTTTTAGAAAAGACCGGACTTTTTTCGGGTTCTTCGACGTCGGCCTCCAAGGCCATCAATCCTTCTTTCCGCGCCTTGTTGAGCAGGTCATACATCATTTTCAGAGTGTCGATATAGGTTTGTTTGCCAAATTTACTGCTACCGAAGACGCCGCCGATTCCGCCGGCAATCTTCTTGATGATGTGGAGGGGGTTGGCGACCAGCAGAGTGCCGATGGCGGCGCCACCGATGATGATCAATTCTGCGGGCTGGATCAGGACTTTCAAGTTGCCGCGTTCCATGAGATAGCCAGCAACGATGCAACCGAACACGACTACGATGCCGATAATCGCAAACATTCCTAACTCCCGAGCGGGTTGGCGGCCCTGGTAGAAGACTGAGCGCGCCACGCCGACGTTGCCTCGAGCGACTTCTGGGCGCGTTCAATCAAAGATTCGAGTGTCTCGTCGGGTTGGATGATCGCTTCGCCGATTGAAACGGGGAGGGAGCGGCGCTCTCCCCACCACTCGATACCTTCGCTAGCAAGCGTGCGGCGCACGCGTTCGCGCACTACGGACAGCGATTCATCGCGGCAGCCATTCAGAATGACGACAAACTGATCGTCAGCCCAGCGTCCAACGAAGTCGGTAATCCAAACAGCGCTTTCAAGTGTGCGTGCTACGACGCGAAGCAGCGATGAGGCGGGTTCCGGACCGACGCTGGCACGAAAACGAGGCAATTCTTCAACGCGGAAGAAAAGCAGTCCAAAAGGAATCTGAACCTCAATAAAGGACGCATGGGCTTGCCGCAGATGGGATTGCATCATGGCATGGCTGGCCACTCCCGTCACTGCGTCGGTGCAATCGCTGAGTTGCCTGCGGATCTCACCGCGATCCGGATTGCAGGCCTGCTGGAGATTCTCGAAGGTTTCCACCGCGCCGATGATTGAACCGTGCTGGTTATGAACCGGAACAGCGCGAATGCGGACCGGGACTTCGTGTCCGGCCTTATGGTGCAGAAATCCGGTGGCCAGTGCAGGTCGCGCCGTCTTCATCGCAATTGCGATCGGGCACTCTTCGCTGCAGAACTCGCAGCCGGGTTGGTCGCAATGTAGAAGCGGTTCGCCAATGCAAGAGTGGCCGACAACCTCGTGCCGCAAGTGTCCCGTGATGCGCTCTGCTCCGTCGCTCCAGAGCACGATATTTTTTTGCATGTCGATCAAACACAGGCCGATCGTCAGGCTTTCCAGAATGCTGCGATAGATTTCAGAGTCGTCAAAAGAGAACATCTGGGCCGCCGCAGAAAAATTTAGGCTATGAGGAATATCGGCAGAATCCACAGGGACTTAAGTGGTCGACCGCCGCGTGTTTTCTGTGAAAGTTCGCGAACTGCCATAATTCTTAACAAGATAGGGGAGTGGCACTTTTCGGGTATGTATGGCCCGGAAGTGCCATAGGCAGGAGTTTGGGCCCGTTTTATTTTCTTGGGTGAGCAGTTCTGGGGGAGGGCTGCCCGGGCGTCCTGGACTCGAAAGAGTTCAGGACGCTCGTTATTTTTGGGTGAAATCTCAGAGGAATCAATTCGTAGAGATGGTGAAGTTGACTGTAACCTTAGCGACCGTTTCTACGGTGTCTTGGCCCTCATAGTGCGGTTTAAAGTGCCATTGCTTTACCGCCTCGCGTGCGGCTCCAGCCAGGATTGGTGGTCCACTTAGAACGCGAAGATCCTGAATGTGCCCGTCGCGGCTGATCATCGCGAGCAGGATCACGGAGCCCTGAACTTTCATCTGGCGCGCCAGTAGAGGGTAACCGGGCTTGGCCGGTTCGTTCACCACTTCTGAAGTGTCAGCCGACATTTGCACGCGCTCTGCGGCATTGTCGGTGACCTTAGCGGCCGCTTCCTCGGGGATCACGGGAGGGTTGTCGGCAATTACGTCCTGGGACTCGGGCTGTACGTCAACCTGCACCGCATCGGTAGTGGGCCGCAGTTGTCGATGCGAATCTCCCGCAACTACTTCGACTTCGAGCGGCGGAAGCACGGTTCGGGTGGCAGTGGCGACAATCGGCGGGGTGGAAGCCGCAGGCTCCGCAGACGCGGTTAATTGCGGCTTGCCCGAATGAGATCTTTTCCGAGAGGATACGGGTTGCGTCGAGGGAGCCTGCGCTGACGCGGCTACAGCAACCGGCTGATCGGCTTGGTCCTCTGCGTCCTGCGTATCGGGAAACCAGAAATCGCGGTCGTGGTAGAGAACAAAAACGAGCGCGATCAGAAGCAGACTGAGGGCAGCCGCCATCAAACGCCGCTGCTTCGGTTCCTGCGACGAGTTGGGCGAAGGCGAAGACAAACGATCGCCAGATTCGGAAATTAAAGTCTTAGACTCGAGCATCGCTGACAACCTGGGACGATGGTTGAAAACTGCAGTGCATAGTATGCGCTGAAAAGCACCGAAAAACCACAAAATCAAGGATCCTGCGTTACTCAATTGGACCTTACCAAAGTCACTTGCGAACAACATGATATCTTGACGCCGTAACTTTTTGCAGTTTCTCGAATCCGATGGGAAAGAGTTTTGCTGGAGTGTGGAAGGTATGGAGCCAGAGAATACTAAGCCCGATCATTCGGAGAAGACCGAAGCGAAGAGCGTCGAACCGGAAGTTGCGAATCGGAAAGTCACGCAGGAAACAAGCGCAGAGTCGCAGACAGCTTCGCGTGTCATTATTCGGCCCGTGGATCGAGATCGCACGATCAGTGATCGGCAATTCTCTAAGGTCTCCCGCAGGGAATTGCTGAAAATCTCTCCTTTGCTCCTCTTGGGAGCATTTGCCATCCCGAGCCTTCAAGAATCCTTGCTTAAGAAGGGACTGGGTTTCAGCGATTGGGCTTCAGCGCGCCTGTTCCGGCAGGGGCATCTTGCGCAGACATTTGCGGATTCCGAACTTACTCCCTTCGAGAAATTTCCTATCAACGATTATGACGTCGACGATCCCGGCGTGAATTTTGAGAACTGGACCCTCACCGTCAGCGGAGCGGTCCAAAGGCCGGGTGATTACAAACTCGATCAGATCAAAACTCTCGCGAGATTTCGACAGAACACGCGGCACGTGTGCGTGGAAGGTTGGGATGTAGTCGGCCGATTCGGAGGTGCGAAACTTTCCGACTTCCTGAGCATGATCGGAGCCGACATGTCGGCGCGATTTGTGACCGTGGGCTGTGCTGACGATTACTACGAATCTCTCGATATGGCGACTGCACTCCATCCGCAGACCCTTCTTTGTTACGAGATGTATGACCGGCCGCTTACGCGCGAGCATGGCGCTCCGTTGCGGCTCAATATTCCAACCAAGATCGGATACAAGCAAGCCAAGTACTTGACTGACCTTAAAATAACGAACGTTTTGCGGAAGGTCGGTTACTGGGAAGATCAGGGGTATTCGGAGTTTTACGGATTGTGAAGGAGCGTTTCAAGGTTTTGAAACTTCGACGCCTTCCGCACAACCTTCGAGAAACTCTGCAACCTTGAAACGTTGAAACCTGAAATCGTGGGAGTTCACATGAGCGGTACCGTGGTCGAGATCGTTCGGACAAAAGGCGAGGAGACCGAGTCGATCGGTCGTGTTGCATACGAGCATCCGCCTGTTGTGCGGCTGTGCCATTGGCTCAATGCGATTTCGCTGTTCGTCATGGTCGGCAGTGGTCTGCAGATTTTTCGCGCGTTTCCCAGTTTCGGCGCCAAGATTCCACAGAAAGACTTGTTGAACTGGCCGAAGGCTTTCGCCATCGGTGGATGGCTCGGCGGAGCGCTGCAATGGCATTTGACGTTCATGTGGATTTATATCGCGACCGGGATCGTTTATCTCGCCTATCAACTCTTCAGTGGTAACTATCGGCAAGTATTGTTTTCGCCTCGCGACCTCCCTGGAGTGTGGCCGATTGTGCGCCATTACTTCTTCTTCGGCCCGAAGCCAGAGGTGCGGGAAGCGTACAACCCGCTGCAGAAGCATGCCTATACGACAGTGATTGGACTGGGCGTTCTGTCAGTTCTGACAGGCATCGCCGTCTGGAAGCCAGTGCAGTTTTCATGGCTGGCATGGCTGATGGGCGGGTTCCATTGGGCGCGATTGTGGCACTTCCTGGTGATGTGGGCGATTTTGGCGTTCGTGTTCGGACATCTGGTGATGGTGATTCTGCACGGCTGGAATAACTTCGTTTCCATGCTGACGGGTTGGAAGAAAGATCCAGAGTACTGAAGCGGCGGAGCGAGATGGCCGAACCGAACTTGGTGCTGAACAATCCGGGGTCCGACACGACACGCGAGCAGGACCTGATCGCGCGCGTGCAACACGGGCAGACGGAATTGTTCTACGAGCTAGTACGGCCTTATGAACGCCGGGTGTACGCAGCGGCGCTGGCGATTCTCAGAAACGAAAGCGATGCCGAGGATGTGGCGCAGGAGGCGATGCTGAAGGCGCTGGCCAACATCCGTCAGTTTCGAGCGGAAGCGCGCTTCAGTACGTGGCTGATTCAGATTACCGTCAACGAGGCGCTTATGCGGCGAAGAAGGGAGCGAACGGTGGTGATGGAAGGAATCGATGACCGACGCGACGAAGAAGGTGAATATACGCCGCGCGACTTCGCCGATTGGCGTGAAATTCCTTCTGAGGCCCTGGAGCGCAAGGAAGTGCGACAAAGGTTGGCGGACGCTCTCGCGACCTTGGATCGAAAGTATCGCGATGTTTTCGTCCTGCGAGACATGGAACAGTTGAATATTCAGGAGACATCGGAAGCGCTGGGAATCTCCGTGGCGTCCGTGAAGACGAGGCTGCTCCGGGCGCGGTTGATGCTGCGCGATCTGCTCGCGGGAGGGTGGGAGCGAGGCTGGTTCAGCCGCTTGCCATTCGAGAAGGGAAGCAAGCCATGGTAGATAGGCAAGAGTTGAAATGCGAACACGTGTGGCGCGAGATTTCCAACTATGTTGAAGGCGATGTTGACGCCGGGTTACGCGCAGCGATGGATGAGCATTTCAAGACATGTCAGAAGTGCAAGTCGGTGCTCGAAGGAACGCGTAACGTAATCGAACTCTACAGTGACGAGCGGATGATTGAGGTTCCGGCGGGGTTTGGCCGGAGGCTGGAGCGAAGACTGGAACAAGGAGCTCGCGCTAGGGGAAGCGGATGGTCGACCTGGTCTGCTTGGCTGGTCCCCGTCGCGGCTCTGGCATTGATCGCGGGCGGAGTAAGAATCGCGAGTTCGTCGACAATCCCGCATCCGCTTCAGTCCGAGCATGCGCAACCGGGACGCGATATTCCTCCGGATATGTTGGTGATTGTGACGGCCGGGGCGAAAGACTTTCATGCTCCCGGCTGCGGCGTTATTCACAACAAAGACACAGAACGGACCTTGACCGCGAAAGAAGCTATCCAGCAGGGATATGTTCCTTGTGTCAGATGCTTGAGGAAATATCTGGAGACCGCCGAACTCGGTCACACCTCTCTTGAGATTGAGGCAAATACATCTCGCGATGCCGACGAGGAAGACGTGAGGGCGCGAAAATGAGGTGGAACGGGGATGGAACGAAGAATGGCGCGGGCTAAGTAGTCCCGCGCCGCAATCTCGGGCGAGACTTAGTTGTTCTTCATTTCGTCTTTCTTGGAGTCGTCCTTTTTCATGTTGTCGTTCTTCATGTTGTCCTGCTTCATGTCGTCTTTCTTCATTTGATCTTTCTTCGCGGACTTCTTACTCTTCTTGTCGTTCTTCATCTGATCGTTCTTCATGGTGTCATGTTGGGCGTCGTCTTTCTTCATGTTGTCTTGCTTCATCTGGTCTTGCGCGAAGGCAGCCGTGGAAGCCGTCAGAACACACGTGAGCATTAGACTGCTGAAAGCCTTTTTCATAGTTTCTCCTTTGGAAAATTTCGGTGCGCGGCAGTTGTCCTGCCTGCGGTCACAGATGAGATTGGTAAGGCTGCGGGAAGTTACAGCGGAAAACTCAAGCTATGAATTCCTGCGCAACGAGTCGAAGATTTTCAACAGGCCAGTTGGTCGCGAGTGATCTTCAGTCCGGGCAGATTTCCGAGAACAGTGACTGCCACCGATTCCGTCTTGAAGAATTCATTTGCCAGGCTCGTCAGATCCTCGGCCGTGACGGCCTCGATGCGAGCAATCAGTTCGTCGAGATCGTAGAAGCGGTCGAAATACATTTCCTGCCGGGCGAGATTCGACATGCGCGATGTGCTCGACTCCAGCGACAGCATCAGGCTGCCCTTGAGTTGGGCTTTCGAGCGGCGCAATTCTTCTTCCGGCACTGTGTCAGTCTTTAGCTTGCTGAATTCGCTGACTACTGAATGCACGACCTTGGCTGCAGACGCGAGCGAAGTGCCGGCATAGACGGCTAGGCAGCCCGTGTCGCGGTAGGGATTGAGGTCGCTGTAGATCGAGTAGGCCAACCCCTGGCGCTCGCGGATGTTCTGGAAGAGTCGCGAGCTCATGCCTCCGCCGAGAAGTGTATTGAGAATGTATCCCGCGTGGCGCTTCTCGTGTGCGATCGGATGCGCGGGTACGCCCAGGCACAGTTGCACTTGTTCGAGAGATTTCTTATTGCGAAGCGTGATGCGGGAAACAATCTTCGGAGCCGACGAATGGAAGCCATTGCTCATCGGCTTCATATGCTCAAATTGCTTCGTCACCAATTCAACGAAGCGGTCGTGATCGAGATTGCCGGCAGCCGAGACGATGATATTACCCGGGGCGAAGCGGTGAGCATAGGCATCTAGAATCGGCTCGCGCTCAAAACGTTTGACCGTTTCCTTCGTGCCGAGAATCGGCTTTCCCAGAGGATGATCCTTCCAGAAATTCTGTGTGAAGATTTCGTGGACAAGATAGTCGGGGTTATCCGCGTCCATCTTGATCTCTTCCATGATCACGCCGCGCTCGCGGGTGATATCGGCGGCATCAAAAACCGGGTTCAGGACGAGGTCGCTTAGGATGTCGAGCGCCGTAGGAACATGCTCGTCGAGCACTTTGACGTTGAAGCAGATGCATTCCTTGGCGGTGAAGGCGTCCATATTGCCGCCGATGGAGTCGACCTGCCGCGCGATTTCCTCTGCTGTGCGGTGCTTGGTCCCTTTGAATACCATGTGCTCGATGAAGTGGGAGATACCGTTCCACTCCGGAGCTTCATCGCGAGAGCCGGTCTGCAGCCAGATACCTATCGAGGCCGAACGAATATGCTGCATCTGCTCGGTGATGACAGTCAGCCCATTGGGCAGCTTTTGACGACGAATGTTCCGTACTTCTTTAGACATTGCTCTCTTCAGTTAGGCTAAATTCGGTAACCTTAGGAATGGAATCCGGTGAACTCATTTCTATTCTGACACAGGGGGGATCGGCGTGCGAGAATAGTTTAGTTGTTTAGAATCAATCGGTTATCATTGTTTCGCTGAAGGTCGCCGAGTCGGATTTGCACTCGGACTGTCGTTAATCTGACAATTGAAAGAATCTATGGCGGATCGCACACAAGTCGCGCTGCTCGGACAGGATCGGGCAGAACTGACCTCGCTGGTAGAGAGTCTTGGCGAGCGGCCCTATCGGGTCAAGCAACTGCTGGATGCGCTTTACCGGCAGCGGGTGGAGTCGATCGAGCAAATCTCGACCTTATCGCAACCCGTTCGTCAGAAAATGCTGGAGACGGGTGTCTCCATCGGACTCCCCGAGATTGAGCAGCGATTCGTGTCGCAGGATGGTACCGTTCGGTATCTGATTGCGTTCGCTGACGGGCAGAGCGTTGAGACTGTCTGGATGCCCGAAGGTGATGGCGGAGAGGCGGGGGATGGGAGCGAAGCTGGCGACTTGGCAGAGCGATTCGCAGAGAATCCGGGCGGGAGCGGGGAAGAGGCGCAGGTTGCTTCGAAACGCCACCCTGGTCAGACACAAGGTCAGAACCAGGGACGATCGACGATTTGTATTTCCAGCCAGGTGGGCTGCGCTGTGGATTGCCAGTTTTGCCTGACCGCGCTGCTGGGAGTGAAACGGAATCTGACGGCGGGTGAAATCGTGGGCCAGGTCTGCGCGGTGCTAAAGGACCAAAACGTTTCGCCTCCACAGGATCGCATCAACCTGGTTTTCATGGGCATGGGGGAACCGTTCCTCAACTACGACAACTTTACGAAGGCTGCGCGCCTGTTGGTGGAAGAAGTCGGTATCGCGGAGCGACGCATGACCGTGTCGACGGCGGGCATCGTGCCTCGGATCCACGATTTTGGCAGAGAAAAAATCCGGCCGAAGTTGGCGATTTCCTTAAACGCTTCTAATGATGCGTTGCGCACACAGCTGATGCCGCTCAATAAGAAGTGGAATCTGGAAATGCTGATGGCGGCGGCGAGGGCGTATCCGCTGCGTACGCGGGAATGGATCACTTTTGAGTACGTACTGCTTGGCGGCGTGAACGACGAACCCGAGAATGCGAGACAGGTCGTCCAGTTGTTGCAAGGACTGCGCTGCAAAGTAAATCTGATTGCACTTAACCCGGGTCCTGGGATCGACTTTACGACGCCAGAGGCGCAGCGCGTGGCAACTTTTCAAACAATTCTGCGTGACGCTGGAATCCCCGCATTTGTGCGGCGTCCGCGAGGGCGTGACATCTACGCGGCGTGCGGACAGCTCAAGCGTACGGTCGAGATTGCCACAGCACCGGCACCGTAGCGTCTTTACTCTTGGCAGGAACGAACTCAGCTGCGGGCAATTCCACTTGCAGCAGCACGGCACCGATCTCTGTGTATTCACACGAGAGCAGTCCGTGATGTTCCTGAAGAATTCCCTGACAAGCGCTCAAGGCCAAGCCGTCTTCGGAATGGGCGAGTGCTCCTGCAACAGACTGATCGGAGGAGCGTGCCGCCTCGGTGACGATGCGGAGCACGCAGCTGCCGGCGCGCCGCTCTGAGCTTAGAGTCAGCACTCTTCCTCCGTGCTCGCTCAAAACGTGCAGGCTATTTGCCAGGAGTTGCAGACATACCTGAAGCAGTTGATTGGAGTCCCCTAAGACTTTGGGTAACGACGTATCGAACTGCGTGCGAACTTCAACTTGAAGAGCCTCCCATTGGGGTTGTGTCAGCTTGACGGCGGTGCGCGCCAGCGTATTGAGATCGAGTGGCGTCTTGGGAGCAGGCGACTGGCGGGCAAAGCTGATCAGGCTAGCGACTAGCGATTTGGTGCGGCGAACATATTGGCCGATTTTTGCTGCCAGTGGTTGCTGTTCGACGCTAAGCGGAGTATTTAACAGCAAGTCGGAATAGCCCAGCATGGCAGTGATCGGATTGTTGAGTTCGTGAGCCGCGCCGCCCACAAGTTGCGCAACGGATGCCAGTTTCTCGGACTGAAGAATCTGCGCCTGCAGGCGTTGTAGATTGTCGAAAGACTCGCGCGAGCTTTCCAACAACCGGATCAATTCGCGATCGAGCGTCCGCTGACGGACGAAGACCATGATGCCCATCAAGAAAGCGGCAAGCAGCGTCAGAGCGAGACGGAACACCCGGATTCGCGGCGGAACTTGCTCCTCTGACATGGCCCAC
>Ga0209007_1000392_pt1 | contig 18653 bp, 14 predicted proteins | sample JacPinW_OM1H0_O2_FD_187961 | JGI IMG/M metagenome (GOLD analysis project Ga0209007, IMG submission 187961) | Forest soil microbial communities from Algoma, Ontario, Canada - Jack Pine, Ontario site 1_JW_OM1H0_O2 (SPAdes) (version 2) | ecosystem: Environmental > Terrestrial > Soil > Boreal... | reverse complement strand
CACCTCTTCCGTCCGTGGGGAATCCTGCTGCAGGCGATCGCACTGATCCACGCCCTTCGCAGGCGCCCCGATACCTATTGGTATTGGATCATCTTCATCGGCGGTTTTCTCGGCGCGCTGGTCTACGTCGTGATGGAAATGATCCCGGACACACGTCTGCTGGGGGATGTCTTCAAGGGATTTAACCAGCGCTCGCGAATCCAGCAGCTCCAAACGATCCTTCTCGATAATCCCTCGTCGGGAAACTACGAGGAACTCGGCGATTTGCTGTTGGAGCAGAACAGATACGCGCGGGCCCGCGACTGTTATGACCAGGCCATCGCCGCGCGGGCGAGTTCGGCCGATGCATTCTACCGTCGGGGAATCTGCTCGCTCGAGCTTGGCGATGCCGCGCGTGCGATTCCGGACCTCGAGTCCGTGGTGAAACACGAAGCGCGCTACGACCACGACCGCGCGGCGGGGTTGCTGGCACACGCGTACGCCCTGCTGGGTCAGGTCGCTCAGGCCGACGCGCTCTTTGCGCAAACCGCAGAGCTTTCGAATTTCCCCGAAGTGCACTTCCACTACGCCGAGTTTCTGAAATCCCAGGGCCGCGCGAAGGAAGCTCGCGAGCAAGCGCAGCGAATTCTTGAGCGCAAGCGAACTATGCCGCGCTACCTGCAGCGGTTTGAAAGGCCGTGGTTCCGCAAGGCGAAAGTCTTGCTGACAGAAATTCCGCAGACCTGATCCCTGCGTCGCGCACGCTGCTCTGCCTGAGCTGCACACGTTACAAGCGTGTGAATCATCGGCTGTGGGCGCGCGGCTCCGCGCTTTGCGGTTCCAATTCATCGGCTTCCGAATTACCCTAGTCGGCCATCCTAAGTCGTCTGTGTTGATTCGGAGGGGCCGTGTCTGTCCTGGATATCCTTCTTGGAAAACCGCTCGCCACATCGGACGAGCGGGCCGAGGAAATTGGAACTTCGGCCGGCATTCCGATTTTCGGCCTGGACGCGCTGAGCTCCGCGGCATACGGGCCGGAAGCGGCGCTCACGCTGCTGATCCCGCTCGGCGCGGCGGGCATCGCCTACATCGTTCCCGTCAGCCTGAGCATTATCGTCCTGCTGACGATCGTCTACTTCTCCTATCGCCAGACCATTGCGGCGTATCCGGGCGGAGGCGGTTCGTATACGGTCGCGTCGGAAAATTTGGGGCAGTTTCCGGGCCTGCTCGCCGCAGCGGCGCTGATGATTGATTACGTTCTCGTCGTGGCGGTGGGAATTTCGGCCGGAGTGGGCGCGCTGGTATCCGCGGTTCCCAGTCTTCAGTCGCACACTGTGGGGATCTGCCTGGGCATCCTGGTGATCATCACGCTGGTCAATCTGCGCGGCGTTCGCGAGGCGGGAATCGTTTTCATGGTGCCGACGTACCTGTTTGTCGGCAGCTTGCTCGCCGCGATCGCAATGGGCGCCTACAAGACCGTGTTAGCCGGCGGCCATCCGATGCCCGTGGTGGCTCCTCCGGCGGCGCCCAGCGCCGTGGTGGCAGCAGCGAGCGCCTGGGTGCTGCTCCAGGTCTTTTCCAATGGTTGCACGGCCATGACCGGCGTGGAAGCGGTCAGCAACGGCGTCCGCGCGTTTCGTGAGCCGACGGTAAAAAATGCGCAGCGCACGCTGACCGTGATCATTGGTCTGCTGATCGTCATGCTCGCGGGCATCGCCTTCTTGGTCCGCGCCTACGGCATCGCCGCGACGGACCCCGGCAGCTCCGGATACCAGAGCGTGCTTTCGATGCTGGTTGCGGCCGTCGCCGGCCGCGGATGGTTTTATTACGTCACCATCGGTTCTGTTCTGGTGATTCTCTCGCTTTCGGCGAACACGGCTTTCGCCGATTTCCCGCGGCTGTGCCGGGCGGTCGCGCACAACAGCTTTCTGCCGCACTCGTTCGGTTTCCGGGGGCGGCGGCTCGTCTATACCGAAGGCATTATGGTTCTGGCGTTTCTCGCAGCGGTCCTGCTGATCCTCTTCGGAGGCGTGACGGACCGCCTCATTCCGCTATTTGCCATTGGAGCGTTTCTCGCCTTCACGCTGTCGCAAGCTGGAATGGTAGCGCACTGGCGGCGAGTCAGGGGCAAAGGTGCGACGCACAGCATGATCGTCAACGGTCTGGGAGCTGTGGCCACGGGAGTGACGCTGGTTGTGGTGCTTGTCGCGAAATTCACCTCGGGTGCCTGGGTCAGCGCCCTGTTGATCGGGCTGATTGTAGCCACGATGATGTGGGTGCGCCGACACTATGACAGCGTGGCCGTGGAAACTGCTTGCGATTCCCCTCTCGACGTGGGGACGATCCAACCGCCGCTGGTGATCGTGACGATTCAGAACTGGAGCAAGATTGCGCAGCGCGCCCTCCAGTTTGGGCTTTCGCTGTCTCCCGATCTGCGCGCCGTGCATGTGGCCATGGAGGACGAAGCCGATACGCTGCGCGAGCAGTGGCGCACCGACGTTGAATTACCCGTGACCCAGGCAGGCCGCCCCGCTCCGGAGCTGATAATTCTGCCTTCACCCTACCGGCTCGTGCTGCGACCGATACTTGAATACGTACTGAAGATCGAGCAGGAGGAGCCCGGGCGGCAAATCGCCATCATCGTGCCCGAGCTGGTCGAAAAACACTGGTATCACTATCCGCTGCACAATCAGCGGGCCGAGCTTCTGAAGGCACTGCTGCTGCTCCACGGCAGCCAGCGCATCGTGCTAATCAATGTGCCCTGGTACATCAAGGCCTAAGTGGGTCGTCCTTTAGTTCTCAGAGCTCCCTGTCGACGGGCTGGTTCGAGAATCACGCGCGCGAAGCCTCCAGAACCGCCTCGGATTTGTGGTCTGCGTGGCCAAAGAGGCCGACAGATGCGCAGAACTTGAGCCGCTCGAGCGCTCGCTCGCTGACAGCAGCTTTGAAAAAGAGGATTCGTTCTCTAAGAAGTTGAACGAAGCCGAGCGCCGCTGGCTGGGGGAGTCGATCGCAGGGGGCCCGGCCGTGGAGTCGTCTGAGCGACCTGCGCCCGGGAACGCTTCGCTAAGTCCGCCGATCTTCCCGGTCCGCGCCCGAACCCGGTCGGGCACCGCAAAGATCAACAAACTACGCAAAAACGCGCAATCCCGCTTTACACGTTTCGCGCGCCGTGTTAATTTGTTTTCCCGTAACCGCCAATCCGTTAGCGCCAGGCGGCAGGGCCATCGATATCCGACCCCTCCGAACGTTTTGTCTCGATAAACGTCTGAAAAAATTCAGAGCGAACCCCCTTCTTTTGAAGAAGTTCGAAGGGATTAGCGTGTGAGGGTTGGGTGCTAAAACTTCGCAAAGTAGAACTGCTCGGCTTTAAGTCGTTCTGCGAGAAAACGCCGATCACCTTCAGCGGCAGCGGCATCACCTGCATCGTGGGGCCGAACGGCTGCGGCAAGTCCAACGTGGTCGACGCCATCTCCTGGGTCCTTGGCGAGCAGAGCCACAAAATGCTCCGCGCCGAGCGCATGTCCGACTGCATCTTCAACGGCACCGCCAAGCGGCCGCCGATGGGCATCTCCGAAGTCAGCCTAACGCTGGTCGATCCCGAGCTGTCGGAAGCCGTGGCCAAGGTAATTGACGGCGTGCCTGAAGCCGTCGCCGCGATTCCTGCCGCGGACGGCGAAACCACGCTCGAGGTCATGGCCGACCCGGTCGCCGAGGCGGCCGCCGCGGACGCGTCCACCGGATCCGCTCCCGAAGTCTCCGAAAACGGCAAGAAGCCGCACTGGAAAAAACGTGCCGCGGAAAAGCAGCCGTCAATCAGCTTGCGCCCCGGTGAAGTGGTCGTCGGCCGCCGTCTCTATCGCTCCGGACAGAGCGAGTACCTGATCAACGGCCGCGTGTCGCGTCTCCGCGACGTGCAGGAAATTTTCATGGGCATCGGCCTGGGCCCGGATAGCTACGCCATCATCGAACAAGGCCGTATCGGCCAGATCCTGAACTCCAAGCCCATGGATCGCCGCGCCATCATTGAAGAAGCCGCCGGCATCACCATGTACAAAACGAAGAAGCGCCTGGCGGAAACCAAGCTCGAAGCCGCGAAAATCAATCTCTCGCGCGTCAACGACATTCTGGTCGAGGTGGAAAAGCAGCTCGCCTCGCTGAAGCGCCAGGCGTCCAAAGCGCGCCGCTATGCCGAGCTACGCGAACAGATGCGCGGCCTCCTGCGGGTCGTGCTGGCCAGCCGCGCTGAGCATCTCGATATCGAAGCCGCACGCCTGGAAAAGCTTCTCCGCGACATGGACGCCGCCGAAGAGCGCGAAGCCCGTGGCGTGCACGAGCTCGAATCCGAGCAGGAGCGCCTGAGCGCGCGCACCTACGACCTCGATGGCGAGCTGCGCCAGACGCAGAATTTCCTCAGCCAGACCGCTCTCGACCTCGACCGCGCGGAAAATCGCATCACCTTCAATCGCGAGCAGGTCGCACAGCTCGAATCCCGCGCGTCGCAACTCACAATCGAACTCGAGGTGGCCCTCCGCCAAGCCGCCGATCTTTCAGCTCGGCTCGCGGCGCAACTCGAGTCCGTCGCCGCGCTACGCGGTCAGGCCGCCGCTCTGGAATCCGGCTTACGCGAATCGACCGAACACGTTTCCGCCAGCTCGACCACGCAACAGCAGCTCGAGTCGCGGATGGAGGAGCTTCGCCGCCTGGCGCACGCCCTGGTTGAGGAATCCGCGCGCGGTCAGGCCGAATCGCAGCAAGCGGAGGAAGCCGCAGCGCGTCATGCAGCCGCCGAAGAGCAGCGCTCGGCCTCGATGCGCGCCATCGAACGCGAATGCGCCGCCCTGCAATCGCGCGCCGACGAAGCGGCCGCGAACTTCGAACGGGCCCAGCAGCACGCGCAGTCGATGGGCGCCGCCGTTCGCGACGCTCAGTCGCAACTCGCCTCTCTTCGCCAGAATCAGCAGGAAACGAGCCAGCAGCTCGAGCAGGTTCGCCAGGAACTTTCCGCCGAACGTGCCCGCCATGCGTCGATCGAGCAAATTCTTCGCGAGCGCGCTTACACCGCCGACGCGGTGCAAAAACTTTTCAGCGCCAATGGCGATTCGGCCTCGCACGGCTTCCGCGCCGTCGGACTGCTTGCCGACTACGCCGAGGTGCAGGAAGAATACGAAACCGCGATCGAGCAGTTCCTACGCGAAGAACTCGAATACGTGGTGGTTGAATCTTTCGACCAGGCTCGATCAGGCGTAGCGCTCCTGCGCGATGACGTCGGCGGCCGCGCGACGTTCTTCGTCGATTCGGCCAGCACGCTCGACGTCGAGAAAATGGAGAATGGCGCCTCGATGCCCGGGAATTTCATCGCGCGCGTCGATCGCCTCGTCGAGTTCCGTGCGCCTCTCGGCCCTGCCACGAAATATTTCCTGAAAAAGCTGCGCACCGCCTACATCGTCGAGTCCGTCGCGGTCGCCGAACAGATGGCGCAGGACAACCCGCACAGCTATTTCCTGACGCCCGACGGCACTTGCTACCATGGCCGCACCGTTTCCGGCGGACGCAAGAGCGATGCCGGCCCGCTGGCGCTCAAGCGTGAGTTGCGTCAGCGAGAATCAGAAACCGCGCGTCTGGAACAGATCGTTGCCGATCAACAGGCCAATCTCACGCGCATCGAGGAAGAAACCGCCGCGGGCGAGCTGGCGCTTGCGACCGCCGCCGCGCAGCAGATCGAAGCCGAAAAATCCCTGGTCGCCGCCGCGCACCAGCGCGACGAAGCCCGCCGCGAATTCCTGCGGGTCGATTTGCAGCTTGATGGCGAGCGCACCGAAATCGCCCGCCTGCATGCCGACGCCGAATCCGCCCGCACCCGCGCCGCCCAGGCCCGCACGGAACATGCCGAAGCCGTTCGTTCGCGCGCTGCCGCCGAAACCGAAGCCGCCGAGGCCACCGAGAAACTCGCCGACCTCCGACGTGATTTCCAGCAGCTGCAGGAGCGCGTGGTCGCCCGTCGCGAAGAGCTCGCCACCATGACCGAGCGCCTGGCCAGCGCAGAAGGCCTCGAGCAGAGCCTGTCTGCCGAAATCGCGCAGGCGGGCGAGCGCGCTGAGTCGCTCCGCCGACAGCACACCACGCTAGCCGGGGAAAAATCCGAAATCGAATCATCCTGCGAACAGCTCGCTCTGCAAGCCGAGGATCTCCGTTGCGAAAAATCGCGCCTCGAGGAGCTGAAAGCCTCGCTCGAAACCGAATGGATTGAGGCCCGCTCGCGCACCGGGCAGCTCGAAGAAACGCTGCGCGCGCGCCGGACTTCGCTCGACGAGCTTCGCGCCGACCGCGGCCAGCGGCAGATCGAAAAAGCCCGCAACGATGCCGACCGCGACTACCTCCGCCAAAGCTGCGTCGCCGAGCTGAACGCGCAGCCCGAGGAATTGATCGCCCAGGAGTCGCAGTTACTGGTCGGTGAAGAGCTGGTCGCCGCTGAAACGAGTTACAACGAAATGAAAGCGCGCGTCGAGGCCATGGGCCCGGTCAACATGATGGCGCTTGAGGAATTCCAGGAATGCGAGCAGCGCGAAAACTTCCTGCGGCGCGAGCGCGACGACCTCGTGCAGTCCATCCAGAACACGCAGCTCACTATTCACGAGCTCGACGAAGTCTCGCGCACAAAATTTGAAGACGCGTTCACCTTCATCAACGCGCAGTTCGCCGTCGCGTTCCAGTCCCTCTTCGGCGGCGGCCACGGGGAGATGCGCCTCAGCGAGCCCGATAGCTCCGGCGATTCCGGCATCGACATCGTCGCGCAGCCGCCGGGCAAGCGCCTGCAAAACATTCTGCTTCTCTCCGGCGGCGAAAAGGCTCTCACCGCGCTCGCGCTGCTTATCGCCGTCTTCCGCTACGCGCCCAGCCCGTTCTGCATTCTCGACGAAGTGGACGCGCCGCTCGACGAAGCCAACGTCGGACGCTTCAATCGCATGCTCGCCGAAATGTGCGGCCAGACCCAGTTCATCGTCGTCACCCACAATCGCAAGACGATGGAAATGGGCTCGGTCCTCTACGGCGTCACCATGCAGGAGCCCGGCGTTTCCAAACTCGTCAGCGTCAAATGGGAAGAGGACGCAGCCATGGGCGCACCGGAAGCGGCCGCAACCGCCAGCAACGCCGCATAATCCTGATGGCCTCCATTCCATCCGCCGTGTGATCGCGAAAGCCTTTTATGTCGCGGCCATAGCCGTGACACGAATCCATCGCTAGAAACCGTCTTTAGCGAAGCTCTCTCGACCGTATAATTCAGCCATGCTCGCGCTCGTCCTCCTTCCCGGCATGGACGGCACGGGCATTTTCTTCGAAGATTTTGCGGCCATCGCTCAGCCGGAATTCGACCCAATCATCGTCCGCTATCCTGACGATCCATCTCGCGGCTACGCCGGACTCGAACCCGTCGCCCGGGCCGCGCTTCCCCGCGATCAGCCATTTCTAATCCTGGGCGAATCTTTTTCCGGACCGATCGCGATTTCCATCGCCGCCTCCAACCCGCCCGGCCTCGCCGGACTGATTCTCTGCGGCACCTTCGCGTGCAATCCGCACCTGTTGTTGCCGCTAACGACCGCAATTCTGAAGCCGTTTCCTCCCCTACGCCTTCCGTCTTTCATTCAGCACAGAAACCTATTCGGCAAATACGACTCGCCGCGTTTGCGCGCAAAGCTCCGTGGAGTCCGCGCCGTCGTTTCTCAGAAAACCCTGAAGGCTCGGCTGGAAGCCGTAGCTTCCGTCGACGTCTCCGAACGACTCCGACGTGTCAGGGTCCCCACACTGGATCTCCGCGCGACGGATGATCGCGTGGTATCGCGCGCATCGGGCGATCACATCAGAAAAGTCCTGCCGCAAGTCGAGGTCGCGGAACTCGACGCGCCGCATCTGATGCTGCAAACCGTGCCGCATGAATCGTTGGCCGCCGTCCGGCGTTTCGTCGTCAACAAAATAAAACTTTTGAATTGAAATAGGTTTTCTTACCGATTGACAACGCTTCGCCCTGCGCTAGAATACCCGCCACTCTGAACTGAGGATTCAAAGCTCGTGGCTTCTTCTCAAATGCGCGCCGTTATTTCGCAAACAGAATTTCCGGAGCTCAAACTTCTTGGGCGCGGCAAAGTCCGCGACATTTACGATCTGGGCGACCGCCTGCTCATCGTTGCCACCGACCGCCTTTCGGCGTTCGATGTCGTTCTGCCGACGCCGATTCCGGACAAGGGCCGCGTCCTTACGCAGCTTTCGCTTTTCTGGTTCAGCAAATTGAGCGCAGTCGTCCCGCATCACGTGCTCGAGGCGAACAATTTCGCCGGCGAACTCGCGCCCTACTCTGACAGTCTTGCGGGCCGAGCCATGCTCGTCCGCCGCACCGATCCGTTCCCGATCGAATGCGTCGTTCGCGGCTATATTTCCGGATCGGGATGGAAGGATTATCAGAAGACCGGCGCGATCTGCGGCATCCCGCTGCCGAAAGGCCTGCGCGAGTCCGACAAGCTTCCCAAGCCGATCTTCACGCCCTCGACAAAAGCAACTACCGGACACGATGAAAATATTCCCTTCGACGAAGCGGCCAAGCGCGTCGGCCGCCCGCTCGCCGAGCGCCTGCGCGACACCAGCCTGTCGCTCTACGAGCGGGCTGCCGAGCACGCTGCCGCCCGCGGCATCATCATCGCCGACACCAAATTCGAATTTGGCATGCGCGGTGACGAACTGATATGGATCGACGAAGCGCTCACGCCAGATTCCTCGCGTTTCTGGCCCGCCGATCAGTACGAACCGGGCAAAGCGCAGCCTTCGTTCGACAAGCAGTTCGTGCGCGACTATTTGGAACGCATCGGTTGGAACAAACAACCTCCGGCCCCGGCGCTTCCGCCGGACGTCGTCTCAGGAACGCAGCAGAAATACCGTGATGCCTATCAGCGCATCACCGGCCACGCACTCGACTGACTCGGTGAAGCTTCACCGGAAGCTTCATTTCGGAGCATGCACACGTGAAAGAGCAACTGGATTCTTTGGTCGGAATGATGGTCGAGCGTGGCATTTTGCTCGATGAAGCCATGACTGAGTTCGAGAAAAAATTCATCCGCCGCGTTCTCGAACATTCCCGCGGAAACCAGTGCCGCGCCGCCAAGACGCTCGGCATCCATCGCAACACGCTGAGCCGCAAAATCACGCAATATCATCTCGATCACCCGCTCCGCCGCCGCTAAATCGCGCGACGACTCGAAATCCTGGGCGCAAAATAACAAGGCCGGCCCGTTTCCGGACCGGCCTGTGAATTCCCTTTTGCCGTGGTATTACTGCTTCGGCGCTGCTTTTCGCGGCGGATGCTTCGCGGTGCTGCCTTTTTCCGGAATGGTTGATGGATCCACCTTCACCGAATCCCAGTGCAGCATGAATGGCGTCGGATCGTAGCTCACGAGAGTTCCTGAAAATCGAATCTCGTCCTCTTTCTGGACGCGCACGACATCGGGCTGCGGCGTAATCTGCCCCGCCGTCCCCGCCGGAGGAGCTGCGGTCCAGACCTTCACATTCATGTTGGCAGTGGTCGCTGCAGCGATTTCATCCGAGCTCGCGCTTGTGAACGACATGATGTTCACAAAATTGTCGGACTTGTTTACGTCGATAATTTTGCCGATCACTTCAGGAAACTCCGCGCCGCAGATCGCCAGCCAGGTGAGCTTGGCCTTGTCACCGCCGCCGCTTAGATCGCTGATCACCGTGATGATGGTGCTCGATTGCGCCACCTTCTGAATGTCCGCCGCACTCGGAATCGACCAAGTCGCAGGACGATCCGGCGCATTGGCCGCAAGCTGCAGCAACTCGTTCAGCTGCGCGTCGATCAATGAATCGCAGTTCGGCTGCTGATAATTCACGATGGTCTTGCGAAGATAGTCTTTGACCTTGTCCGCATCCTGAATCTTCAGGTCGACCGCCCGCGCCAGCGCCCAGAATCCGTCGAGCGATTGCGGCGGAGTCGATTGCAGGTACGCCAATCCCAGGTGATAGCTCGCCACCGGGTCGTTCGGGTTCAGCGCCAACTGCGCCTTGTACGCTTCGATCGCCGCCGAATAGTCCTTCAACAGGATGTCCGCCGACCCGGCGGCGCCGTCCAGGGCCGACTCCAGCGCCTTGATCTTGTCGTCGCTTAATTGCGGATTCGCCTTCTTCACATCGGGCAGCAGCTTCACGCCCAGCAGCGCCGCGTCGCGCTCCTTGGTTTCCTGATCGTGCGCGTCGGACCCTTTCGTGAGCTCCGCCTGATCCTGCGTGAAGAGCTGCACGCGCGCCTGCACGGCCGTTGCGCGAGTCGGCGCATCGGCCTTGTCGCCCAGCGCGATCACCTTGTCCGTATATTCAATGGCCTTCGCGTAGTTCTTGAGCTTGTAATAGGCCTGGTAATACAGCTGATAAATGTATTCCAGGAGCGTCGAATTCGGATATTGTGCCACGAACGCGTCCAGCAATTTCAGTTGCGCCGTGGGATCCTTTTCCGCCTGTGCGGCCTGCAGCTGGTTGTATTCCGGCAACGTGTACGAGGGCGCCTGGTTCGATTGCGCCGCCTGCCCTGCCGCGGGACTCGGGTTTAAAGACGCCAGGAAAAGCGCGGCGAAAATAATTGCCAGTCCGCTAAGATGCCTTCGTATGATCACGTTCCTGCCTCCTGGATGGCCTGACTTTGGCTGGTGGTTCGGATTCGCCAAATGCGATTCCTGCGGGACTACCGCGCAAGATACAGAAATCCCCGGGATTATAGGGAAAGCGTATAACCCGCGCAAGCGGAAAACCCTGTAGTTCCGGCGAGTCCGCGGAATTTGGTTGCGGGGCCATATTGACTTGATTGCTCGCCTCGACGGGGAGGTTTCGTCCTGCATGATAGGATGATGAACCCGCCTCGCGTGTCGCCTGATGGAGGACGCACATGTCGCAAGCTCCGACGCAGGAGAAACCGCTCGCGGAGAAGGTCGCGCTCGTCACCGGCGCCAGCCGCGGAATCGGTCTCGCCGTCGCGAAATCGCTGGCGGCGATGGGCGCGAAGATCGCTCTCTGTGCCCGCGATCCGCAGCGCCTGGCCGCCGCAGCCGCCGATCTTGAACGCGGCGGCACCTCCGTCGTTGCCGTTCCTGCGGACGTTTCGCGCACAGCCGAAATCGCCCCGCTGGTCGAGAAAACCGAACAATCTCTAGGCCCAATCGAGATCTTGGTCAACAACGCCGGCATCGGCGTCTTCGGCCCCATCCAGGATGCATCGGAGGCAAACTGGGACGCCGTATTGGACACCAACTTGAAATCCGTGTTCCTGCTCAGCCGCGCCGTCGCGCCCGGCATGATCTCGCGCCGCACCGGCCACATCGTCAATATCGCTTCGCTCGCCGGGAAAAACGCCTTTGCCGGCGGCGGAATTTACTGCGCCTCCAAATGGGGACTCCTGGGTCTGACCGAGTGCATGGCCGAAGACCTGCGCCCGTTCGGTATCCGCGTCAGCGCCATCTGCCCGGGCTCGGTTGCCACCGATTTTTCGCCGCATTCTATGAAAGACCCGAAGAAGATGCTGCAGCCCGAAGACGTCGCCCACGCCGTCTTCATGATCCTCACCCAGGCCCCGCAAAGTTTCATCAGCGAAGTCCTTCTTCGCCCGACCGAGAAGCCCTAACCCCGGCGAACATCGCGGCTTGCGGCCGAGCGAATCGTGTATGTTCGTCGCGCATCCAATGGTCAGAACACGAAATCGGCAGCAGGGGCGGGCCCAAAGCCCGCCCCTACTCATATCCGGCCGTACCGGGAGCACACCATGATTGAAATTCGTCCATCCCAAGAGCGCGGCCACAACAAAATCTCGTGGCTCGATTCGCGCTTTACGTTCTCGTTCGACCAGTACTACGACCCCGATCACACGCAGTTTCGTTCGCTGCGCGTCATCAATGAGGACGTCGTGGCGCCCGGCGGCGGTTTCCCCACGCATCCGCACCGCGACATGGAAATCCTCACCTGGATTCTGGAAGGCGCGCTCGAGCATCGTGACAACACCGGCGGCCGCGGCCTCATCCGTCCCGGCGAATTGCAGCACATGACGGCCGGGCGCGGCGTGATGCACAGCGAATTCAATCCGTCGCAGAAGGAGGCGGTGCACCTGCTGCAAATCTGGCTTCTGCCGGAGCGCCGCGGCCTCGACCCCGGCTACGAACAGCTCGCGTTTCCCGACGCCGACCTGCGCGGGAAGTTTCATCTCGTCGCCGGTCCGCAAGCGTCGGTGACGATCCATCAGGACGCAAACCTCTACATCGCGCGTCTCGACAAAGGCGCCGATGTAAAGCAACCGATCGAAAAGGGACGCCACGCCTGGGTGCAGATCGCCCGCGGCGCCGTGAAACTCAACGGCACGCCTCTGAAGGCTGGCGACGGCGCCGCGTTTTCCGACGAATCGGAAGTGCGCGTCGAAGCAACGGAGCCGTCCGAAGTCCTGCTCTTCGACCTGGCCTGATGCGCTGAACCGCAAAACCTCGGGGGTTCCGATCCCTGAGGTTTTCTTTTTCCCCGCCAGCAGGCCTGTGATAACTTGCCCGCCTGGGTGGTGGATAATCTGTTCTGAACCCGAAAGGAGAACCCGCATGTCGAATTCCTCGAACAGCCTCGTTCCGCTCTTCGGCCGGATTCTGTTGAGCGCAGTTTTCATCCTGGGCGGCATTGGCAAAATCGCCGGATTCTCGTTCGAGGAAAGCATGGTGGCCGCGAAACATCTCCCCATGCCCGCCGCGGCGCTCAGCCTCGCGATGATCATCGAGCTGGTCGGCGGCCTGGCGATTCTGACGGGCCTGTTCACTCGATTTACGGCATGGATCGTCTTCCTCTACATGATCCCGACGACATTCCTGTTCCACAATTTCTGGGCGGTGCAAGGCGCGGACCGGATCGACACCATGATCCATTTCGAAAAAAACCTCGCCATTATGGGCGGCCTTCTCCTTCTGGCCGCGTTCGGCCCCGGCGGCTATTCGATCGACAGCGCCCGCGCCCCGCACGCGTAGTGCCGTGAATCCGTCGCCGCTGCGGTTGCATCCGATTCGTGGTCTAATAATCCGCCAACTCAAGGAGGCATGATGCCCGAACACAAAAGACCCGCTCCGGCCGCCGCGCCGATCCACGATCTGATCAGCCACCGCTGGAGCCCGCGCGCCTTCGATGCGCGCCCGATTCCGTCGAAGGAACTCAAGTGCCTGTTCGAAGCGGCGCGCTGGTCTGCTTCGTCTTATAACGCCCAGCCGTGGTATTTCATCGTCGCCACGAAAGACGACCCCGAGAATTTCCAGAAAGTCTTGAGCACATTCGTCGAATTCAATCAGGGCTGGGCGAAGAACGCCTCCGCCGTCGCGATCAGCGTGGCCGGGCACAAGATGCCGCACGACGGCTCGCAAAATCGCCACGCGTTTCACGACGTCGGCCAGGCCGCCGCGACGCTCGCGCTCGAAGCCGCTTCGCATGGCATGCAGGTTCATCAGATGGCCGGCATCCATCCCGAAAAAGCCCGCGAAGTGTTCGGCATTCCCGCCGATTTCGAGGCCGTGGCCGGCATCGCGATCGGCTACCCCGGCGATCCGCTCACGCTCCCGGAAGGCCGCCTGCGCGACCAGGAAACCGGCGCTCGCCAACGCAAGTCCGCCTCCGAATTCGTCTTCACGGGGAAATGGGGCGCCACTTCTCCGATCGTCCAGTAACCTAGCGATCGTGACTACGCGACGGTCACGTCGAAGTACTCGACCGTGATGCTCTCCAGAATCGCGCGTATCTTCGGAAAGTAGATTTTCCCGTAATCGGACGCCTCGTGCGCCTCCCAGGCCGCGTGGTCACGATACTGTTCCTCGACGATGTACGTTCGAGGCGCCGTCCGCGATCTCAGCAGCGAATAATAGACGCAGCCCGGCTCGCACTTCCGCATCTGCGCCCGCAATTCTGTAAACATTCTTTCGAATTCGCTCTCGTATCCGGCTTTGACGACGACATGCTTCAGGCCTCCCACCATCGGACACCTCCCTCCGATTCCCTTGCCGCGTAGTGTACTGCGTGCGGCGGCCATGCGCGCACTTGCCTATGGGTCCGCGCGTTGATACATTCCACGCCCGGGAGGAATCTCCACCATGAAAATCCGAGCCATTGCCGCGCTCGTCGCGCTGCTGCTTTTCGCGCCCGCCTTTGACGTGCCCCGGGGCCCGCAGGCCGCCGCCGACAAAAAAGACGTCGCCGCCGAGCTCGACGCCCTGAAAATGCAGGTCGCGCAGCTCGCCCACCAGGCGCAGGACGCACAGGACTACATCGCCATCGCGAATCTCCAGCGCGCCTACGGCTACTACGTCGACAAATGCATGTGGGATGAAACCGCCGACCTTTTCTCGAAAAACGGCACGCTCGAAATCGGCCTTCGCGGCGTCTGGGTGGGACAGGATCGCGTCCGCCAGTATCTCCACACGCTGCCTGACCTGAAGTACGGGACCCTCTTCAATCACATGCAGCTTCAGCCCGTGATCGACGTCGCGCCCGATGGAAAGACCGCCAAAGGCCGCTGGCGCGCGTTCGAACAGTTCGGCCTGCTGCACAAAAGCGCGCAATGGGCGGAAGGCACCTACGAAAACGAATACCTGAAAGAAGACGGCGTCTGGAAAATCAGCAAGCTGCACTACTACATGACCTACTACGTGGATTACTACAAAGGCTGGGACCAAGGCGGCAATCCGCCTCCCGGTCCGATCGCCGGCATGCCGCCCGATCAGCCGACCACGGTGCCTTACAAGCTCTACCCGGATGTTTTCGTCCCTCCGTATCACTACAAAAACCCGGTCACAGGGAAATAGCCATGCGAATTCAGCGTTGGCCTCTGGTTTTCCGGCTGCCCGCCCTTGTTTTCAAAGGGAGGGGATTTTTCCCGGCTTTCTCTCCGGTTTTGGAGGCGCCCATAAAATGAGACTTCGACTCCTACAGCTCGCCATTCCGCTCGCGCTCGTCGCGGCGTTTTGCGGCGTTTCCGCACGCGATGCGGCCAGCGCCGCCAAATCCCGGGACGTCGTCGCCGAAACCGCCGCGCTGCAAACGCAAGTCGCCCAGATCGCGCACCAGATCCAGAACTCTACCGACTACATCGCGATCAACAACCTCGAGGATGCCTACGGCTACTACGTCGACAAAACGAAGTGGGACGAAGTCACCGACCTTTTCACCGACGACGGCTCGGTCGAGATCGGCCTGCGCGGCGTTTACAAAGGCAAGGAGCGCGTGCGCGCCTACATGCATCACCTCGGCGACCTGAAGTACGGCACGCTGTTCAACCATTCGCAGCTGCAGCCCGTGGTACACATCGATCCCGACGGCCTGCACGCCTACGGGCGCTTTCGCGCTTACATGCAGGTCGGCACGCTGGACAGGCGCTCCCAGTGGGGCGACGCTGTTTACGAAAACCAATACGAAAAACAAAACGGCATCTGGAAAATCAAGAAACTCCACGCCTACTTCATCTACTACGTGAATTACTACAAAGGCTGGGACCAGGGCGGCGACCCGCCTCCGCCCCCGCTCAAGGACCTGCCGCCGGACGAGCCCACTACTTTCGATTACAAGCTCTACCCCGACGTCTACGTCCCGCCCTTCCACTACAAGAATCCGGTGACCGGAAGATAGCAACGGGCGATTTGCCGTTGGTCATAGGGCGAGACGCTGCCGAAAGTCGTTTTTTCCGCGCACCACAACGATTGATTTGTGTGTCACTTCGTGAGGGTGCCCATCGCGGTTTGAGCGAGGCTGCGAGTTAAATCTGGCCGCGGCCGCCGTCCACGTCGATTTCGACACCGGTTACGAAGGATGCGTCGGACGACGCGAGGAACGCGACGGCTCCGGCCACTTCTTCCGGCTTGCCGAGGCGCTTCATCGGAACCGACGCGATCAGGGTCTTGCTGATTTCGTCGAGTACTTCCTGCGGCGCGCCCGACCGGCTGACGATCGGCGTGGCGATCGGCCCGGGCGCAACGGCGTTCACGCGGATGTTGCGGTCCACCAGCGCGCCTGCCAGCGATCGCGTGAACGAACGCATCGCTGCTTTCGTGGCCGCGTAGACGCTTCCGGCCGGAAGGCCTTCGTGGCTCACCACGCTCGTGTTCAGGATCACCGATGCGCCGTCGTTCAAATGCGGCAGCGCCCTTTGAATCGTGAAGTAGGAGCCTTTCGTGTTGATGTCGAACATCCAGTCGTATTTCTCCTCGGTGGTCGCGTCAAAGGGAATGAATTCCGCCACACCGGCGTTGGCGAACAAAATATCGATTTTTCCGAATTTCTTCGTCACCGCCGCAAAGAACTTGTCGATCTCAGGCAGCTGCGCCACGTCGGACTGCACGGCCAGCACGTCGCTACCGATGTATTTGACGGCTTCATCCAGTGTTTTCTGGCTGCGCCCGGAGATTGCCACGCGCGCGCCTTCCTCCGCCAGCCGCTTCGCCGATGCCAATCCGATCCCGCTGTTTCCCCCGGTCACCACTGCCACTTTCCCTTCCAGTCTCTTCATGGATTCCTCCGCTTCGCTGGCCGGGCCGACATCTTTTCACGCCTGGCCACGTTGAACTGCTTAGATGACCCAGAAATTTTGCGGATTCAGCGCGAATCGGTGCCAGCGCGGGTGTCGCGCCCGCCGCGCTTCGGCTGCCTTTGCGAGAAGCCGCGGGAGCGGCTACAATGCAATATCGAGCATCTAATTCACTGACGGTACGTGCGTTCAGCAAAGAGAGATTCCACGACTTCGACAGACGTGCTCGGCGGACTCGCCGGGCCGATTCGCCGGAGCTTCGGGATGACACCCATACAAAATGGACGTTGAAAAGGTCATAGACAATGTCGTAGCGCGCTTCATCGGGACCAAGCATGAGCGCGACGTGAAACGCGTGCAGCCGGTCGTCGTCGAGATCAATGCGATCGAGCCGGAAATGAAGGGGCTGCGCGACGAAGATCTTGCCAAGCGCACTGCCGCGCTGAAGGCGGAGGTTCAGGGGCGCCTCGAAGGCGTCGAACCCGACGATCCCGACTACAAGCAGAAGCTGCAGGACGCGCTGGAACCTGCGATCGTGCCCGCATTTGCGGTATGCCGCGAAGCCGGCCGCCGCACACTGAGCATGCGGCATTTCGACGTGCAGCTGATCGGCGGCACCGTGCTGCACCAGGGCAAAATCGCCGAGATGAAAACGGGCGAGGGCAAAACGCTCGTCGCTACGCTGGGCGCCTACCTGAATGCGCTGGCCGGCAAAGGCGTGCACATCGTCACGGTCAACGATTACCTGGCACGACGCGACGCCGAGTGGATGGGCCCGATCTACAAAATGCTTGGCCTGACGGTCGGCGTAATCGTTCACGATCTGGACGACGCACAGCGCCGCGCCGCCTACGCCGCAGACATCACCTATGGTACGAACAACGAATTCGGGTTCGACTACCTGCGCGACAACATGAAATACGATTTGAAGGATTGCGTGCAGCGAGGACACCAGTTCGCCATTGTTGACGAAGTGGACTCGATCCTGATCGACGAAGCGCGCACGCCGTTGATCATTTCCGGCCCCGCCGAGGAATCGACCGACAAGTACTACAAGATCGACAAAATCATTCCCAAGCTGATTCGCGATATTGACTATACGCTCGATGAAAAACTGCGCACCGCGACGCTGACCGAAGAAGGCGTAGCGAAATGCGAACGCCTGCTGAACCTGGGCAATCTGTTCGATCCCGCGAACATGGACATCATCCACCACGTCTATCAAGCCCTTCGCGCGCACACGCTATACGAGAAGGACGTCGATTACGTGATCAAAGACGGCGAAATCGTGATCGTAGACGAATTCACCGGCCGCCAGATGCCCGGACGCCGCTGGTCGGACGGCTTGCACCAAGCGATCGAGGCCAAGGAAGGCGTCAAAATCGAGCGCGAGAATCAGACGCTTGCAACCATCACCTTCCAGAATTATTTCCGCATGTACAAGAAACTCTCGGGAATGACCGGCACGGCGGAAACCGAGGCGCCGGAGTTCGACAAGATTTACAAGCTGGAAGTGGTGGCCATCCCGACGAATAAGAATCTGATCCGCATCGAGAATCCCGACGTCGTCTACCGCACTGAAAAGGAAAAATACGAAGCGGCAGTGAACGGGATCATTCAAGAGGACGGGACGAAAACCGGCGGCATCCGCCAATATCACGAAAGCGGCCAACCCGTGCTCGTCGGCAGCATCTCCATCGAGAAATCCGAAAAGATCGCCGAAATCCTGAAGCGTGCGGGGATTCCGCACCAAGTGCTCAACGCCAAGCAGCACGAACGCGAAGCCAAAGTGATCGCGCAAGCCGGCCGAAAGGGAGCGGTAACCGTCTCGACGAACATGGCCGGCCGCGGCACCGACATCCTCCTCGGCGGAAACCCCGAGGCCATGACGCGCGACTATTGCCTGAAGGAAAAGCTCGCCATGCCGTATCTGCCGGCCGGGTCCGTAATCGGCGCGGCTCCCGGCACCGAAACGCCGGCACAGGCCGATGCCGCCGCGGCGGGCACTTCGGGTAATGGCTCAGGCGCATCGGCCGCTCCAGCGGCCATGGTGCTGTTCCAGCAGGAGGGCAAGATCTACCAGGTGCCGCTGGAA
>Ga0209007_1000391_pt1 | contig 18663 bp, 5 predicted proteins | sample JacPinW_OM1H0_O2_FD_187961 | JGI IMG/M metagenome (GOLD analysis project Ga0209007, IMG submission 187961) | Forest soil microbial communities from Algoma, Ontario, Canada - Jack Pine, Ontario site 1_JW_OM1H0_O2 (SPAdes) (version 2) | ecosystem: Environmental > Terrestrial > Soil > Boreal... | reverse complement strand
CTCATCGAGCCGATGCGGGCAGCGCGCGAGCTTAACCCTCTCGCGCTGTTCACAGAGCAGAAAAAGTCATCGGACGATAGACCCCAAGATGCCTTGAAATCCCCGCCCCGAAGGGGCGGAATCTTACACTAACGGAGAACGCCGCTTCTCCATTTCACGCTGAGCCAAGACAGAATCCTTCTGGCCGCTTCCCCTTGAAGTCTGTGAATACGAGCGTTGATGTGCGGTCATCACGCAGCGTGGTTGTGCGCCAAGTAGCTGACGTTGATGAACAGAGGTTCGACGCATTCGGACTTTGAGAGGAAGAGCATCGTGGATTTGTCCAAGAAGTGTCCCGCTTCGTTGTCGCCTGATCTCTATCCTGCGCAAAACAAAGTTTCGAGATCTGACGCAGTCGTTCAAGAACCGGATAAGCGTGCGGTACGGGTCCCCACAACCGCCCCGTTATTAGAGTCGCCACCAAGCAATCGTGATGATTTTCGTAGCTTTGAAAGAATCGTGCGATCGACGCGTGCCTGCGTGGCGTTGTTGTCGCTGCTGCTCTGTTCGTCACTTCTTGCATTCTCTCAAGCACCGACCATCAGTAGCGTGAGTCCCACTTCGGGAGTGGTGGGAACGCAGGTCACGATCATAGGGGCAAATTTTGGAGCTACGCAGGGCACCAGTGCGTTGACATTCAACGGGACGCCAGCAACGTCCTTCACGAGCTGGAGCGCGACATCTATTGTGACCGCCGTACCGACAGGAGCGACAACAGGCAGTGTAGTCGTAACGGTAGGTACGGTAGCGAGCAACAGCGTTAACTTCACCATTGTGCCGGGCAGTTTCACCCAGACTGGCAATCTCGCGACTGCACGCATGTTTCAGACTGCCACATTGTTGAATAACGGCATGGTATTGGTGGCAGGCGGCGTTGATGATGGTTTTTTATATGACACGGTCACTAGCGCTGAGCTGTACAACCCCGCAACCGGCGCGTTCACTACGACGGGCAACCTCAACACCGGCCGCATTTTCAACACTGCGACCTTACTGAACAGTGGCCAGGTGCTCGTCGCGGGAGGCTCCGATAGCAACTGGAACCAGATCGGTACAGCAGAACTCTACGACCCGACTTCGAGCGCGTTTACATTCACGGGAAGTTTGAACACGCCCCGCACCTCGCATACGGCGACTGTTCTGAACAACGGCCAAGTTCTGATTGCCGGAGGTTGGACCAGCAATGGTGATTACATCACCAGCGACGCTGCCAACGGCGAGCTTTATGATCCGACGAGTGGAACATTCGTTGCCACGGGCAGCATGAATGCCCCGCGCGACACTCATACAGCCACGCTATTAAACAATGGCACAGTCCTTATCACGGGAGGCTTCGACAGCAACAGTAATGTCCTTTCCAGTGCCGAGATCTACGACCCCATGGCCGGTGCCTTCACTTTGACAGGCAGCTTGAACATTGGCCGGGCCGTGCATACAGCGACACTATTGAATAACGGGATGGTTTTAATTGCTGGAGGCTACGATATCAATGGGAATGCGGTTGCGAGCGCTGAGCTCTACAACCCGGAGACGAACACTTTTACATTAACGGGCGGCCTGAATGTCCCGCGCTATGACGGGACACAGGGTGCCCTGCTCAACAATGGAACGGTTCTGCTTGCCGGCGGCCAGGATAACAACGGGAACACTCTCGCCAGTGCGGAGATCTATGATCCCGTAGCCGGTACCTTCACCCTCACCGGCAACATGAACTCCACTAGACAGAGCTTCACGACGACGCTGCTGAATAATGGTCAAGTGCTAGTTGCGGCTGGGATGGATTTCAATGCCAATGTTCTCAATAGCGCAGAACTGTACCAACCCAGCACTTTGGCACCGGGAGGTCTCGTTTCCATCGCTGTTGTACCTACCAATCTGTCGCTTCCCGTTGGCACAACCGAGCTGTTCATAGCCACTGGTACCTTCAGCAACTACAGCACCCAGATCCTCGCCTCAGCTACCTGGACTTCCTCCGACGGCACCGTCGTGGCGATTGCAAACGATCCGGCGGACCGTGGCGAAGCCCTCGCGATAGGACAAGGCTCAGCGACAATCACCGCGTGTGACGGTTCGGTATGCGGCTCAACCGTCATAACGGTGTTCGGCCCTCCAAGCATCACGAATCTTTCCCCAACTTCAGGGCCGGTGGGTTCATTGGTAACCGTAACAGGAACGAATTTTGGTTCAACCCAGGCCACTAGCACTTTAACGTTTAACGGAACGATAGCCACGACGATCATGAGTTGGAGTCCGTCGTCGATTACAACGCTGGTGCCGAATGGGGCGACCACGGGCAACGTGGTCGTCGTAGTGGACGGTATCGCCAGTTCTGGATTGAACTTTGCCGTTACTTCCACTACATCGTCGAATACATTGAATATCGGTCGCTACCAACACAGCGCGACTTTACTGAACAATGGCACGGTGCTGATTGCAGGGGGTGCGACGTGCCCATCCTCCGGCTCTTGTAATTATCTGAGTAGCGCTGAAATCTACAATCCTGTTTCCGGAAGCTCCACAACCACAGGTAGCGTGGCGACCCAACGGATGGCTCCATCTGTCCTCCTTCCAAATGGAAATGTCCTCATCGCCGGCGGATCTACGTGCGATGGTTATGGGAACTGTTTCTCTCTCGGCAGTGCCGAAATTTACAGTCCGGTTTCTGGGACATTCAGCAGCGCGGGGAACCTACAGGTTGCGCGGGACAGCCACACGATGACGCTACTGTCGAACGGTACCGTGCTGATTGTAGGGGGCGAAAGCTGCGTTCCTCGGTCGAGCGGCGGTGGAGGCCCCAGCAGCAAGAACTTTGGCGATCCGCTCCCGGGTGGAGCTCATCTTCTCGATGTAAATTTCACGCCAACCAGCGGAGCGATTGCGTGCACGGCACTAGCAAGCGCCGAAATTTACGATCCACAGGCTGGCACCTTCACCCTCACTGGGTCTTTGAACACGGCACGATACGACGCCGCAGCCTCGCAGCTGGCCAACGGTCAAATCCTCATTGTTGGCGGATCGAACGAGTACAATCCTGTGAACTCTGCGGAGATTTACAATCCGTCCACTGGATCCTTCACCACGACTTCGGGCGGGCTGAATACGGCGCGATCCTCGCCGGCAGCCACGCTTTTGAACAGTGGCCTCGTTCTCATAAGCGGGGGATCGACCTGTGAATCGCCAACGTGCCCTACGAACACAGCTGAGGTCTACGACCCCAACGCAAACACATTCCAGTACACGTCCGGCAACATGAACGCCTACCGCGTGGATCAGACGGCCACCCTCCTTACAAATGGCCAAGTGCTTTTAGCCGGAGGCACGGATGGGTGCTCAGGTAACCCCTGTACCTCGGACGCAACCACAGAACTTTATAACCCAAGCACGGGAACTTTTACGAGTTCGCAAGAACTCGTGGCAGCTCGTTCAGGACACAGTGCCACGTTGCTGGCAAATGGCAGTGTATTGCTTGCTGGAGGAATCGCTGGCGGAACCACACTATCAAGCGTCGAGTTCTATCAGCCCAGCAGCATCAGTCCAACCGGTCTCGTGTCGATTTCCGTCGCACCGGCTAACGCTTCTGTTGCCGTGGGAGGAGTCCAACAGTTTGTAGCTACCGGCACGTTCAGCGATAACAGCACGTCGACATTGCAATCCGTTTCCTGGAGCTCTTCGAATTCAAGTGTGGCCCTCATCAACAACGCGGCCAGCGATTCAGGATTTGCTCTTGGAACAAGTCTCGGCTCTACGACCATTAGTGCAACAATTGGAACACTATCCGGATCGACGACGCTGACAGTTTCACCGCCGGTCCAGTCGAGCGGTTTCACCACAACCAGTGCCGCGATGGCGACTTCTCTTTACGCGCGGACGGCAACTCGGCTAATGACAGGGCAGGTTCTGGTTGCGGGCGGTATGAGCCCTTCTGGCGTTGCGAACAATGCACAGCTGTATAGTCCGACGAATCAAACCTTCACGTCGGCCAATTCGATGAACGTTGCACGCTGGTTACACAGTGCAACGCTTCTGAACGACGGCACGGTGCTGATCGCAGGTGGTTCCGACTTAGCCAACGAAGAAACTCTGGATACTGCCGAGATATACAATCCCACTACCGGGACCTTCACGCTTCTGTCTAACACCCTAAATACAGCCCGAGTCGGACACACGGCCACGCTGCTGAACAGCGGGCAAGTGCTGATTGTCGGCGGTTATGACCCCGACTACGGGCTCATCTCGGACGCCGAACTCTACGATCCTCCAACACAAACCTTCATCGATCTTGGGGATACAAACGTGCCCCGTTATAAGCACACAGCAACAATTCTGCAGAGCGGACAGGTCCTGATTGCGGGCGGCGAAACCGACCCAACGCCAACCGGCGCATATAACGTCGCTGAACTTTACAACCTGGCGAGCCAGACATTCACACCTGTGTCAGTGCCCATGACGACTCCCCGCGAAGGACAGGCGGCGGCCCTGCTCAATAATGGCCAAGTGCTAATTACAGGAGGCAACGATCCGGCAACGGGACCTCTCAACACGGCCGAACTCTACGATCCCACCTCCGACGTTTTTTTTGTTGTCACTGGCACAATGACAACGTCGAGGATTTCGCATGTGATGACACTATTGAACGGCGGCCAGGTGCTCATCGTCGGAGGAGCGTCCGGCGCAAACGGCACAGCTCTAGCTTCGACTGAGACCTACAATCCGGTCAGCCAGCTATTTACAGCTGCGGGAAGCATGGCGAGTGTCCGCGAGTCTCAGACAGACACGCTTCTAAATGACGGTACCGTCTTGATCTGTGGCGGCACAGATGGCACGGATATCTTCAGCACAGCGGAGCTTTACATGGCGAGCCAACTGAGTGGGCTCACAAGTATCGCGGTTACGCCGGCGAGTCCTTCGATTGGATTAGGGACGCAGCAGCTCTTTGCAGCGACAGGAACATTCAGCAATGGCAATACCGAGAGTCTGGCATCGGTGCTGTGGAGTTCTTCTAGCACAGGCGTTGCAACCATCAATAACGATGCGACAGATGCCGGAGTTGCTGAGAGTTTAACACAGGGTACAGCAACCCTTACGGCGAGCGCACTCGGCATAAGCGGTTCGGCCACCCTGACTATAACGACTCCAACGTTAATTTCCATCCAGCTTAGCCCACAGAGCCCGACGATTCCTTTGGGTGCAACTCAACAATTCACGGCGACTGGTGTCTATAGCGATGGAAGCACACAGGACCTCACGAGTTCCGCGACTTGGAGTTCGTCGGCATCGGTTGTGGCGACGCTCAACAGCAGCGGTCTGGCTGCAGGTTTGTTCCAGGGAGTCGCGACGATTCAAGTCAGCTCCGGTTCCGTAAACGCAACCACTAATCTGAATATCAGCTCAGCTGCATTGCTTTCGATCGCAATTGTTCCGGCGTCAGGGACCATTGCTCTTGGGGCATCGCAACAGTATCAAGCGACTGGCACATACAGCGACGGCAGTACGCAGAATGTTACTGGCTTGATCACCTGGTCTTCTGCCAGTCCGGTAGCGACCGTCAACAGCGTGGGCCTTGCTCTGGGCGTGTCGCAAGGAAGCACCACAGTCAGTGCAAGCTTCGAGGGGGTCTCTACGACGGCCGAGTTGACTGTGGGTCCACCTGCGTTGGTCTCCCTTGTAGTTACACCGAGCGGCAGCCTATCGATTGGAGCCGTGCAGCAATTAATCGCAACGGGAAATTACACAGATGGAAGCACTCAAAATCTTACTTTCTCGAGTACGTGGACAACGTCGAATGCCGGCGTTCTAGGAATCAGCAGTTCCGGTTCCGCGACGGCAGCCTCCAGTGGAGAAGCGACCATTACCGCGACGAATGGCACAACGACTGGAGTGGCGATCTTCTTCGTGACTTCGGGAACCACCCAGGCGAATCTGAACACCAGCCGATATCTGCACAGCGCGACTGCGCTGATGAATGGCCAAATACTGGTGGCCGGGGGGGTGAACTGTCCTACTGCCGGATCATGCAGCTATTTGAACAGTGCCGAGATCTATGATCCCGTCAGCAGTGCGTTCACAAATACCGGCGTATTGGCGCAAGCGCGGTCCGCTCCCGCAGTGTTGCTGAACAACGGTAATGTGCTCATCGCAGGTGGCTACAGCTGTGACACTTCAGGGAACTGCGCGTCCTTGAGTAGTGCTGAGATCTATAACCCGAGCGCTAGCACCTTCAGCAGCGCAGGTAATATGACTGCGGCACGCAGTGGTCACACAATGTCCCTTCTCAATAATGGAACGGTTCTGATTGCGGGTGGTCAGACGTGCACGACAGCTACGTCCTGTAGTGCACTATCCAGCGCTGAAATTTATGATCCCCTTGCTGGGACCTTTACAGCCACTACGGCTGGCATGAATGCTGCTCGCTTCGGAGCAACGGCGGTTGCACTCAGCTCGGGGTCGATCCTCATCGTCGGGGGCTTCGACGGAACTAACCTTCCGGCAGCCGCTGAAATTTACCTTCCGACACAATCGGCATTCATTTTCAACGGACCACAACTCAATACCCCCCGCTTCAATGCCACAGCAACTGTTCTTAACAACGGCCAAATCGTCGTCGCAGGCGGTTCGACGTGTGCGCCGCCGGGTTGCCCAACTAACTCGGTTGAAATCTTCGATCCCGTGGCTAACACATTCACGCCAATTGCCAACGGGATGAACGTACCGCGTTTCAGCCACACCGCCACGCTTCTAACTAACGGTCAAGTTTTGGTCGCTGGAGGTTTTAGTTCCTGCAATTCGTCGTGCACCAGCGAAGCGAGCACCGAATTGTTCGATCCGGTCGCGGGCTCATTCATCCTAGGTCAGCCGGTCGCGAATGCGGTCGCAGGTCAAACAGCTACGTTGACTGCAAATGGGAATGCCTTATTGATTGGAGGGGTCAACGGAGGAGTGACTGTCGCGAACGATGAGTGGTATCAGCCGACAAGCTTAACGCCTCCCGGACTCGCTTCGATTGCAGTTACCCCAGCCAGTTCTTACCTCATCCCAGGACAGACTCAGCAGCTAGTCGCAACTGGCACATTTAATAACGGCAGCACACAGTCTCTGCAATCGGTCATCTGGACTTCTTCCAATACGTCGGCGGCTGCGGTCAATAATTCTCCGGGCAGCGGCGGCATAGTGAGCGCTTTAGCCACAGGCGCCAGCACGGTCACCGCAACAGCGGGCGACGTCAGTGGTTATGCCTCATTGAACGTTGAGTCTCTGGTGTCTCTGGCAATTACACCCGCGAATCCTTCCACGACGGTCGGGTCGGGACTACAACTCGCCGCTAGTGGAACCTTCAGCGATAACAGTGTGCACGACTTAACTTCCACAGTGAGTTGGAGTTCTTCTAGCCCTTCCACGGTGTTCGTTGCCACTTCCAGTTCGATTTTTCCAGGGCTAGCTATGGGAGCCAATGCTGGCACGGGAACGATTTCAGCAACTATCGGAGCCATACAAGCGACGACGGTGATTTCAGTGCAGGGCACTCCTCCACCGCCCCCGACCCCCAACATCATTTCGGTTTCACCCAATCCGGCGAGCGGCGGTACTCAAGTAACGATCACGGGGTCCGGCTTCGGACCTACACAAGGAAGCGGAACCATTTTGCTCGGTACTACGTACGGGGTCGTAAACAGCTGGAATGACACGCAGATCATTGCCACAGTGCCCGCCATTTCTCAATCGGGAGTCGTGCAGGTGCGGCAATCAGGCCAGTCGTCAAACTTGGTCCCGTTGAGCGTGACTACAACAACTATTTTGAGCGTTTCGCCCTCCAATGGCATGCCCGGGACGCAGGTTACCGTTACCGGCTCCGACTTCGGCGCAACCCAAAGTGGTGGCCAAGTATGGCTCGGCACCGTTCCCGCGATCGTGCAAAGCTGGAGCGCCACACAGATCGTCGCCACCGTGGCCTTGGGAGCGGCGTCAGGCTCGGCCCAGGTTCTACAGAATGGTGTACTCAGCAACCCGTATCCGTTTATCGTAAATGGCCTGCAAGTCACGAGCGTGAGTCCCAGTTCAGGAGGACCGGGGGCGGTCGTTACAATTAATGGCAGTGGCTTCGGCAGTTCGCAGGGGACGGGAGCAGTCTGGCTTGGAAGCGCCGGTGCTGAAATCATTGGTTGGGGCACTACACAGATCCTGGCAGTAGTTGCTTCGAACTCTGTTAGCGGACTCGCTAAGGTCGAACAGAATGGTGCCTGGAGCAACGCCGTACCCTTCACAGTTCCTGTGCAATTCGGAGGCGGTGGTGGCGGCGGACAGTCTGTCACACTTACCCCCAGCTTGCTCAGCCTTGTAGTGGGCCAGACACAGTCCATTGAAGCCGTGAGTTCAAGTGGACAATCGGTCACAGGTCTCGCGTGGACCTCAAGCAATCCGCAGATAGTCAGTTTGTCAACAGACGATCCACCGATCCTAACCGCTCTTAGCCCAGGACATGTCAGTATCACGGCGGGAAACAGCTCGACTGACGTAACCGTTTACTCTGGCCCAGTACTCCCGATCGGAACCACAATTTGGTCCGACCCTGGGGATGGAAGCGGAGTTATCTCCATTGTGCCGGCTGTGCCCAGTTCTACTGGTGTAGCCGATGTGTTCGCAATGAATAGTGATTGCACAGTTCAGGCGATAGCTAGCGATGGTACTGTCGCTTGGCAGGCCAACATCGGAACAAGCACCACACTAATTCTCAACACCAGTGGGAATACGACTAGCACTGCCTGTAATCAGTTTTTGCCTGATTTTCAGGGCGGCATGGTTGTGACGAGTCAATCCACCTCGCAGGGAGCCAACGGCAACGTGACCACGGCGTATGTCCAGAGATTCGACGGAATGACCGGACAGCTTTATCCCGCATACAATCTCGCGAATCCGAGCTTCGACCAAACTCCTCCGACGGTCTTGGCTACGTCAGCGGTAATTTTTGCGTTAGACGGGGGTTCAGTTGTCGGTATCGATCCGACGAGCGGAAATCCATTATTCCAAGTGCAGACAGAACAAACTACCGTTAATACGAGTGGCACAAATTGTGTTCAAGGCCCGCCAAATTTCATAAAGAACATCAGCAGTTCATCTACTGGCCCAGCACAATGGTTGACAGCGCCTATCGTTGCCGGCGATGGAAATCTCTATGTTGCCTATTCCTACTCCGAAATAACTGGGACGGCCGAGGCCGGGGCCGGCGGAGGCGGCCAGCCATGCGGTTTCACGGTAGGTTCAAGCTCTGGTCAGTCCAGCACGCACTACAGGGTCTTGCGAGTTGCCCCCGACGGGAGCTTCAGCAAGATCGTCCTAACAGACTTAACCAGCACGAGCTCGTTCAATGAAGATTCGACCAGCGTCACTACAACCGGGACTCAAAGTGGCTATGAAGTAGGCACGGTTGGCGGCCTGATTACTAACGCGGACCAGGGCGTCACGCTCTCGTGGTCCGAAGTCTTTCCAACATATTTGTCATTCCAATCCATAACCGCGGGCCCCACTACAACGCAGACAATCGTGCCTGGAACGTACCTGAGGAAAGTCACCTCTATGAATGCTGGTGGAATCACCTCCGATGTGGTCATCAGCGAGCAAACCAACATCGGAATTAACGGAAACGACCCGCCGCCGGATCCACCTTTTGTGCCTATCGTGCAAAGACAGGATGGAAGCTATGTTGGAACCTTCCCGACGAATGTGGCAGTCGGCAGTTTTTCCTGTGTGCAAACCAACATGATCGCGTTTAATCTCGCCGGATCGCAGTTGTGGGTCCAACCAAACTACACGCCACAGATTGCCACGGCCGACAATGGAGTGATTGCGAACGGAGTGCCTTTCTCCCCCTCGCCATTCTGCGAAGGAGGAGCGGGCGGTACCGCTACTTTCGATCAAAGTGGCAATGCTACCGGTCAGATCGGTAGCATACCGACTTATTCTTGGAAGGGAGCGTATCAAGACGGTCCTGTTGAGTCGTTAGCTGTTACTACTCCCACAATAGCTCCGGTCTACGGAGCAGTCGCAGGCGGGAGCCCTACAGGCAAAGGAACGGCCGTGGCTGTTCACAGTATCGGATTGTTCTGGTGCGGTTCTGGGCTCAGCGGTACCTGCAAAGGTCTGACGGACGCAAACAGCCTCCCCGAGTCAGATCTGGGCTTCACATACTTTCCAACCAACTGCACCACCAACTCTCCCCCCCAAAACTGTCCCAGCAGTCCCCAGGACTTTACGAACAATACCGCCTGGGTCAACCTGATCATGACTCAGGCGAAACAAGCCCTGGCGGCTGCCTTCAAGAAAGTACCTATTGTTCCACCGCAGCAGCCCTCGCCGATCTCAGTTTCCCTGTTCGGGACGCCCAAGGGAACGCCAGACCACGTGGTTAACATTGTAGGAACTACCAATGTTGTTGCTAATAATGACGGAGCCGGCGTCACTGGGCAGAACTGCAGCACACTTGGTATTTTGTCCTGCTCATGGAACAGCGTGGTGTACTACACAGTGGCGATGAATCAGGCACAAGTCCTTGTGCCGGGCCTAAATTCCCCTGCCTATCCACCGCAGACCTCTGCTCAAAAAACGGCATTCCAGAACCTACTTTCCGCGATCGGCAAGGGAATCGGTAATACAGCGGCGCACGAACTTGGTCATCAGTTCCAGTTGCCGGACATGGATTGCGAAACGTCTGAGCAGCCAAACCTGCCCTGCAATCCACCGCTCGGTGGAAATATTGACCTTCTTTATGAGTCTGAGCAGTCGGCGGCTTTCTTCCTAGATATAGGAGGCGATCTGACATGGGACTTGACTGACAAGCCGATTCTGACACAGGAACTCTTCAAGACCAGTCCCAATTCCAAATAAGGAGGAACGTGACCGTGGACGCTGGCCCGCGTAGTGAACAGAATAGAATGCAGCGCCTTCAGAATGGGTTATTTTCCCTGAACGTTGCGTTTGCCATTACGTCCGCGTTGTTTATCTATGAGGGGGCACACCATCTCGCCGATGCGCCCAAGATCATTCGCGAGTGCCTGGAGAGTTTTGCAGGGACGCTGTCTCGTATTGCGCCATTGGCTTTCCACCAGCACCGGAAGGTCAATTTCGTAAAAAGCGAACTCATCAGGGGAGCTGTGTTTCTTTGCTTGACGTCGGCGATCGCTGTCCTCAGTTATTTTCCAATCAGGCTCCTTGTGCGACCCTCCGCCATTCAAACAGTTTTCCTACCGCTGTCTGGCATAGCAGCTCTTATCGCGGTGCCCGTCTCCTGGCTATACATTGTGCATGCGACTTGGAGCATTTACGAACCGAAATCCTTTGGCCTCAGTTACGGATACGCCGCCGTGTTGGAACTCATTGTCGTCGGTGCACTTGTCTACCTCGTTCGGAATCAGCCAATTTGGTGGGGCGCAATCGTCTTTGCGATTCACTACATTTCCTGGATGCTGATGATGCTCAGACACTTGTCCTTTCCTTTGGTGGGAGTGCCGCTTTCCTTGGTGTTTCCTGCCTCGGGCATCGCTTGGCTGCGGTACGTTCAGGCGCTGCGATCGCGGAAAGGGGTTTAACTTGAAGGGACTGTCGCGATCCTCGCCGAGCCGTGGCTGAATTGGTGTGGCGACCAGGGCTCATTGGGCCGTGTGTTTCACCTGACGAAGGAACGCTTGTCCAAGTTTGGAGAACAGTAAATGTTGAGCCAAACTTCACAGTTCGGGAGACCTTGGTGAACTATATTCTGGCAGTCGCACTCATGATGCCGTCGCTACACGCGCAGACGAAGGCTCCGCGACCTCACGTTCCGGGCCTCGCGCATGTGGCTTTTCGAGCCAGCGACTTGGACAGGACCGAGCTATTCTACGAGAGCCTTCTTGGCTATGAAGAGCCGTTTGCCCTGAACGATAGCAACGGTAAACCTACAATTGCGTTTGTGAAGATAACGGTTGCTCTTGTTTTGATCTCGACACCTTATGCTCAACAAGCAAAATCTCTCGATGGCAAACTGCCAGACATAGTCCATCGCATGGAGAATGGGGACCTGGCAACACGGGAGGCCGCCTTTGACGAACTTATGGATTACATGGGGGCCGACAAGACGACGCATGTTGCTGGCACCCCGGATCTTGTCAATAAGTTTATCGTCGGACACCCAGAGGACGCCGATCGAGTAAAGCTCGGCCTCGTTCATCTGTTGATCAGAGAAAACTATCTATTCGTTGAGGACAGGAATCCGCCCGCCGGTTATGACGAAGGTGATAGCGAGCACTATTCTCAGTTGGTCGAGGTTGTTTCATCGTTGGATGACGAACGGACTATCCCAGCCCTGGTGGGTGCCATGACAACTGATGGCATGGCAGAGCGCGGAGTGCTGAAGTATGGCGATAGAGCCCTTGAGCCGGTGCTGGAGCAACTCAAGAACCCAAACGAACTGGTGCGAGCAACGGCTCTGAGCATGAGCATAACGCTGCTCGAGGCGCGGAGCGACATGGCTTCGCGTATGCGTATCAGAGAACTTATTCGGTCATCCCTCATGGATCCTGCATCCGTTGTCCGAGGGCACGCGGTCAAAGAGATTGATTGCCTTAGTGACCGACAGAACTTCGTACCAATATTAGAAAAACTCGCGAAGGCCGACCCTGAAAACTACCCAGGAAAGGAGGACGACGGTGTCGATGGGGACAAGTTTTTCCCAGTAAGAGTCGATGCCAGACGCGTGCTGCGAGACATCCAAAATAATAAAGCTTGCGCCCCTTGAAGACATTGGGTTCTGCTCATGATCCATGGATAAGAATATGCGAGAGCCAAGTACGTGACACTAGGGCCATAATTGGGAATCACATGCGCGGCTGTCTAGCAATTGTCCTTTTAATCTCGTCTCTGTTTGCGCAGACAACCGTCCAGCGGCCTCATCTTCTGGGCCTTGCCCATGTGGCTGTTCGCGTCAGCGACTTGGACAAGACGCGGCTCTTCTATGAGAGTTTTCTCGGGTATGACGAGCCGTTCGCCCTGAACAATAGCAACGACAGAGCCACGATTGCATTTGTGAAAGTGAATGATCTGCAATATGTGGAACTGTTCCAGGGAGATGCCCAGACTCAGGGCCAGCTGGATCATTTCGCCTTGTACACAGACGATCTCACAGCGATGCGGGCGTATCTCCATAGCTTGGGCATGTACCTATTTAAAGACACGCACAAGGGCCGCGTCGGTAACCCGTTTCTCACCATCCGCGACCCCGATGGCCATTTGGTGGAGATTTTGCAATACTCGTCCGATAGCTTGACCGCACAATCCCGGGACAAATTCATGCCGTCCAGCCGAGTATCGGACCACATCAGCCATGTTGGCATCGTTGTGAGTTCCGTAGATTCAGCCATGAAATTCTATCGCGACGCGCTCGGCTTTCGGGAAATCTTTCGCGGCGCGGGAGCAGACGGGCAGCCCGGCTGGATCGATTTGCAGGCGCCCGACGGCAGCGACTACATCGAGCTGATACTCCTTTCCGGGAAGCCCTCGCCGGCGGAGTTAAAAGCGCAAAACCATTTCTGCCTCGCAAGCTCCGACGTAAGCAAGACGGTCGCCAGCCTCCGGTCCCGTGCAAGAAGCCCACTCGCCTCTTCAATTGCAGTGAAGACTGGTGGCGGCCTGCCGGCGCGGGCGAATCTCTTCGACCCCGATGGCGCTCGCATTGAAATTATGGAGCCCGTGTCCGCAGTGGTGCCCGTTGTTGAACGGACAGCCCATAAACAATGATCCCTCCTCCCCTCAAGCCTAGTAAAGCTCTTCATATTGAGTCCTGCAACGTTCTGACTCGCCGCGATTTCCTTAGGTCGACTGCACTCGCAGCCGGCGCCGCATTCGTTCCTCTCTCTGCTGCCCATGGGGATATGCTCTCCGCAAACAGCTCAGTCTCGGAGAAGCTCACGAAGGGCTGGGAATACTATCAAGGATCGCTGGGAGGAGTATGGGATGTCTGGCGTCAGGATATGGCAGAGAACACAGTGTGGAAGAAGGTTGACGTTCCGCACTGTTTCAATGCCTATGACGCGGTCGATCCCGATCGACCGGCCTATGAAGGACCGGGGTGGTACCGCTGCAAGTTGCAGGTAAAGAACCCATTCGAGCGTGGACGTACCTTACTACTTTTCGAGGGGGTTGGGCAGAAGTGTCAAGTTTTTGTGTCGCTCGTAGGGGTTGGCGAGCATGTCGGCGGTTACGATGAGTTTGTCGTCGACATTACTGACGCAATCACGAAGGAAGCCACAATCGCTTCCCGTACCGGAGAGGTTCTGCTTGCAGTGTTGTGCGACAACTCGCGCGATCTCGAAACGATTCCTTCGTCCCTTAACGATTTTCATCGCTTCGGCGGATTGTACCGCAATGTGACGCTTGTCTATGAGCCTTTGATCTCGCTAAGGCGAGTGCACATCACGGCCGACATGTCTCATTCGGCATCCGCGCAAGTCACCGTTAAGGCGAGATTGCGGAATTCCGATGCGCTCGAAGACGACATTCAACTCCGAATCCGGATTCTTGATCCTAAGGGCGCTCTAGTCCAAACAACGACTGGGCGCTTCCGGGCCTGGGACGGAGAACGCGAATTGTCGACTTTCAGGTTGGACAACCCCGAGCTGTGGTCGCCTTCGCACCCATCGCTCTATCGCTGTGAAGTCCAGTTGGCCAGCGCGCACGGAAGCAGGACGATGAACGAACGCTTCGGGTGCCGCTATTTCGAGTTCGTGGAGCATGGCCCCTTCAAGCTTAACGGGAAGCGACTCTATCTTAAAGGTACACAGCGTGAGGAAGACCACGCCGGCTTCGGGGCCGCAATGCCGGAAGACCTGATCCGGCAAGAGATGACGTTGATCAAGAATATGGGTGCGAATTTTGTGGGACTCGCGCACCACCAGCAATCTCGCGCGGTGCTGAATTTGTGCGATGAGTTGGGGTTGCTTGTCCTCGAAGAAATTCCGTGGTCGCGAGGCGGCCTGGGAGGTGACAATTACAAGCAGCTGGCACGGGACATGCTGCGTGCCATGATTGACCAGCACTACAACCACCCGTCGGTGATCCTCTGGGGGCTAGGGAATGAAAACGATTGGCCTGGCGATTTTCCCGAGTTTGACCAGGAAAAGATTCGCGGATTCGTGAAGAACTTGAATGAGGAAGCGCATCGCCTCGATCCTACCCGACAAACATTCCTCAGGCGCTGTGACTTCGCCAAGGATTTGGTCGACGTCTACTCGCCGTCGATCTGGGCCGGCTGGTATCACGGTCCGTATACACAATACAAGAACAGGCTCGAAAAAGAGTCGAAGAGCGTACCCAGTTTCTTGCATGTGGAATGGGGCGGAGAAAGCCATGCGCGGCGGCACTCGGAAGATCCAGACAGGCTCCTCGCAAAGTTCCTGTCGGGAAGTGGCTTCGATGACGGCGAGCGTGAACGACTGCTCACCGGCGGTCACCCAGTTGCGTTCCGCGATGGCGACTGGTCCGAAACTTATGTATGTAACCTATTCGATTGGCATCTCAAAGAGCAGGAAACGATGCCTTGGCTGACAGGTTCAGCACAATGGATATTCAAAGACTTCTCAACGCCGCTGCGACCGGAAAATCCGATTCCGCATGTGAATCAAAAAGGCTTGCTCGAACGAGATATGACACTCAAGGAGGGCTACTACGTTTTTCAATCGTACTGGGCCGAAAAGCCGGTGATTCATATCTATGGGCATTCATGGCCTACTCGATGGGGTGAGCCGGGCGAGTTGAAGTTGGTGAAGGTATATTCGAACTGTGAAGCGGTCGAATTGTTAGTCAACGGATTGTCCGAGGGCATCAAGAGGCGCAATAGTCAAGATTATCCGGCTGCTGGACTGCATTGGCTGGTGCAATTCAAGCCCGGTGAGAACCGTCTGACTGCTGTTGGGCACACAAAGACCGCCACGGTAGAGGATGCACTTCTTTTCCAGTACCAAACTGACAAATGGGGTCTTGCGACACGGGTTGAACTTCGAGAGATTGCACGCGACAGAGAACGCGTGAAGATTGAAGCTCGATTGTTGGACAGCAAGAAGAGCCTTTGTCTGAACGCGCGTGACCGCGTAAGGTTCGGGCTGACCGGGGATGGGACGCTCCTAGACAATACCGGCACGGCCACAGGATCGCGCAGCGTGGAAGTCTATAATGGACGGGCCGAGATCAATCTCTTGCGGAACGGTGGAGGTTCGGTAGCTAGCGTTCGCTGCAGGTCCTTGCCCACTGCGTTTCTAACGGTAAAATAGTCGCCGTCTCGCACTATTCGCGTAAACATAAGCCGAGATGCGCTTACGACATATTCGAGTCCAGTCTTGCTGCACGTTTCTAATTGCCTGACCCGGAATGGCGGAGAGATTCTTGCGCGGGTCGAGCAAACTCTGTCAAGGTGTGCGCCCGCATAGCGGCGACCTCCCGGTCGGCCTTGACAGAGTTTGCGCCCGCGCTACGCTGCCATTATCCGGGACAGGCAGAATTCTAAAAACCGATTCCAAGACCTATGCTTTGGTCCTGCTGTTGGGCTTGGGAGACTTCCCGCTCCGACGCAATCGTCTGGTTGAGTTTGATCTCCGGCAGATGTGCACTCTGCCGCGAAACATCTTGATCGAGGGCCACGGGCAGCTTCTCGCGGTCGTTGGTGAAGAGTTGCGCATCGTGCGCTCCGCGTGAGATAGAGACGTAAGCCATCCGGCTGTTGAGTAGATCCTTAGCGCCTAACTCGGTGTCCATGTGAATCAGGACACGGTCGGCAGTCTGTCCCTGGCTGGAGTGGCTGGTCATGGCATAACCGTGGTCGAGATGCGGATGCTTGGGCGGATCGAGTTCGACGGCGCGGCCACCGTCCATTTTCAAGCGCAAACGCCCATCTTCCTGGATGCTCTCGATTGTCCCCAACTCTCGGTTCGCAACTCTGAGGTCGTTGGCCGGCGCGGTGAACTGGAGGCGGTCGCTTACTGAAAAACTCCGCGTCTCTTCCCGAAAGACGGAGACGCCCTGCTGTCGGCGCGGATCGTAAGTGCGCTGTGTGCCATCCTGCAGCTCGACTGTCAGCCGGTTCTTCGGAGCATCGATACTCTTCACCTGTGCGTACGCGCCTTTCCCGATGCCGGTCTCCTTCGATGCCCGCGAATAGCGCAATACATCGCCCACGTCATAGCGCTCGGCCCATGTGCGGTCCGCGCCGGTGAGGTCTTGGCGCGGCACAAGCGTCCTGATGCGGTGCTCCTCGTTACTAACGAGGCCACTCCGCTGCAATTCGGCATGGATGCGTTCGTTGATCTCCATGCGAGAGCGATTATCGGGAGAAATCACCAGCGTGTTCTCCGGCGATTTTGCGTACTCCTTCGCTATAGCGGCGATGCGTTCGTCGTGGCGTTGAATCTCGTGCACTCGGCCCTGGCGGTCAAGATTCTGTATCGCCTCACGCACTTCGCCCCGAGCAAGCTGCTCGACTACCTGTTTCAGCTCTGGGTCTTTCTGGCGCACGATCTCTTCGAGCTTCATCGTTTTCATACCGGCGTCCTGGAGTTGCGCAAAGGGCCGCCCGGCCTCAACTGCCTCATGTTGCCGCCGGTCGCCGACGAGCAACACACGGTCATTCGGATGGAGCCGGTTCACAAACTCATGCACCTGCCTGGTCGATGCCAGCGAGGATTCGTCGAGTACATAGAGCCGTTTCTCCCCGCTATCTGGCTGCTGTCCTCGTACCAGATGCTTCTGGAGTGTGGATGTCTCCATGCCTGCTTCCCCGAGCTTCTGCGCTGCGCGGGACGTTGGCGCGAAGCCTTCCACGCTGTATCCCTCGGCCTCCGCGCCTTCGCGGATCACGGACAGAGTTGTTGTCTTGCCCGCGCCTGCAATGCCATCTAAACCGACGATCTTCTCCCGCGAAAGAAAGATTTCGTCTACTACCTTGCGCTGCGACGCATTCAACTCCGGGTGGCGGTCCTCCGTGCCGATGCGCACGTGCGGCGAGACTAGCATGGGATCGCTGTAGTCGCGCTGATTGCCTTCCTGCATCTGGACAACGATCTCACGCTCCATGCGTACCATCGCGGCGGTTGTGTACTGTCTTCCAGCACCAACGTGCGACACTTCGCGGAACTCCCCGGCCTCGATTCGGCGCTCGAATTCCTGCCGCACCTGAGCGTACGTTGTCTCTCCCATGCCGCGCACTAATGCAGTTTCAATAATCGCCCGGCGGTCCTGCACAGCTGATCTCTCGAAGACATGATCGCGCGCCCATGTCACGGCCCGCTGCGCCTGCATCTCTGGCTCCGGCGTCTGGTATTGCCCATGTTGGCGCGCATGTGCGACGACGCGGTCCGCCTGATGCCCGTACTGTGCTGCCAACTCACGGTGCCGCTGTAAGACTTCTCCCGGCGACAGCAGTTCCTTGCGATCGCGAGTATGGTGGGCCGCGATCTGTGCCGCCGCGGCGCCGTCGATTCCTTGCTCCCGCAGATGATCTTTGATCTGTTCACGTCGCGGACTGGAAGCATCCAGATATTCCTTCGTGTAGCCTTTTACTTTCGGCTGTCCATGCTTGCCGCGCTCCAGTTCGTAGCCCAGCTTTTCCAGACGCAG
>Ga0209007_1000390_pt1 | contig 18706 bp, 18 predicted proteins | sample JacPinW_OM1H0_O2_FD_187961 | JGI IMG/M metagenome (GOLD analysis project Ga0209007, IMG submission 187961) | Forest soil microbial communities from Algoma, Ontario, Canada - Jack Pine, Ontario site 1_JW_OM1H0_O2 (SPAdes) (version 2) | ecosystem: Environmental > Terrestrial > Soil > Boreal... | reverse complement strand
ATCCGTATATATCGGCCGCGATTTTCTCACCGATCTGGTGAAAGCCTACGCCGACGCGGTCTAGCTGATCTTCGCGCGAAGATCGGCTAGGCGCGTTTGGCGCTCTTGGCCACAAATGGCTTGGCCTTGTTGTTCCAGTCGGCGAGAAACACGTCCTCGAAATATTGCGCAATCGGCGCGCTTTCAACGATCACGCCGGCGTCGCGGTTGAATTGAATGCCATCGGGGGAGAAGTTCTGGCTGCTGACGACGACCACGCTCGAGTCGATGACGAAGCCCTTGTTGTGCACATTCGGCTGCAAGGCAATGTTCGCGGTTAGGTCCACGCCGGCATCCTTCATCTTTTCCGCCCAGGTCTCGCCATATTCGAGGCTCTCGATGAGCCGGACGTCCACGCCCGCTGTGACTCGCGCGGCAATCGCCTGAAGCAGGGTGGGGTAGACACCCGTCGCCGCGGATGCTTCGATGTATTGCAGTTGCACGTACAGCGTCTTTTTTGCGCTCGCAATGAGCTTGATCATGTTAGTGACGTATTGACCCTCGGTTCCCGGCGGCAACGTGTCCGGCGTCAGCAGCGGCGTAACACTGACGCTGATATTGGCGAATGTCTTTGCGGCCACGGTTCCGGTCGACGTCGGGGCGGATGGCGCCGGCGGCGAACTTGTTTCCGCGGCAAGCTTCGCGGCGGCATCGGCTACCGCCTCGGTCAACGCAGGGCTTTCGGCAATTTGGTAAGGTTGCGCGGATTTGAAGTCCTGATTCAGATACGCCTCGAACAAATTCGCCAGCGTCTGATCTTCGATGATCACGTGCCAGTCGCGGTCTTCCGTTTTTGGCGGCGATGCCGTATCCGGTTGGTTGCTGTTGTTGAGATTGCCGCTCGACAGCCACAGCGCGGCGCTGTCGCGGACCATCACTTTGATGTGATAGGACGTTGGAAACATCTGCGCCGACACCAGGCTATCGTCGCCGGCAAGGGCTCGCACAATCCTCGATCGCGAACCTAAGGCAGCGTCGAGCTCCTGAACCGTTTGTGAATCGAGCTGGTTGCGGGTCGCGTTCGGCGGCGGATTGTCGAGCACCATCTGCAAGGTCTTAGGTTTAGTCAGCACCGTCTTGAACAGCGCGAGAATCGGCCCGGAGGTGAAATCGTACATCCCGATCACCAATGACTTTTTCGTGCCCTGGAGAAACGAGGTTAGCGTGGTGAATCCCGCATCGGGACTCACATGTGCAATGATGGTAGTCGTGGTCTGTACGGGATTGAGCGGCTCACCCGGCGCCGGAACATACGTGATCTTCGGCTTCGCCGCGTGCGCGGCGAGCGCTTTCGCGACCACGGGTTGTCTCGCCGCAAAGTCGGTCAGGGCTTGCTGTGTTTTGCTCTTTGGGCTGCTAAGCAACTGACCGCTCGGCATTTCGCGCTCCAGCGGCCAGGTCGGCTCCTTATCCTGCGGCCGGCCAAAAGTCTGGGTCAGCGCCGCGGCGGCGGGATCGTTCGCGCGCAGCCGTTGGTGCGGCGTGGCTTGGCGAACGTCGACCGGAACGCGATTGATGGCGCGCGGTAATAATTGACCGGCCGGTAAGTCGCGGGTTTTTGTATGCACCGTGGCAACAATCGCCCGCCTGCCGGTCAGCTGATGATTCGCAATCTCAAAGCCCGGCCTCACGGTCAGGACGCCAGGCTTTCGAAGCTTCGCCAGGTTCTGTCGAATCGTTCGATCGATCGCACTGGGAGTCAAGGCAGCCTTCTTCATCCGGCTATCCTAGCGAAACAGTATGTCGGCTTCGTTGCCGCCGTTGAGCTTGGCTGCCACGCGGCCGGTGCGCCCGTTTCAATCCGCCGGCCGGGCAAGGCCGGCGTTGACGGGCCGCGTGTTGCCACGGTGGGCGCATTATTGCTATACCAGATTGGGCGCATACAACTAGAAACGGGGAAACCATGGCTCGATACGTAGGGGCGATCGATCAGGGCACGACGAGCACGCGGTTCATCGTGTTCGACCGCGGCGGCAACATGATCTCTTCCGCGCAAAAGGAGCATAAGCAGATCTTTCCCAAGCCAGGTTGGGTGGAGCACGACCCGATTGAAATCTGGCAGAACACCCAGGAAGTCGCGGGCGCCGCCTTGGCACGCGCAAGTCTCGGGCCTTCCGATCTTGCCGCCGTGGGCATCACCAACCAGCGTGAAACCACGCTTCTGTGGGACAAGCGCAGCGGCAAACCTCTGCACAATGCGTTGGTCTGGCAGGACACCCGCGTGGATCAACTCGTCGCGCAATACGCCCGCAATGGCGGCGCGAATCGCTTCCGCGCCAAAACCGGACTGCCGCTGGCCAGCTACTTCAGTGGTCTTAAGCTGCAATGGCTCTTGGATAACGTGCCCGGCGCGCGTGCCAAGGCGCAATCGGGCGAGCTCCTGTTCGGCAATATCGACACCTGGCTGCTGTGGAATCTCACCGGCGGAAGCGATGGCGGGCTGCACCTGACCGATGTCACCAATGCCAGCCGCACTCAACTGATGAATCTTCAAACACTGGATTGGGACGCCACGTTGTTGGAGGAATTTCTGATACCGCGCGCCGTGCTGCCGCGCATCGTCGCGTCGAGCGAAGTCTACGGTGCCGTCAGGACGCCGGCGCTGTTGGGCACTTCCGTCGCCGGCATTCTCGGCGATCAGCAAGCAGCGTTGGTGGGTCAAGCCTGCTTTCGACCGGGTGAGGCGAAAAACACCTACGGAACGGGCTGTTTTTTGCTCATGAACACGGGCGAGAAACCCATCGCCTCGACCGCGGGGCTGATTACCACCGTCGCCTACCAGATCGCCAAGGAAAGGGCGTGCTACGCCTTGGAAGGATCGATCGCCGTCACGGGCGCGCTGGTGCAATGGCTGCGCGACAACTTGGGAATGATCGCCAGCAGCAGTGAGGTCGAAAAGCTCGCAGGCCAGGTCGAGGACAATGGCGGGGTGTATTTCGTGCCCGCCTTTTCCGGGCTTTACGCGCCGCACTGGAATGAGCGCGCGCGCGGCACCATCATCGGTCTGACACGCTATGTCACCCGCGCGCACATCGCCCGCGCGGTGCTCGAAGCGACTGCCTACCAGACCCGTGAAGTGCTCGGCGCGATGGGCGAGGATTCCTCGATCCAGATTCCGGAGCTGCGCGTCGATGGCGGCATGGTCGGCAACGAGCTGCTCATGCAATTTCAGGCTGACATTCTCGACGTGCCGGTGGTGCGGCCGAAAATCACCGAGACCACTGCCTTGGGTGCGGCGTACGCGGCCGGCTTGGCGGTAGGTTACTGGCGCAATCGCGAGGATCTTGTCAGCAATTGGGCGGTGGACAAGCGCTGGAATCCGCAAATGGCGGAAAATCGCCGCGCGGCGCTGTTCGGCACCTGGCAAAAAGCCGTGGGCCGCTCGCTGGATTGGATCGAGTAGTCGAACCATCAAAATCTCGGGTGATGATCTCAAAAAAAATAGCGAAGGGGACAGTATGCATTCGGCATTTCTCGGCGAATTTCTCGGCACGATGATCATGATGTTGCTTGGCAACGGCGTCGTGGCGAATGTCGTACTGCGCCAAACCAAGGGAGAAAAATCCGGTTGGATCGTGATCACCACCGGCTGGTGTTTCGCGGTCATGGCGGGGGTCTTCACCGCGCTGGCAATCGGCAGCGATGGTCATCTGAATCCGGCGGTGACGGTCGGCGTCGCCATTTCGAGCGGAGATTGGAGTCGGCTCAGTGTGTACGTGCCGGCGCAAATCTTAGGCGCGATGGCCGGCGCCGTGCTGGTCTGGCTCACGTATCTGTCGCACTGGGAAAAGACGCCCGACCCGCTGGATAAACTCGCCTGTTTTTCGACCATACCCGCCATCCGCGCGCCGCTCGCCAACATCCTCACCGAGATCATCGGCACCTTCGTGCTGGTGTTGGTCGCCGCCGCCATTTCGTCAAAATACGGTACCGGCGTGGGACTAAGCCCCGGACTCGGCCCCTTCTTGATCGGCTTTCTGGTGTGGGGAATTGGCTTGTCTTTGGGCGGCCCCACCGGCTATGCCATCAATCCGGCGCGCGATTTCGGTCCGCGTATCATGCATGCCGTGCTTCCCATTCCCGGCAAGGGGACCTCGGACTTCGGCTACGCCTTCGTCCCGATCGTCGGCCCCCTAGTGGGCGCGAGTATTGCCGGGATCCTGGTCAAGATGATCGGCATCTAACGGCAGCCGCGCGGTGAAACTGGTGCCGCTCTCTTGCGAGGAGGTCACGGACAGCGTGCCGCCGTGAGCGCGCACGATTTCGGAACAGATATATAAACCCAGCCCGAGTCCTTCGCGATTCCCCGTCGACGAGTGGCGCCAGAACGGTTCGCAGATCTTGTCGAGGTTTTCGGGCGATATGGGTTCACCGGCATTCCAAACGTTGAGCACGAGATCCGATTCCTCGGCTTGCGCGGATACCTTGACCGTGCCTTCAGGTGCGCCGTGCTTCAGTGCATTGCCGATCAGATTCGACGCGACTTGCTGCACGCGTCCGAGGTCGCAGCGCACCTTGCGCGTCACGCCGATGTTCGCGAGTATTTCGCGCTCAGGCTGTCCGTCTTGAAACTCCCGGACTACCGCATTGAGGCCGGCATCGATATCCTCGACTTCCTCGACGCGCACGCCCATTCCTTCGCCGAGCCGCGCCCGCGCGAAATCCAACAGGTCATTGATCAAACAAGACATCCGTTTCACACTGACTCTGATGCGTGACGCGACGCCCTGGAGCGCCGGGTCCGAGATTTTTTTCTCGAGCAAGACACCCGCAGAGTAGATCGCCTGCAGAGGATTGCGCAAATCATGCCCCAGAATGGCTATGAATTGTTCGCGCACCTCATTGTCGGCATGAGCGCCGCGCAATGCAGATTGATCCGCCTGACGCGCCATCTCGCTGTCGAGCAGCATCCCGATGAGTGCGGCAAATCGCGTGAACATCTTTAAGATTTTGGGATCAGCCACCTTGGCGGGTGCCGGATCGATGGCACAGAGATTTCCGAAGTAGCGGCCGTTCGGCAAAACAATCGGGACCGACACGTAGCTTTCAATCTTGTAGAGCTTCGGCGTGGGATGGTCGCAGTATCGCGGATCGGTGCTCGCTTGCTCGATGACGATGGGCGCATTGGACCGTTTTGATTCAATGCAAAGTGTCGATTCCAGATCCAGCTGTCCGCCGGCCGTGACACCGAAGCCGATCTCATCCTTGACGACGCAGGCCGTCCAGGTGTTTTCGGTGACCCGAGCCACGGCGGCAAATCTCATCCCCGTGGACTCGCATAAAACTTCCAGCAGCGTCGGCACCGCCTGTAGCCTATTGAGAGCGGCAACGTCCCGCGCGATCTCCTCGGCGGAATCGCTCACGATTTGGGGCTGGCGCGGTAAATTTGCGGACAAATCAAGCTCCCTGCTGCATAGCGAAAGGCCGCATAGCGCGACAATCTAGCACTACTGCAGGGTGATTTGGGACGCAGAGTGAATCCTGCCAGGCCATGACAGGATTCGATAGTAGGCTGCAATAACTTAAGTGAATAATCGGGGCACACCTTGAGAAAATCCGTATCCGCCAGGACCGCACAGTCGGTTGTGCCCGCCGTGCAGGGTCAATGCCTGTGTGGCGATATTCGCATTGAGATCGATTTTCCTGCCCGCTGGGCTTGGCATGACCATTCCGCGGCCAGTCGGCACGCCCACGGCGCCGCGTATGCTACGTACGTTGGTAGCTGGCGTCGCCGCTTCCGCATTACACACGGACAATCGAAAATCACGCAATTTGAGGACGCTGCCTCGGGCGCCACGCGCAGCTTTTGCGCGCGCTGCGGCACGCCGATTTGCTATGAACGTGCCCGATCGCCGCATATGGTAAATGTGCCGCGCGCCCTGTTCAAAACTCGTACCGGCCGGCAAGCGCGCTATCACATCGCCATCGAACAGATGCCGGAATGGACCTACTTGGGTGAACGCTTGGTGCCACTCAAGGGATTTCCCGGCGTCGTTTGGGATCGCTCGAAAAGGAAACCACGCGCGCCGCCGATAGCCGCTACCTAGTTCACAAAGCCTCCAAAAGCAGGCGGCGCCTTAAAAAGGCCCCCTTTATGTCGCGCAGCAGTCGGCTGACGCAGACACCGCGATGTCGCGCGGCTTTACAGAAGACATCACGGGATCGATACCGCGAGTTGGGTCACGTTGTTACAGGGCCGCCGCGCGCCATATTGTCGCTGACGAGGAATCACGGGTTCTGAATCAAGGTGCGCGGATGAAATCAGTCAACGAGCTTCTGGAGTTGTTCACGCGACAGGCCGCGCTCGAAAAAGCGATGCGACAGCCGGGCGGCGCTCGCGTCATCGAAGAGCAGGAGCTGCTCGAAGTCCGGCGCAAACTCGCCAAACTCCCAGAAGCAATGGGCATTCCCGCAAAATCCGATTGCGGAATCGACGCCTAAGCGCCACACGCGCCAATCCCGATGGCGGGGATTGGGACGATCTCGTCGATCTACGGGACGAACTCGTGGATTGCCCATCAACGCCACGGCGCCCCAAGGGCTCTCATTCAATACGGCCATACAGCCGAACAAAAATTGAACGCGGAGACCCGCACCGATGCGATTGCTCGACAGTGTTGCCCGCTGCCACACACCGCTGGTGGTCTTGTCATCCGGCAAAACCCACGCGCAGGTCCCCCTTGCGGGTCCGAGCCGGTATGCGGCGCAAATAGCCGCCTGCCCGTTGCGATTCGTACTGGGTGACGACTTGACCCGAGCGAGTGCCGACCTGGCATTTGCGGATGGCGCCCGGCTCGTCGGCTGCTTGGATTTATTGCGAATGCCCGCGCCGCACTTTTGGATTGAGTGGAATGACGAGGTGCACCGACGCGTGATTCACGAGACGCGCTCGTCCGCCGAGTTCGATTCGGCTGCCACGGGACGAAAAGTGGGCATCATGCTGCGCGCCTCGGCCGACGGATTGACGGCCGTCGGGCGCACTTTCTGGGCGGACGCCGCGGCGGTTGAGCATGCTGCGGGGGATGAGCGCGCCGAGGTCACGCTTTCGCCGCTGGAAACGCATTTCGATCTGCGCGGCGAATTCGCGGATTCAAAAGGTGCCCATGACGTCCTGTCGGGCGGTTTCCTCGACGCCACGCACGGGGGCAACGCGGCTACCGCGTCCCTGCTTGACCAGGTTCGGTTTCGCTTCGAGGAGTCATGGGCCGCCTACTATCGAGACGCGGCGGACGATGCGGATTTCAAGCGTCGATTGATCACCGATTCAATCGTATCGATTGCCTGGGATGCACCCCTGGTGCTGGCTTTCCTATTGCTGCTGAGTGCAAAGGACGCCACGCGCCTGATGCCCGTGTCGCGCGCCGCCATCAATCGCAAACGGCTGGCGAACGGCCGCGCGCCGCTGCTCGATCACGTCGAAGTGAATGCGTCTCTTGATGCCGTATCCACGGCCGAATCGGCGGTGGACGGCAGCGGGCGCCAATCACCGCGCCTGCACCACGTCCGTGGCCATCTGGTACGGCGCGAAAATCGAGTCTTTTGGCGGGTACCGCACTTACGCGGCAGCGGCACCCGAGGCTCGGTTCGCTCCAGAACCGTTTGTCTGGCGTTTACCAGAAGGACGGAGCAGGAAGCGCGGGTTTAAAAACTCAAGGCCGAGCGCGCATGCCGTCCGTGGCGAAGGTCACGCCGCCCGCATAGTTTAGACGAATGGAGTCCAACACAGCGCGCTGCGACTCATCGACCGCCGGCGAAATATGGCTCAACAACAGTGCTCCTGCGCCGACTTCTTTAGCAAGCTGGCCGATGGCGCGCGGCGGTGTATGCAAGGTGTAGAGAATGGCGGGCGAGCCGGGCGGATCGAGAACCACGGTGTTGAACACCAACAGGTCGGTGGACTTGGCGATGCTGCGCAAGGCAGGCAGGCCCTGTGCATCGATGTCACCCGAGAATGTGACGCTCTTGCCGGAATGTTCGATGCGATAAATCACCGAAGGTGCATCGCCGTGATGCCCCGCAATCGCGGTGACCCGTAAGCCGTCTTGTTTTAGAATTTCCAGCGGCGCGGCATGCTCGAAGGATGCGGGTATGTCATGCCCATGCAGGGTGATCGGCGCGGCGAAATCGTTCAAGTACGCGAAGGCACCCTTGGGTCCGAACAACAACTGCAAAAATTGGCGCGTGCCGGGAAAGTAGGCATCCTCACCCTTTCCGGGCGATCCGGTCGGACCCCACACGTTGAATATGATGGGACCCGAAGCGGAAACGGCCCGTGCTTTGAACAAACCGGGGATCTCGCCGACATGATCGATGTGCAAATGAGTGAGCAGCACGATGTCGGTGTCCGATAGCGAAGCCTTGGCTTCGCCTAGGCGCGCGAAGGATCCGGGACCCGCGTCGACGAGAATCCGCGCGTCGCCGTCAATGAAGATCAGATAACTCGACGCCGCGCGTCCCGCCGCACCAGGGCCGCCGGATCCCAGCACCAGTAGTTCGAGCGGGGCAGGCGCTTGCGCAAATAACAAGGAGCTTGAGCCGAGAAACAGCCAAATCGGAAGCGCTAAGCGGCGGATCATGACGCACATGGTGGCGCGCAATTGATAGCACAGATTGCGCGCCGGCGAGAAGCCCTTAGGATCGTTTGCCTTTTGCTGACCGCGCTGACACTCTGCTCGTCCTCAAGCAAAGTATAGGGAGCCGCCTCAATGTCCGCATTTAAAGTGAATTCAGCCGTGCGCAGCGTCGGGCAGCGAGGGCTATGCGGACTTGCAGCCTCCCTCATCGGATTCTTGAGTTTTGCGATGCCCTTGGCGGCTTACAGTGCAAATGCAAAAGCCCCGACTGCCCCCCTCAAGGTCTATATCTCAGTCGACATGGAAGGCATCGCCGGTGTCGTCACCGCAGACCAGCTGCTCCCCAGCGGATTTGAGTACGAGCGATTCCGACGCTTCATGACGGATGAAGCTGTGGCGGCGGTCCGCGGCGCCCAGGCGGCGGGCGCCACGGAGGTCGTGGTCAGCGATTCGCATGGTAACGGCGAGAGCCTGTTGATCGAGCTATTTCCGAAAGATGTCCGAATTGTGCGGTCGTGGCCGCGGCATGGCGAAATGATGGCGGGTCTCGATTCCACCTTTGCTGCTGCGCTGTTCGTCGGTTATCACGCCTCCACCACAAATCCAAAGGGTGTTCGCGCCCACACCATTTCGAGCGCACACTTTACGCGCGTTGCGCTGAACGGCACCGCCGTCACCGAGGCAGAGTTGAACGCGGCGTATGCCGGCGCAATGGGCGTGCCGGTCGTCTTCGTCTCCGGAGACGATGTCGCGGTCAGCGAGGTCACGACGCGATTGGGGAAGATGGAATCGGTGATCACCAAAAAGAGCCTCGGATTTCACTCCGCGGAATCGCTCACGCCGGCCGCTGCGTGCGACAAGATCTATCAGGGCGCGCTCGAGGCCGTTTCGCATCGCGATCAGCGCAAGCCCTATGTTCTTCCCACCCCCATTACCTTGGACATTTCATTTAAAAACTACACCTCGGCGGAAATTGTGGCTTACCTGCGCTCGGTGGAGCGCACGGACGCTCATTCGATTCGCTTCGTGGGCCGCGACATGACGGAAGTCATGGATTTCATCGTTTTCCTGGACTACTACAATCCAGACATGACGCCATGACCGTTGTACGCGGAGCGCTTGCGCCACGTACTTGCCGGGAATCAGGCTCTGTGGAAATAGCGACACTCAAGCGAGTTGCCGTCATGGTGGTGGCGCTGTGCGCAGCGGTTGGTTGTAGTTTTTCTGACAATAGGAAGGAGGCGGAGCAACTGGCGGAAAAGTACTTCTCAACGATGCAAGGCGAGAACATTGAGCGCGTTCTTCCGCTTTATTCCACGCGATTTTATGCGGCCACTTCGCGAGCGGACTGGCTTGCCTTTCTTCAGAACCAGCGGGCTCGATGTGGTACGCCTAAGACCCATTCCCTCGTTACATGGAATGTGTTGAATATGTTCGGAACGAACGCGGGAACCACCACGACACTCGTGTACGACGTTCAATACTCAAGCTGTCGAGTCTCGGAGAAGATGACCATCTTCAAGCCTTCCGGCGGGAAAATTCAGATTCAAGGACATTTTTTGACGCCGAAGGCGGGGATACAGAATGACAACGGAGATTCGCAGCCGACGTTAAGAACGTAATCCATCTCCTAGCGTGCGGCCTCGAGTTGTTCTGCATGCGGTGCGACTCTGTGCGTATGAGATTCGATCTTGAGCGCGGCCAAGGATTTTCGGAGTTGTTCGCGTTCTGCAAACGTCGCAGTCCAGTAGTGGTTGTGGCATCTGCTGTAGAGGCGGATGGCTTTGCCGATCAGCAGGGCGTTGGCGATCAAGGCGATGGGCATTTCCGCGAGAGACTCCAAAGCACAGTGGGGGCAGGTGACGGAGATTTTGAGGATCGGCTCGGGCATGTCATTTCACTTTGCACGGGTTTGCCGCACAGACTATAGACGCGGTATGCAGTCCCGGGTTGACAAGGAAATGCAAAGAAGTCTCCAGCTTTCGCTAATGGACGAATTGCGCGTCAGGTAGGCGCCATCCGCAGGACTCGGGGCGACTCGCACCAAGATACGGGGGCGGACCCAATGGGGTTAGGGGCCGCCAGTGGAATTGCCTCCTATGGCGGAGATGTATTCGGGACTCTCGGAGATGCTGTTGTGGCCGACGCCGGGAATCAGTGTCATGGAAGCGACAAATGGGCGAAACCGATCGTAGAGTGATTTCGTGCTGGCATAGGGAATGACTTCGTCATTCTGCGCTGCGATGAGCCGAGTGGGGCTCGTTATCTTCGGCGCGTAGCGCCAGGACTCGAACTTGTCGAGCATCAACCAACGCAACGGGAAGAAACCAAACTGACCCGCGGCGATGGTGAGCAAGCTGTCATAGGGTGTGACGAGAACGAGGCGCTCCACCGGGCGCTCACTCGCGATGTGAATGGCGACTCCGCTGCCCAAGCTTCGGCCGATCACGATGATTTGCGGGTGATCGACGTGCACGCGGTCAAACAAAGCCAGTGCGTCGGCGATGAGGCCGCTTTCCGAGGGCTTGCCGGTGCTGCCGCCGTACCCGCGGTAGTTCATTGCAAAGACAGAACGCTCGGGGAAGGCCTGCGCCAAGGTTGGGAGGCTGTGGGAGACGTTCTCCGCGTTTCCGCCAAAGTAGATCACGGCACCTGGACCGGTATTGGCTCGGGTGCTGACGAGTAATCGTTCACCGTCGACATCAAGCGTGAGCATGGGACCGTCATCGCCGGCTGATTTGGGCTGTGGGTAATAGATGAAGGACCGTTGAGCGAGCAAAAGCGCAAGGCAGAGCGCAACGTAAAAGAGAGCAGCGATGGCGGCGAGAATTAGGATTGTGCGCGGCATGGGCAGTTAGCGCGGGCGCATCGGGTTATCGCCTCAACGAGCCCAGGTCCGCACAAAGTCCGAGAGGTTCGGCAGCACATCGACCGCGGCATGCAGCAGAACGATCAGCAACAAATTGCGCGTTCGCGCCCACAGCGTTCCAAACAGCACCGCGACCGGCGAGAGCACGGCGACCGTAAAAGCAATCACCTGGACAGGATCGGGCGAGTAGCCGTCGACGCCCGGGTGCCCGCGCAGGATGAGGCCGGGTGCATGCGCCAACGCAAATAGTACGGCGCCGCCCACGACCGCTCCAGCCTCGGTTTTCAATGCCGCCGCCAGCCGGGTCTGCAGCACCGCGCGAAATAGGAATTCCTCGCACAGACCCGCCTCGATGGCCAGCCAGATGAATGACGCCGGCGCGGCCCAGGCAAGAGTCGCGGCGGATGCGTGCAGCGTTTCGATTTCACTGAGCGCCGGCGACACGACGCACAGCAGAGCCAGGATGATCGCGCCGAGCACCAGCAGCGGCGGCCAAAAGCCCGGTCCTCCAAGCTTTAGGCTGAAGAGGGGCGCGACTCTCGCGCCGAGCGCGGCCAGCAGCAGTGCCGGTGCTGCCACATGCACCAGCAGTTTGACCGCCATCACCAGCAATTCCTGCTCGCGTCCCGCCGGCAACGCCGCGCGCGTCGCACTCATTCCCCAGACCAAGAAAACCACCGCGTACAGGATCAAAAAACCGAGGATTGCCCACAGTTCCAGCACAGGCCTTGCCACCGCGATCTTAGGCGGCGCCGCTTTACGGGTCAGTGGCAGGCTGAGCAGCGGCAATGCCGCGCCAAACACCGCGAGCGAAATGGTCGGCAGCGTCCAGTCGGCGCCTTTGGCCGCGAGGTATAGCGTCGCCGCGCCCCACAGGACCAGATAGCCGCTCACAAAAATAGCAGCGCGAGCCGGGATGCGTGAAACAACAGACATGGTGGCGGTATGATCCGCGAATGCTGCCAGCCTTACTAGTCATTGCCGCCCTCCAGTCCGCGGCGGCCGACCCGAATCTGGCGTCCGTCCAGAACCAATTGCGGACCGCCGATCAGGCCCTGCTCGACGCCATTGCGCCGGGCGATAAAGCCGTTTGGGAACGGTTGCTCGCCGCCGACGCCATCTACGTGGACGAAAATGGCGCCGTCATGAACCGCGCGCAATTCCTAGCCGCACTGAAGCCCCTGCCGTCCGGCAGCAGCGGGCAGATAACCATCGTCGATTACCAAGCCACCATCCACGGTCAGGTTGCGCTGGTGGTTCACAAGGACGACGAGCGCGAAAACTATCACGGCATCCCGCTGCGGGCCGATTACCTCATGACCGAGACCTGGGTCAAAGAGGGCGCGGAGTGGCGGCTCGCCTTGGTGCACGTGTATGTCGTGGCCAAGGATCCGCCTGCCATCAAGATCCCGGCAAACCGCCTGGCCGAATATGAAGGCCGCTATCGCGCGGCGCCGGATCTGGCCTACCTCATCCGGCGCGAGGGAGATCACCTGGTCGGTGAGCGCCAGGGATTGCCGACCGTGACGCTTGCGCAAGAATCCACCGACGTGTTCTTCGTGCCTGGACGCCCGCGCGATCGAAAAATATTCCGGCGCGACGCCAATAACAAAATCGTCGATTTTGTCGATCGTCGGGAAGGCGAAGACCTAGTGTTTGCTCGCGGCGAATGAACTCGTGGGATAAATCGCCGGACGGCCGGCATCATTGGCGATGGTTAAAGTCAGCCTATAGAAGAACGTGTTGAATTTCGCCGCCGCCGCAAAATCCATGGGCTGCGTGATGTCATCCTGCGGCCGGTGATAGCGGATCTGATACCACTCGCGATAGCGCCTCTCCGCCTCGGTGTTCGGATCGTAGCCGAAGATGAAGCTGATCGCCGGCACGTGAATGCCGAGAAACGGATACTGATCGGCGCGCGCGAGTAGGTTGCGCTCGGGTTCCGCGTCCGGGCGGATCTCGATGTGCATGGGAGCAGCGACCGCGCGCGCGGTGGCGCCCAGGGTGGTGTCGCCGAGCGCCTCCGCGGTCAGGATATTCAATGGAAACAGCGGCCGCAGCTGATCGAGGTTGACGTCCGCGGCGAGTTGCCCGGGGGGGACGGTCGGGTGATCCGCGAACCAGCGCGAGCCGAGCAAGCCTTTTTCCTCGCCGGTAAACGCAATAAAAAGAATGCTGCGCTTCGGCACCCGCAAGCGGCGCGCCTTGAGGTCTTCGGCCGTTTGAATCAGCAACGCAACATATGCCGCATCATCGAGCGTGCCGTTGTAGAGATTGTCGCCATTGACCGGCGTGCCAAACCCATAACCGTCCAGGTGCGCTGCGATGACGACAAACTCGTTTTTCAGCTTCGCATCGCTGCCCGGCAATTTGGCGATGATATTCGGCGAACTGATGTCACGCTGCGTCAGGTGGACCTGGATGCGCAGGGTGCTGAGAATTTCGAAATTCGGCAGCGGCTGCTTCGCGCCGCCCTGTTTGAGTATCGCGGCGGCATCTTGGCCGCTGCCGGCGAGCAGCGTCGCGAAGGCGTCCGCGCTCAGGCGCATGCTTGGCATAGGCGCAGCAGCAGCCTTCTCTCCTTGTGGCGCCCGCAGTGTGACGCTGCGCGCGTAAGCATAAGGCCAGCGCGGCGGCTCAATGGTGAAGTAAGGATCATCGACATTGATCAGACCCAAGGCGCCGCCCGCGCGAGCATTCGCCGCGCGCACCGAGCCGCTGGGCAGACCCTCGCGCTGCGTGCCGAAGCAGACCACGATCTTTCCCTCGACGTTGGTCATGGCGTCCTTGCCGCAATAACCACGAAATGTCAGCGCCCCTTCTGTATTGGCGGCGAGGTTTTCGGCCGGCGCAATCGTGATTTGCTGCAGAAACTTGAGCGTCGTTTCCGCGCCCTGGGGGCCAGTCAGCGTGAAGCGGGTCCCCTCCGGGACAACCGCGATCTCGTGCATCGGAACGGTTTGAAAGTAGCCGCCGTCCTCGCCGGCAGGCGATAGACCCGCCGCCTTGAAGCGCTTGGCAACGTAGTCGGCCGCGCGCTGGTAGGCAGCCGATCCGGTATCGCGGCCTTCCATGCTGTCGTCGGACAGCGTGACGGTTGTATGCCACCAGGCTAGCGTGTCCGTGTCGTGAATTTCCGCGTCGCGCAGATGCTGCTGTGCCTGGGCGACGAGCGGCGCAGCAAGCGCCAGCGCCAGCCACAGCGCCCGCGGGAAGTGGAACTCGCGTCTAGACCCTCGCATGCGATTCATTCTGCGATTCATTCTTATTTTACTGCCGGATCCGCGCCGGTGTCGGCGCTGAAACCCGCCGCCTCGATACCGGCCACCGCACAGGCTTCATCTTGATCGGAAGTCGCGCCGGTGATGCCGACGGCACCGATGATGGACTTGCCGCTCGAGCGAATCAGTACGCCGCCAGGCACAGGAATCAGGCGGCCGCCGGCCAGCGCGTTCACCGCCGAGATGAACGCAGGCTGCACCGAGGCCCGCTGCGCGAGGGCCCGGCTGCCCATCCCCATTCCCAGCGCACCCCAAGCTTTGGCTTGGGCAATTTCCGGGCGCAGCAAGCTAGCACCATCCTCCCGCTTGAAGCACACCAGACAGCCGCTGCCATCGAGCACGGCAACCGTGAGCGGCGGCAGTCCCAGGCTTCTACCTTCAGCGAGAGCCTTATCAACAACGAGGGTCGCATGGGCGAGATCGATCATGGGCAGTGAATCCGCGTTAGGAGCTTTTGACGGTCTTGCGCAGTTTATCGAAACGAGCCGGCGCCGGGTCGTTCGGTCCTAAAAACTGCATCATCGACTCGCCGTCGAGTGCATTTTCCGCGATCACCTTCAATGCCACAAGGATGGGGGTGGCGAGTATTACGCCGGCGATCCCCCAAAAGAAGCCTCCAAACCACAAGCCCAAGAAGATCAGCAGAGGGTTCACATCGAGGCGCCGACCCACCAGGAGCGGCTGCACGATCTGCCCTTCGATGACGGCCAGCCCGAGGTAGCTCAAGGCGACGCCGAGCGCATGCCCCAGTCCATCAAATGAAACGACGGCCACCAGCGTCACAACGATGAGCATAACGGTTGCGCCGGCATAGGGAATGAAACTCAGCAGCGCCGCCATGGCGCCCCATAGGTAGGGCGTGGGCATCTTCCAAGCCATCATGACCAGCGTGGTCGCGATCCCCAATCCCAAATTGATGAATGCGGTAGTGACGTAGAAATGGCCGATTTCGGCGCGCACTTTTTCGATATAACCCTGCACGTGGTGCGCCTTGAGATGATCGAAAAAAGCGGCGCTCATGCGTGCCACCATCGGCGGTCCGCCCGCCAGAAGAAACAGCGTAATGATCACGAAGGTTGCCAAGCCGATGGCTGCATCGCGTACGGTCGAGAGCAGCACGCGCGCGGCGCTCTCTTGCGGAGCGGCCACCGCCGTGGGTTCTGCGGGCGTCGGCGCGCCCACCTTGCCTGCCCGGTCGGTCAGCTCCTCGATGTGGCTCATCAGCCGCGCCACGGGCGTGAATTTCCTTTGGATGACGTTAAGCGTGTGCGGAGCCGATGCATACCACTGCTGGCTGGGCGTCCAGACGAGCGCCACCAATCCCGCCACCGCCGCGAGCGCCATAACCAGGATCAAGACCGCACCGAGGCCTCGCGGCAGCCCGATACGGTTCAGGGCTTCCACCGGGCTCGACAGGATCAGACCGGCGAGCCCGGCAAGCGCGACCGGAATGAATGCGGTATGGCCAATGTAGAGCAGTCCACCGATCAAAAGCAGCAAAATCCCCTTGCCGATGTTGAATTCCCTCACGCCCTTGAGGGGCTTGGGCAAACGGTCGAATTTTGAAGGCTCGGTGGACATGTGGGCATCCCTTATGGGTGCCTACTCTACCCTGTTACGCGACCGGGAGCCGTGAGCTGCAGCGGACACCTCGCTTTAGGGGGCTATGAGTTGGACCGTCGGGAAGTGTCTGCGATAGCGGCCGACGTCTCGGGTGAGGATCGGCCACTGCGTGACCGCAGCGTGCGCGCCTATGAAGAAGTCTGGCAATACGCTGTACTTCGTTCCTTGAGATCTCCGGTACGTGAGGAAAACCTTGCCAGCGAGAAACAAGGCATCTCTAGGGATTGCTTCCAATTTGAGGGAGACCTCCTCGATTACGGCGTCGAGTTCTTCGATGCGCGCGAAAGCCATCGAAAGCTCGGAGTAGATGATGGGGTTAATCGCGAGCGTATCGGTGGCGGAGGCCGCATCGAGTTGATCTTGCGACCATGGGGCCCACTCGGCGTCATTTTGGAGTACATCGAGCAGGACGTTGGTGTCGATGAGAACCATCCATCTAGCCGCGAGTCAGCGCGAGAATTTCTTCCGTGCTCATGCGTACCGTGGCGCGGCCTCGCAGTTTGGCAAATTTGCTCATCCGCGGTTTTGTGCTCGCCTTAGCCGCCTTGAGTGCGATCTCGCCGGTGGGGAGTCGTTCGAAAGTGACGGGCTTGCCGGGCTTGAGGCCGAGGTAGTCGCGAACCTTTTTCGGCACAGTGACTTGGCCTTTGCTGGTGAGGTTGCTTGCCATAGAAGTGTTACCTTTGCATTGGAGGTAATACTTTAGAGCATCTGGGTTGGCAAGTCTGCAGCACCGTGGATTCTTTCAGGTAGAAGTTTGTCTGCGTTCTTTGCCGCTCCCTCTTTATCTCTCGGCTTGGTTTCTTTGGCGAAGAAGGATTTATAGGTACTACAGGAGAGAATACAGGGGGAAGTTGTAAGACATTGAATTGAAACGCATAAATGGCATTGTTGCGGAGAGATGCAACGCTTGGGCGGAAGAGATGCAACGGTTTCGCGGGAGTGATGCGACGGTTTTGGGGAAGAGTTGCGACGAGCAAGGTTCAGCGCTCTGGAAAATAGTTATCTGAATCAATGAGATAGATCAAAAGCGGAAGAGATGTAACGCCCTCCCCTGCTCTCGTTGCAACTGGCTGTTTTCACGTTCATTTCTGGAGCATCGGACAAGAAATCGAGTCGCGGAGCGGAAGAGATGTAACGCTCATGTATCTGTCAGAGCTTTGCTCAGAGTCTCGCGCAATGACAACCGAAATCCATGTCGCTCATAGAAACGTTTGCCATTTAAGTTTTGGCTACCAAGTTGCAGCTGCATATGAGTAATCCCCTCCTGAGTCATCGCTCGAGTGGCTGCGCCGAGGAGTGCGGTGCCGACTCGCGATGAGCGCTTTTCGCTGAGCACGAAGAATTCGTCGATCTCGGCCATCATTCCGCCGTGCTCCAAACTGAACAAATACACGGCGAGCAGATAACCGACGAGCCGGCCGCCCTCCTCCGCCACCCAACAATGGCCGCATTGGGGTTGGCTTAAGAAGTCCGTGAGGAGCGTGGTGATGCGTGCTCGATCGAAGCTTGGAATGCTTTCAAATTGCCAATAGAGCTCAACGAGTGATGCAAGATTTTCGAGGTCCGAATAGCGGGCGAGTCGAATGAGGGATCGCACGGAGGCGATCTAGCGCTTGGACGGTTTTGTGTTGGCCAGGTGCGGGCGAGATGGCAGCAGGAGAACGCCGCTCTCGCTGATTTGTAGTTTGGCTTCGGGATAAACCGCGGACACGCGCTTGAGTGAATCCAAGAAAAAATGCCGGAATTTGCGGGGTAAACCGTAGTTGTGGCCGAACTGATTGGAGAGCTGTTCCCAGCTCACCATGCTGGGTTTACTCAAATGAAATAAGCGATGCACGAGCCAGGCGTAAACATCGAGATCCATTGGGCTCTTGCGAAGTTGCTTGATGGCAGAAGTCGCGAGCGGTGCGGAGCGCTCGAGGATGGAGTGGAACAACACGCTCGACAGCATGAGAGAAGAACCATTTCCGATACTGCGCCCCGCCCCTTTGCGGTTCTTAGGTTGCTCGGGATCGTCCCACCAGAGTCTGGCTTCTTCGACGAATAACGCCTGGCGCATGTGCAGACCTTGGCGCCCTGCCCCGTCGCGAATGTTTTCATCGATGCTTAACGTGCTGTGAATCAGCCGCAAAAGCTGATTGGCATAGACGCTTAAGCTACCGCGTGCGCCGCGTGTGATGGGTACATCGAGGCGACGCAAAAAATCATGCACCGAATCGCCCAAGTAAATTTCCGGCGAATTGGTGCGCACCGCTTCCGAGGTGCAGTAAATGGTGAGCAGTCGTGCCGGCACCCCGTACGGCAGGCCGGTATCCGGG
>Ga0209007_1000389_pt1 | contig 18738 bp, 17 predicted proteins | sample JacPinW_OM1H0_O2_FD_187961 | JGI IMG/M metagenome (GOLD analysis project Ga0209007, IMG submission 187961) | Forest soil microbial communities from Algoma, Ontario, Canada - Jack Pine, Ontario site 1_JW_OM1H0_O2 (SPAdes) (version 2) | ecosystem: Environmental > Terrestrial > Soil > Boreal... | reverse complement strand
CCTTGACGAGAGTATCCTGCAAGACATCCTCGCCATGGACCGCGGATCCCGTCATGCGCGCGCAGTAGCGATGAAGGCGTGGCCGCAGCGCTTTCAGACGATCCTCGAATTCGTCCGCGTTCATGTATTGAGACCTACACCGCTTCTGCGTGTGTTCACCCTCACCGCGTTTCGCTCGACACCGGCCGGCCCGTGATCGAGTCCAAGCTCGCCAGTTCCATGATCTTCGGGAAATAGGCTTTCATGCGCGGATCGCTGCGCATCGCCTCGACGGCCGCGGGGGTCTCCCACTCGGAGTAGATGACGACGCCGGCGCCGTCCTGCGCCGCAATCAGCCGGGTCGTCTTCCAGCCGCGGAGCGTGCGGATCACCGTGTCGGTATTCTGCTTCAAGAGCGCGATCAGCGCCTCCTGCTTCCCGGGCTTCACCTTTAGCAGATTGATCAAGATAACGGACTCGTCGGACATGGCATATCTCCTTCTGTTTCGGACATACCAAGGACGATGCGGAGGGTCGAAACGGATCGCGACGTAGAAGATTTTTTAGCGCGCGGTGGCGATGTTATCCGCCTGCGCGCGCTCAAAACGCCTGCCGAGCAGATAGGCAATCGGAAACCAGACGGCCGAGATCACGACCCCGAAGACCGCAAGTCCTACCACGCCATAAGGCAGCACGGCCGCACTCAGCCAGGAGGAGGTGAGATCGCCGAAGCGGTAAACCACCGTGTCGATGACATTTTTGGCCTTGTATTTGGCCTGCTGGTCCACCGCCGTGAACAGCATGTCGCGACTTGGCTTGGCGATGGCATATTCGGCAAAGCGGCGCACCACCTGGATCGAGGCCAGCACGATGAGCACCGGCGAAAAGATGACCGCCAGGAACGCCACGACCATGATGACCGGGTTGAGCAGCAAGCCCGCCGTGACACCGAAGCGCCGGATGAAGCGGCCAGTCCCGAACAGTTGGATAAATACCGCGATGGAATTGGTCGCCAGGTCGATGCTTGCGTAAGCCTGAGTGCGGGCCTCCCGCGAGACGAAAGCCTTGCTGATGAGATCGCCGAGCTGAAAGTAGATCACGGTTGAGATCCAGGTCATCAACAGCAGGAACAGCGCGATCATCAAGAGATAGCGAGACTTGAACAGCAACATGAAACCATCAAACGGATTGCCGCCCAGCCGGTGATCAAGCGAGGTCTTCTGCGCGTCCTCGTCCACCGCCACGAGTCTGCGCTTCTCTCTTTCCATCAGGCGCACCAGAATCGCGGTGATGGCAAAGCCGGCTGCCGAAATCAGCAGTAGAGTGTTGGTCCCGAGCGCGCGGACGAAGACGATGGTGAACGCTGGGGCGCAGATCGTGCCGACGGTGCCGCCCGCGGCGATAAAGCCAAACAGCCGTTTCGCCTGATCGCTGGAAAAGATGTCGGCCATCAGGCTCCAAAATACCGAGATCGTCAGAAGATTGAAGGTCGAAACCCAAACATAGAACGCGGCCGCGATCCAGCGGTCGTTGGTGACGGCGCGAAATAGGAAATAAAAGACGATCAGCGTGATGGCGATGAAGCCGTAGACCCACGGGAGGAAACTCGCGAGCCGGATGCGGGAGGCAAGGCCGGCGAATATCGGCGCGACGATGAGACTCAACAAAAAGGTGCCGGTGAAGAGCTCCTGCAGATGTGCAACGCCGTAAATCGTGCCCATCGTGTCGCGCAACGGGCGCAGGATGAAATAGCTGGTCATGAGAAGGAAAAAATAGATGAACGCGGTGAGCGCAACTTTGATCTCATGATGCTCCACACCGGCGATTCGCCGCAGCATCCGCGAAGATCCGCTACCAGTCAGATCGGCCATGGCAATGACGTCGTCTCAGCCGAGCGACGCTACATACTCCGCCATGCGCGTGCGCTGTTTGGCATCCGGCAAGCGCCCGCGGCCCGCGGCGAGATTGTCGATCATGTGCTCGGCCTTGTCGGTGCCGGGTATGACCGCAGTCACGGCGGAATGGGAGAGAATGAACTTGAGGAAGAACTGGCCCCAGCTCGCGCAGTCGAAATCGGCCGCCCAATCCGGCAGCTTACTGCCCAAGGCCTTGCGAAATAGTTTCCCGCGTCCGAAGGGTAGCGCCACCAGCACCGCGGCGCCCGCGTCCGCGGCGGCGGGCAGCAGCCGCTCCTCAGCGTCGCGGTTGTCGATCGCATAATCGATCTCCAAGAAATCGGGCTTGCCCCGTTTGAGGATCGCTTCGGCGGCGGCATAGTCACCTTTGAAAGTAGTCGTGATGCCCGTATAGCGGCACAGACCCTGGGCTTTCAGCGCGTTCAGGCCGGCCATGTCTTGGCCCGGGTCGCGCACGTTGTGAAGTTGCAGCGCGTCCACCTTGTCGGTCTTGAGCCGTTGCAGACACTGCCGTGCTTCCGCCGCCTCTCCCCCGGTCCGGTATTCTTCAAGTTTGGTGGCGATGAATACACGCGGACGCAACCCCGTGTCGGCGAGGATGCTGCCGATCACGTTTTCGGCGTTGCCGTAGGAAGGTGCGGTATCGACGACGGTGCCGCCACCCGCGACGAGCGCACGGATGACCTCGGTCGGGCCGGTCCGCTCCTGCGGAGCCGCTCCCACATTGAACACGCCGGCCGTGCCGACGCCGATCACGGGCAGGGTTTCGCCGTGCCCGTGCGGAATAGGACGAACCAGCATGGGCTTCTGCGCGTCGGCCGCGGCCAACCCCGGTATCAACAGGCTTGCGCTCAACCCGCCGCACATGATTACCGCGTCACGACGCGAAAGAAGCTGATTGCCACCTTTCATGTGAACCTCCCGCTGCGCCAGAGTTTTGCAGCATACCAAGGTCAGCTAGCAAAAAATCGATCCAAACAAATTCAACAACTTGCCCCGCGTCCCTTTATTTTCTGGAAGAAACCACCGGAAGCTCGATATAGGAAGCATTCTCCCCGGCATGATGCAAAGTATTGTTGGCCACCACGCCCACGCTCTCGCTTTCGTTCGGTCCGCCCGTATTGAGATTCCGTACGAACTTGGGGAAGTTCGACGAAGTGACTTCAATGCGGATTCGGTGGCCTTTGTCGAAGCGCAGGCTGGTCGTCATGGGTGTGGGTTTGATGGTGTAGATGCCATCCGGCATCATCATTTCCGACTTGTCGAAACCGTCTCGATAACGCGCCCTGAAAATCGTGTCGCCGATGATATAGGCCGTACCGTCCGGCAACACATCGACCAGTTTCACGGCGAAATCCGTGTCCTTGGCGCTCGATGAAATCTTGAGCACGGCATTGATGGCGCCGGATATCTCCATCGGCTCTTTGAGTGGCTCGCTCGTGTAGACCAGTACGTCCGAGCGCGCCTCGATCGCACGCTGATCGTAGGCGCCGGGCGTCACCAGTCCGCCGTTGCAACAGTCGCTGCCGCCGATCGTTTGTACCGGGTTCATGGGATCGTAGACGTAGTGATCGGATTTCTCGCCCTGCGGCGGCGGTGCGGAATCGAGGCGACCATTGCCGAAAAGACTGTTGGCCGAGCCCTCGCTCCTTAAGTACATGCGCACAGCCTTAGCCTCCTTGGGCGGCCAGCTCGCGGAGGACTTCCAGCGATTCTCTCCCATGGTGAAGTAACGCACCGGTGGCGTGGTCGCAGGCCACGCAGCCTGATTGCCCTTCAGCCAACGATCGAACCACGAAAAAATGGTCCCATCCACATCGAAGCTCGTGTCCCCCATCGAGCGCTCGCCGACGAGGGTGTCCGGCCCCATCTTCCAGTATGAACAGTGAGGCATGGGCGCGACGACGGTGAACTGATTCGCCGCGGCCTGCGCGTCTCCGGACGATCTCGCGTGATTGAACAACTCGAGATTTGGACCGATCGACACGTCGTACCAGGAGTTGAACCACAGCGCCGGCACGCCCCAGCCCATGTCCTCGTGGTAGAGGCCGCCCTGTGTCCAGGCCGGGTCCGCGGGGGTTCGGTCGATCAACTGCTCGAAGGTTCCGGCCGGTTCACCGAGGTCCGCCAACAACTTGTCGATAGGTAGGTGGCGGATTTGCTTGGCCCAGACCACTTTGGGCTTGATGGCCGCCAAGTCGTTGTATTGCGAGACTCGAGCGTGCATCGCAGGATCAAGACCCGCGGGCAGCTGCGCCCGCAGGGGATTGTCGACGCCATAGAGCCAGACAAAAAAGAGTGTGCGCGGCACCCCGCCTGTGTACCAGTTACCCTGCTCCTGGAATCGGCCTACCTTGCCAATACCTGCGCCTGAGGACATCGGCACCATGGCCGCCAGGGCCGGATGATGCATTCCGGCCAGCGCCAACTGCCATTCCGCCGACGACGAACAACCCAGCGTTCCCACTTTGCCATTCGACCAGGGTTGCTTCGCGATCCAGCTGAGCGTGTCATACCCGTCGGTCTGCGGATGGCCGAGAATCTGCCAGGTGCCTTCCGAGAAATACCGGCCGCGCTCGTTCTGGACGACGAACGCGTAGCCGCGCTTGACGGCCGCCAATGCGTAGCTCAAGGCGGCTCCCGACTGCATTTCCAGTTCGTCGTACGGCGTCTTCCAAAGGATCGTGGGTAGGGGTCCCCCTTTCCAGTCCTTGGGCCGGTACACGTTGGTGTCGAGACCGACACCGTCCCGCATCGGCACCATGATCGCCACGTCGGACGCGGCGCTGCGCTTCAATTCTCGGATGATGGCTTCAGGTTGATAGTCCCGGTAGAACTCGCCGGGAGTTGACGGGGCCTGCTCTGCCGCCGCGATGGTGCCGATCAGTACGGCGCAGACGCCGAGTTTCTTGTAGATTGCCATGTCCCCCGCTCAACTGTGACCTTCCGTCACCTATACTGCCTATCGCACCACGATCGCACAACTTCATGATGCCGCTTCACTATGGATCTTCGTCAGCTGAGAACCTTTCAGGCCGTCGCCGAGTTCGGAAGCCTTAGCAAGGCGAGCGACCGCCTACACCTCGCGGAGCCGGCTCTTAGCCGACAGATAAAACTACTAGAGCATGATTTAAAGACGCAGCTCTTCGTCCGCGATGGTCGGGGCATGGTCTTAACCGACGGTGGCAGGCTTTTACTGAAAAGAATCGGCGGACTTGTACGCCAAATTGAGCAGGTTAAAGATGACCTTGTCTCCCTTTCAGGCACTCCATCCGGCAGCGTGGCGCTTGGCATTGTGCCTACCGCCGCCTGCGTGTTGGCGGGACGTCTCGCTCATCGGGTTGCGGTCGAACTTCCGAACGTGTCTCTTCGCCTGGTGGAGAGCTATGGTGGACACCTGGTGGATTGGATGCATCGAGGTGAAATTGATATGGCCATCATTTATGGTCAGCACTCGGGAGTTCACCTGGTGCAGGAAGTGCTCGCGACGGATGAGTTAATGATAGTTGGCCCCGCCGGCAGTCGCATCGCGAAGCGCAGCGGCGGAAAGTTGGCTTGGCTTGCCGGAGAGCGGTTGGTATTGCCCAGCAAGTCGCATGGCCTGCGTCAGCTGTTGGAGCGGACCGCCAGGCGCAGGCGGCTGCGACTCAATGTCGTCATCGAAGCGGACTCCTTTCGCTCGCTGGTGGACATCGTCGAACGGGGCGTTGGTTATAGTGTGCTTCCGCCCTCGGCGATTGTCCGTGAGCAAGCTCAGCTGAGGCTCGACGCCGCGCCGTTGAGCGACCCGCGGGTGGTGCGCAATCTGGTCTTGGCGCGCTCGACGGATTGTCATCCTTCGATCGCAATGGAAGCCGTCGCTGCATTGATCAGGCTTGAGGTCGCCGGAGTGGCGGCCGATGGTTTATGGAATTGCGCCAAGACGCGGCAGAAATCCGCCTTCTCAGCGAATCGTGCCCAATCTGGGATTTAATCGTTAGGATTTAGGGCTGGAGCGAACCTCGAGAGTCACGGCGGCACCCCGATTCGCAGTATTAAAGTAGCTAAAGCCGGTACCGTCGTTGCGTCGTCCCTTCATGAGTACCTCAAGGCCCAGCGACTGCGCGGTCGACTCGGCGCCGTCGCAATCGGGAACCGAAAAACCCAAGTGAAATACCCCTTCACCATGTGTTTCCAGGAATTGACGCTGCGGACTGGCGCCCGCTCCTGGTTGACACAATTGGATCTGAATATTTTCCAGATTCGTGTATTTGTAAGTCGTGGTCAAAAAAGACTCGACGTTGGGTACTTCCAGTTCGGTGTATTGGGTAAGCGAGGGATAGTCGACCCAGGGGCCGATACCCACTGACTCATAAAACGCCGCCGCCGCATTAATATCGGACACCACAATGCAAACGTGATGAAGAGTTCGGAAGACCGTCGTTTCATTCGCCACTTGAGTATCCTGCTCGATCAACGGCAAATCAGGCCTCAGGTACCGGAACGGTATAATTGAGAACCAGTCGGCCCCCGTCCGGGTAGATGGTCTGTCCCGTAATATAGGAGGCATCTTCGCTCGCGAGGAATGAAGCCACCGAAGCGATCTCCTTCGGCTCTCCGCATCGCCCGATCGGAGTCCGTGACAAAATGGAGCGCTTCGCCTCAACGGAATTCATAAACGACCCGGCCACCATCTCGGTGAGGATGGTGCCAGGCCCGATTCCCACGACGCGAATCTTATGGGGTGCCAGCGCGATGGCGGCTGTCGTTGTCAATTGATTCATCCCACCCTTGGAGATGGCATAGGTCGCTACTGCGGGATTGGCAAGAAGCGCGTTAATGGAAGACATATTGATGATGACTCCGCCGCCGCCTTGTTCAATCATTTGCCGGGCCGCCGCTTGAACACCGAAAAACGCGCCTTTCAAGTTGATGCTCAGCACGCGGTCGAAATCCGCCTCCGTGACACTCAAGAATTCCTTGTTAATCGCTATTCCGGCGTTGTTAATCATGATGTCCAGTCGACCGAACCGTTCAACCGCCGCGTGCACGCTGTTCTCCACATCGCTTCGCCGGGAAACATCGGCCTGCACCTGAATCACCTCGTTCGAAATCCTCCTCAGTTCGTCCAGCGTGGTAGCCAGCATTGCAGTGTCGATATCCGCAATCACCACCCGGCAGCCATCGGCGAGGAGTCGCTCGGCGCACGCGCGTCCGATTCCCCGCGCAGCGCCGGTGATGACCGCAACCTTGTTCGCAAGCTTCAAATGATTGACCTCCACGAAGAACGCATGCTAGCGAACAACGAACGGGTCTGCGACCGTGCCCGACGTGTCTATCCACACAGTCTTCGTTTGCAAGTAGGCATCGATCGCCTCGCGGCCGTTCTCACGACCTATGCCGCTGCGCTTATAGCCACCGAAGGGCGCCATGTAACTGACCGCGCGGTAGGTATTGACCCAGATTGTCCCCGCCTGCAGGGCGGCGGCGCCACGAAAGACGCGGCTCATGTCGGAGCTCCAGAGCCCGGCAGCCAATCCGTACGGGGAATCGTTTGCGATCGCAAAGGCGTCGGCCTCATCGTCAAACGGGATGATCGACAGGACAGGTCCGAATACCTCCTCGCGCGCAATCCTCATTGAATTGGTGACACGAGTGAAAATCGTCGGTTCCACAAACCAGCCCTCTGCAAGGGTGGAATCTTTCGGCGGACCACCCCCGAGCACGCACTCGGCGCCCTCGTCTCGGGCCAGTCGAATGAACTCCAAAACCCTGTTGCGGTGAGCGAGCGTGGCGATGGGGCCCACTTTGGTGTCGCCTGACAGGGGATTGCCGAGTGTGGCGGCGCGGGCCAGAGCCAGTACCTGATCGATGACCTCATCGTGAACGCGTCTTTCAATCAAGAGACGCGAACCCGCGATACAAGTTTGCCCCGACGCGGCCAGGATTCCGGATATCGCGCCGCGCGCGGCATTTGGCAGATTGGCATCCGCGAAAATGATATTGGCGGATTTGCCGCCGAGTTCGAGGGTCACCGTTTTTAGTTGTTCCGCGGCTGCCCGGTAGACCGACAATCCACCCGCTTCGCCGCCCGTGAATGCAATTTTCGCCACCCCCGGATGCCTTACGAGCGGCTCGCCGGCCTCTGCGGGAAGCCCTGTAACGCTGTTGACAACCCCGGGCGGAAAGCCGGCTTCAGCGAAAAGCTCCAAGAAGGCGAGCGTTGAACAGGAGGCATGTTCTGAAGGCTTGATGACTGCCGTATTGCCTGCCGCCAGCAGGGGTGCGAGTTTCCACGTCAGCAGCAACAAGGGTGAGTTCCACGGCACGATCGCCGCTACCACGCCGATCGGCTCACGTCGCGTGAACGTGAACATGGAGGGCTTGTCGATGGGCAGCACAGCACCTTCGATTTTGTCCGCAAGGCCCCCAAAATATCTAAACCATTGCGGGATATAGCGGAGTTGCACACTCATCTCCGCGAGCAGCTTGCCGTTATCGCGAGTTTCGATTCGCGCCAGCCGTTCGGCATGCCGTTCAATCAGGTCCGCAACCTTGACCAGCAATTGACCCCGCGCGCTCGGTGTCAGACCGCTCCAGGCAGGACTCACGAAGGCACGCCTCGCGGCCGTCACGGCTGCATCGACTTCGCGCTCGCCGCAGCGGGGTACGAGCGCCCACGGCCGTCCGAGAAACGGATCGAAACTCTCGAAGAACGCCGCGGCGGTCTCGCGACGGCCGTTGACGAGATTGCCAAACCGCTCGAGCGCAGGTGGTGACGGCGTCATCGCGCGGAAAATCCCAAGTGTTGCCGGAATCGATTCTTGATATGGACCGCATCCCGCGACGGCAGCGAGCGCGGCAGCTCAGCTGCCGATACCTTGACCACAAAAAGGCGGGGCCCGCTGGAGTCCAGCTTGATTTCCTCGCAAAGCGCATCAAGACCGCTCTGATCGCTTATCACCCCCGTCTTCGCGAAGCCGCAAGCGGCTGCAACCGCGTTCAGCGCGAGGCCCCTACCCGTATGGCTCACCTGCATACCGGTTTCGCCGTAGTGTTCGTTATCGATGACGATGATGGTCAAGTTTTTGGGCTTTGCAATGCCCACGGTGGCCAGGCCACCCAACCCCATCAGTTGCTCGCCGTCTCCCGTGATCACCCACACGGCGCGCTTGGATGCCTGAGCGAGACCATAGCCCACCAGCGCCGCGCTGCCCATGGCACCCCACAGGTAGTAATTTGCATCGCAATCGCCCGCGGCGTGTACATCATAGGTCGACGAACCGAGGCCACTAACCACCAAGGCTTCTTGGCGATTCTTCAGGAGGCTCGCGACGGCATGTCGTCGGTCGAGCGCGCCCTGCTCGTTCATGGATTTTGCTACCACTTTTTGGATCCCAGAAGTCGTTGAGAAATGATGACCGCCATCTGCTGGTCCGCCTCATACGAAAGGGCTATCGCAGACGCCGTCACCGCCAGCAACTCCTGGGCCGTCTCGGCTCTCAACGTACGCACACCGATCGCATGTAGAGACTGCTCCACGGCCGCCCCCATCGGCACTTGCCATGGATTAAATTCCGCCCATTCACCGCGCATGGTGACGAAAATCAGCAGTGGAAATCGTCCTATCGCGGGCAGAGACAGCATGTTTATGCAGTTTCCCACGCCGCTCGACTGCATGAGAATCGCGCTGCGTTGGCCGCCGAGCCAGGCACCCGCCGCAATCGCAATGCCTTCTTCCTCCGTGGTCAGCACGGAAGTGACGACCTCCGGATCATGATTCAGCAGATTTATTAGCCGAGAGTGACCGGCATCGGGAACGTAGGTGACGTGACGGACATCCGCGGCTTTCAGTTGCCGATATACTTCGAGCGGCCAGTCAAGATCTGTGGACTCATTTTGCATGCGAAAAGTGTAGATCGCACCGCGACGAACTACCTTTGCTTTATGATTAAAGCAGCTATGCCGGTTAGTCATCGAGTTGATACCGCGCCTGCGATAGTCTCCTCTGTGCCTCTGCACGTCTTTTCGCCATCCGCTCATCATTTTTCAGGAGAACTTCCATCAGACAATTCGCAAATCTGATCGCCGGAGAGTGGATCAGCCGAGGCATGGGCGAGCGAGACGTGAACCCATCCGATACCAACGACGTTATCGGCGAATACGCCGGCGCCACAGCTGCCGATGCGGCGCAGGCGCTGGCGGCCGCGCGCAGCGCGTTTCCAGCCTGGTCACGTGCGACTGCGCAAGTGCGCGCGGATGTGCTAGCCAAGGCGGGAGCCGAGCTCCTCGCTCGACGCGAAGAGATCGGCGAGTTGCTGGCGCGCGAAGAGGGTAAAACCCGCGCCGAAGGGATCGGTGAAGTTCTGCGTGCAGGTCAGATCCTGCAGTTCTTTGCCGGGGAGGCAGTGCGCTTGGCGGGCGAGAAGCTTCCACCTGTCCGCGCGGGTGTGGACATCGATGTCACCCGCGAAGCCGTGGGTGTCGTCGGGATAATCACGCCCTGGAATTTTCCGATTGCGATCGCAGCCTGGAAAATCGCGCCGGCGCTGGCTTTCGGCAACACCGTCGTGTTCAAGCCCGCGGAGCTTACGCCGGCCACGGCATGGGAGTTCGTCGATATCCTGCACCGCGCAGGCGTGCCGGCGGGCGCTCTGAATCTGCTGATGGGCAAAGGCCCGCTCCTTGGCCCGGCGATTATCGGCGGCGTCGATGCACTGAGCTTCACGGGCTCGGTTAAAACCGGGCACGACGTCGCAACCCGCGCCATTACGCGCATGGTAAAGCTGCAGCTCGAGATGGGCGGCAAGAACCCGCTGGTCGTGCTGGACGATGCGGCAATTGATAATGCCGTCGATTGCGCAGTCAAGGGCGCCTTCTTTCAAACCGGTCAACGCTGTACAGCTTCCAGCCGCCTGATCGTCACCGACAACATCCATGACCGCTTCGTCAGCGCGGTGCAAGCGCAAATGGCGAAGCTCAAAATCGATCATGCTCTCAAACCGGGCACCGATATCGGTCCCGCGGTTGACCAGCGGCAGCTCGACCAGGATCTTCGTTATCTTGACATCGGCCGCCGCGAGGGAGCGCGCCTCACCGGGGGCGAAGTGCTCAAGCGCGATACGCCCGGCTTTTATCTGGCGCCGGCCCTCTTCACCGAGACGCACAACCAGATGCGGATCAACATCGACGAAATTTTCGGACCGGTCGCCACGATCATTCGTGTCAAGGACTACGATGAGGCTCTGGCCGTCGCCAACGACACCGAATTCGGACTCACCGCGGGTATCTGCACGACTTCACTCAAGTATGCCCGGCACTTCCAGGCGCACGCACAAGCCGGGTTGGTGATGATCAATCTGCCAACCGCTGGATTGGACTATCACGTGCCATTCGGTGGACGCAAGGCTTCCAGCTACGGTCCGCGAGAGCAAGGCCGATATGCGGCCGAGTTCTACACGACGCTCAAGACGACCTACATCAGTTCCTGATCGGTGTACTCACCCATGCGAGAGCCTGCAAAAATGCAACAGATCGGCTTTATCGGACTGGGGCGAATGGGAAGCCCCATGGCCTCGAACCTGTGCAAGAAGGGATTCGAGCTACTGGTTTACGACGTGAATCCCCAGGCCCTTGCCGCCTTCGAGCAACCTCACTCCAAAACGGCTAGCTCGATCGCCGACATTGCGCGCGGCTGCGACGTTGTGATCACGATGCTACCCGGTTCGGCGCAGGTCGAGGCGGTGGTTCTTGGCGCCGAGGGTTTGCTGGCGCATGGGCGCGCCGGCCAGCTCATACTGGACATGAGTACGATCGATCCCAACACGACGGACCTGCTCGCCGAGCGTGCGTCCAAGAAGGGGCTATCGGTGGTCGACGCACCCGTCGGCCGCCTCGCAAGCCACGCTGATCGCGGCGAATCGCTGTTTATGGTTGGCGCATCCGCGAGAGACTTCGAGCGCGTGCTGCCCCTTCTGCAGGCAATGGGAACGACCATTCACCATTGCGGCAAAGTTGGCACCGGTATGCGCACGAAACTCGTCAACAACTATCTGGCCATCGTATCCTGCCAACTCAACGCGGAAGCGCTGGCGCTGTCGCAACGCTTCGGCCTCGATCTGGAGAAGACACTCGAGGTCATCAATGGCACGAGCGCCTTCAACGGCCAGCTGCGCATGAACTGGTCAACCAAAGTGCTGAAGGGCGACATCTCAGCGGGATTCACCATCGATCTCGCGCACAAAGATCTCTCGCTCATCATGGAGGCGGCGAACCAGGCGAAGGTGCCGCTGCCCGTGGCCGCCGCGACGCGCGAAATGTTCTCCGTGGCACGCGCGGGGCGCTACGCTCAATCCGATTTCTCGGCGATGATCGACGTACTCTGCGATCTCGCAGGCATTGAAAAGCCGCGCTTTGCCGCCCCCGGGGCTCAGTCAGCCGCACCGAAGGCTTAGTCGAGTGGGTGTTACGGCAGAGCTCTCTGAATTTAGCGCGGGGCTCACCGTCGATAAAATTCCGGCGGAGGTTCTCAGTCGCGCACGTCTGCTCGTTCTCGACCTGGTCGGCAATATCATTCGCGGTCATGAGACCGAGAGTACGCCGGCGTTGCTGTCGGCAATCGCGGCGTTGGATTTGGCGCGCGGCCGGAGCGGCGTCTTCGGCACCCCGAACACCTACACGCCTGCGGGGGCCGCACTCCTCCAAGGTGTGCTCGCGCACTCCCTGGATTTCGACGATACGCACGCTGCGGGTACTCTGCATCCGGGCGCACCGGTCATTCCGGCGGCGCTGGCGGCCGCGCAGATGACCAACGCCTCCGGCGCAACGACGCTGGCGGCAATTGTTGCCGGTTACGAAGTCGTTTGCCGTGTCGCGCTGGCGCTGCCGGCCGGTGAGCACTACAAACAAGGCTTTCACCCGACCGCGACTTGCGGTGCTTTTGGGGCCGCCGCGGCCGCTGCCCGTGTGTTCGGGCTCGACGCGGCGGGCGTGGCGTCGGCGCTGGGCGTCGCACTGAGCCAGACCGCAGGCAGCCTGCAGTTTCTCCAAACCGGCGCCTGGACTAAGCGATTTCAGGTGGGCTGGGCGGCGATGGCCGGGCTCGTTGCCGCGACACTGGCGAGCAAAGGGTTCAAAGGCGCCGGCGAGGCCATCGAAGGCACGCACGGCTTTTTGAGATCCTATGCGCCGGCGCCGGTATCGGAGCGGGCGATTCAAGATCTCGGCACGGCCTACGAGCTGATGGCGACCGGCGTGAAGCCTTATCCGTCCTGCCGCTACGGTCACGCCGGCATCGACGCGGCTCTGGCCCTGTGCGCCGAACAGGATCTGCGGCCGCATGAAATAGCGGGTGTCGTCTACGGCTCATCGAACGCAGGCATGCTGTTGGTGGGCGCGCCGGCGGCAAAAAAAGCCAATCCACAGAACATTGTCGACGCCCAGTTCAGTGCGCCGTTCGTACTCTCCGTCGCGCTGGCGACCGGCGCCATGAAGTGGGACAGCTACGAACTCTTGCACGACAGTCGGATTCGAACTCTAATGTCCAAGGTGCGTTGTGAGTACGATGCCGAGATCGAGGCTGAGTTTCCGACCAATATGTCAGGCAAACTTACCGTACACGCGCGCGGTCAGATCTTCGTCAAGAAAATCGTTGTGCCGAGGGGAGAGCCGAGCAATTTTCTCTCGAGAGACGAATTGTTGGCGAAATTTACGAGCCTGGCGGCGTCCGTGTTGGGGTCAGCACAAACCGTGCAGCTTGCCGCGGCGATCCTTGATATAGATCGATTGGAGAATGTGTCCCCCTTGTTCGATGTCGGCACGAAATCCGTTTGATTGTACCGACAGCATCAACGTCGCAGCCTATAAGACAGATCAACGATGAGTTACCAAGCCTTTATCGGCAGGAGCGAGCGGCGTCAGGACACGGTCTGGCCGCTGTTGGCACGCGCGTTGGCGGCGACGCTGAACGTGGCCGCTCCTGACAGTGAGCACTTGCCGCCGCTGTGGCACTGGACGATTTTCCAGGAATGGGCGCCTGCGCAGGCGCTGGGTGCCGACGGACACGCGCAGCGCGGCGGATTTTTGCCGGCCGAGCCCTCGCTTCCGCGGCGCATGTGGGCAGGCGGGCGCCTTCAGTTTTATCACCCTCTCCGAATTGGCGAGCAGGTCAGCCGCGACAGCACGATCACGGGCATTGAAGAGAAGATCGGGTCGGCCGGTCGTCTACTCTTTGTCACCGTGCGGCACACAATTAGCGATAGCGGCGGCGTAGCGCTCATCGAGGAGCAGGATCTCGTGTATCGGGGTGCGCAAGGCGTGAGTTCCGCGGTAGACCCCGCCGGCGCGCCCGTGGCGGACGGCGTCAGCACCGACATCGTTGTCGATACGCCGCTGTTGTTTCGCTATTCCGCGGTGACCGGCAATGCGCATCGTATCCATTATGATCAGAACTACGCCGCGAGCGAGGAAGGCTACGCGAGCCTGGTGGTGCACGGTCCGCTGCAGGCGACCCTGCTCGCCGGATTTGCGCAACAGCAGCGGGCGGGGGGCACTCTGGCAGAGTTCTCGTTCCGCAGTCGCCGACCGGCGCTGCTGCACCGCTGTCCGTTGACGTTAGAGGCTTGGCCGGAAGGCCAGTCTTTGCGCCTGCGCTCGCTCGATTGCGAGCGAGTCGTCTGTACCACGGCCGAGGCGAAGTTCAACTCATGAGCCCACATTCGCTGTTGTTTGTGCCGGGGGACAGCGAACGCAAGCTTGCCAAGTGCGCGCACGTCGGTGCCGATGCCCTCATTCTGGATCTCGAGGATGCGGTGGCACCCGAACGCAAACCGGCGGCGCGCGAGCTGGTGCGCGCATTTTTAAACTCAGCGCGCACCGGTGCAGGCGCGCAGGTTTGGGTGCGCATCAATGCGCTGAACACGCCGGACTCGCGGCTCGACCTGGCGGCGGTCATGGCCGCCCGCCCTTACGGAATTATGGTGCCCAAGGTCGATCATCCGTCCGAACTGGTCGGACTCAGCAACGATCTCAGTGCACTCGAGGCACAAACGGGCATCGCGGTGGGAACGACGCGCCTCGTTCCCATGCTGGAGAGTCCGCGCGCCGTGCTGACGGCCGCCGACTACCTGCAGACGCCCCTTCAGCGCCTCAGCGGTATTACCTGGGGTGCGGAAGACCTCGGTGCTGCGCTGGGCGTCCGCTCGTCCCACGACGCCAACGGCGACTGGAACTTTGCGCTGCGCAGTGCGCGAGTCCAGTGTCTCCTGGTGGCTCGGGCGCTTCAAGTCGGTGCGATCGACACCGTGACGACAGATTTCAAGAATCTGGACGCGCTGCGCGCCGAATGCACGTCTTCGTACGCGAACGGGTTTAGCGGGAAGCTTGCCATTCATCCCGATCAGGTCAGCGTGATCAATAGCATTTTTCTGCCCTCCCCTGCGGAACTGGACCACGCTCGGCAGGTCATTGCCGCTTTTGAAGCGGCCTCCGGATCGGGAGCCGTATCTCTGAACGGCACGATGGTCGACATCGTGCATCTGCACGCCGCGCGTCGTCTGCTGGCCGGCCGGGAGTCCTGCTAAGCAGGGTGGCACTATGAAAACTCCAGAAGATTACGCGGATATTCGCGACGGTGTGCGGAGTCTGTGCGCAGAGTTTCCGGACGAATATTTCCGCAAGATCGACGCCGAGCGCGGCTACCCTGAGGCATTCGTGAATGCCTTGACCAAGGCCGGCTGGCTGGCCGCGCTCATTCCCCAGGAGTATGGCGGTTCGGGGCTCAGCTTGGCGGAAGCCTCCGTGATTATGGAGGAGATCAATCACGCCGGCGGCAACTCGGGCGCCTGCCACGGGCAGATGTATGTGATGAATGTGCTGGTACGGCACGGCTCGGAGCAGCAGAAACGTGACTATTTGCCGCAGATTGCCGCCGGCAATCTGCGCCTACAGTCGATGGGAGTGACCGAGCCGAGCACCGGGACCGACACGACCCAGCTCAAGACGATGGCTGTGCGCAAGGGCGACCGCTACCTGATCAATGGGCAGAAGGTGTGGATTTCGCGAGTGCAGCACTCGGACTTAATGCTCCTGCTGGCGCGCACCACGCCGATCGCAGAGGTAAAACGCAAATCCGAGGGCATCTCCGTTTTCATCGTCGATCTGCGCGAGGCGGTGGGCAGGGGCTTGACGCTCCGGCCGATCCCGAACATGGTCAATCACGAAACCAACGAGCTGTTTTTCGACAACCTGGAAATTCCGGCTGAGAACCTGGTTGGCACCGAGGGCTCTGGATTCAAATATATTCTCGACGGCCTGAATGCCGAACGCGCGCTGATCGCCGCCGAATGCATCGGCGATGGGTATTGGTTCGTCGACAAGGCAACGAAGTACGCGAACGAACGCGTTGTATTCGATCGTGCCATCGGCAAAAACCAGGGCGTGCAATTCCCTATTGCACGCGCCTACGTCAATATCGAGGCGGCCAGCCTCATGCGGTTCAGGGCGTGCGAGCTGTTCGATGCACAGCGGCCCTGCGGCGCCGAGGCCAATATGGCCAAACTTCTGGCGGCCGACGCCTCGTGGGAGGCCGCCAATGTCTGCCTGCAGACGCATGGCGGCTACGGCTTTGCGTGCGAATACGACATCGAACGCAAGTTCCGCGAAACGCGCCTCTACCAAGTTGCGCCCATTTCGACCAATTTGATTCTCTCCTACGTTGCGGAGCACGTGCTCGGGCTGCCGAGGTCGTTCTGAGCACGCCGTTGAAAGGCTTGCTGGTGCTGTCCTTGGAGCAGGCGGTCGCCGCGCCCTACTGCTCCTCTCGCCTGGCGGACGCCGGAGCTCGGGTGATCAAGGTCGAGCGCGCCGAAGGTGACTTCGCACGCTTCTACGATCGCTCTGTCGGCGAATTATCCAGCTATTTCGTCTGGCTGAATCGCGGCAAGCAAAGTCTTGTCGCCGACATCAAGCAGTCACAGGACGCCGCGCTGCTGGGGGCGATTCTTGAGCATGCCGATGTCTTTATTCAGAATCTGGCGCCCGGGGCGGCCGCGCGCGCTGGCTTCGACTCCGAGGAATTGCGCGCTCGCCACCCCCGGCTCATAACCGTCGATATTTCCGGCTATGGCGAAACCGGCGGCTACGCCGACATGAAGGCTTACGATCTGCTGGTGCAGGCGGAGAGCGGCTTGGCGATGCTGACAGGTCACCCAGCAGGTCCCGGTCGCGTCGGAGTCTCCGTTTGCGACATTGCGTGCGGCATGTCGGCACACGCCGCTGTGTTAGAAGCACTGATCGAGCGCGGCCGCACTGGGCGTGGCTCGGGCCTCAAGGCCAGCTTATTCGACGCGATTGCTGACTGGATGAACGTGCCGCTGTTGCAATTCGAGGGTAGCGGTCGCGCACCTGAGCGCATGGGCCTCGCCCATCCGACGATTTGCCCGTACGGCGCCTTCACAACGGCGGACGGCGCGCGGGTATTAATCGCCATCCAGAATGAGCGTGAGTGGGCCAGCTTCTGTGCGTACTTTCTCGATGAACCGAATCTAACATTACAACTGGGATTCGACTCGAATGTGGCGCGTGTTTCCAACCGAACCGCTGTGGAGGCGCGTATCGCTGCAACCTTTGCGCAGTTTACGCGACACGAAGTGACGACCCGGCTGCGTGCGGCGAATACGGCGTTTGGCCTCGTCAACGACATCCCAGCGCTCGCGCAGCATCCCGCGCTAAGGCGCATCCCCGTGGGCACACCCTCCGGTCCCGCACAAATTGTCGCTCCTCCGGTAATGACGACTAGCGGATTACGGCATCTGGGGCCGATACCGGCCATCGGCGAGCATTCGGAACTTATTCGCGCCGAATTTTCCGCAAAGAAGGACGCCACGTCTTCCCCGCGCTAGGCAATTCCGAGCGTTATAGTACGGCTCAGCTCTCGACCGGGCGGGAGGCGGCCTGTTTCTCGCTTCTGCGGCCCTGTCGCCCGGGCCGCCTTCCGCCCGCAAAATTGCTCTTAAGTCGAGCCGCCATAGCCGGTAGACTGTCATATATATGTCATCCAGCACTGCTTCCGCGCCACCCCCGACCTCTTTTCACAAGGACGGGCGCGAAGTGGAATGGCAACTCGCGTGTACCGATCTGAGTTCCGTTCGGCGCTGGTTGAGCGATCACGGGACGATCGATGGGCTCATCCTCGAACCCCGCTCCACGCAGCAAATCTTTGACACGTACCTGGACACGGACGACTGGCGAATCCATCGCGCAGGTTTCGCGCTGCGCGTCCGGTCCGGCACCGGATCCACCGAGGCCACGCTCAAGTCGCTTCATTCAGCCAGCACGGAGGTCGCCGACCGCCGGGAGTTGACTGAAACGCTGAATAGTTCCGACAACGAAGCGATCCGAGAATCAATTGGGCCGGTTGGAACACGAGTTTGCGCCGTGAGCGGAGCGCGCACGTTATTGCCGCTATTCGAACTGCGCACCTCGAGGCAGAGATTTTCGATCCGCAAAAGCGATGAGGCACGGGAACTCGGCGAGATTGCCCTCGATGAGACCGTAATCTCTCGACCCCATGGGGAGCCCCAGGCGAGCATGCTTCGGGTCGAAGTGGAGGCGCACACGGAATCACACGAGCCTCTGCGTTCGCTGGTGAAGACCCTTCGCAACAATTGCGCACTCGAGGCGGCATCCGATTCAAAGTATTCACTCGGCCTCAAGTCGGTAGGACTGGCGCCACCCGACCCGGAATTCGCCGCAACGACGGTAGATGCGTCCATGACTATCGCCGCGGTCGCCATGGCGAACCTGAGGCGTTACTTGGCCGCCTGGCAACTGCACGAGCCCGGTGCCAGATTGGGAGACGATCCTG
>Ga0209007_1000388_pt1 | contig 18775 bp, 16 predicted proteins | sample JacPinW_OM1H0_O2_FD_187961 | JGI IMG/M metagenome (GOLD analysis project Ga0209007, IMG submission 187961) | Forest soil microbial communities from Algoma, Ontario, Canada - Jack Pine, Ontario site 1_JW_OM1H0_O2 (SPAdes) (version 2) | ecosystem: Environmental > Terrestrial > Soil > Boreal... | reverse complement strand
TGTGTATTTGTTTGACTTGTACCTTATTGGGCGAGGAAAAATATTCCTGTTTTTTTCATTATCTGCAATCTCAACCTCGCTGCTCACATTCAGTCGCGGCGCGTTCGTCGTGACTCTGATAGCGATTACTGGCGTGTATCTGCAACGGCGTGGGATTAGCCGCAAGCTCCTGTTCATATTGGCCGCACTATTCGGCGCGGCGCTGTGGGGATTTGGACTCCTTGGCGACATTAGAACGCATGGAGCGAGCGGCGAAAGCATTATCCTCAAGGTAGGGGATGCGAGCGATAAGTTTCTACAATCCAATATTCCTACGGAATTCTTTTGGCCGTACCTTTACACATCGTCCCCGCTTGCAAACTTGCAGTTGAATATCACTGACCGCGTTGCTCCGAACTCTCCAGAACTCTATGTCTTCTTGGAATTGTTGCCCGATTTTATTTCGAAGAGGCTTGTTTCGGAGGAAACAGCCGCTTCATTCTCGCCGCTTTTGATTACGGAACAGCTAAGCGTTTGTACCATGTACGGGAGATCCTTCGTGCTCCTGGGTTGGGTTGGGCTTTGCATTTCTTTTTTGTACTTTGTTGCGGTTTGCAGCATCTGTCTTAGAGCACTCAAAAATAGTAAATATTTCGTGGCCACTACAGGCATCCTGAGCGCGCTGGCATTCCTAAGTATCTTTGACAACATGCTTATTGTCTCCGGCGGCATCATCCAAGTACTTGTGGCTTTAGCCCTGAAGTTGGTTGAACGCAAGCCTACTCCCGGGACAGAAATGCAATTGAGCACGGCGAAGTAATCGCTACGCCGAAGCCGAATGACACAAGGATCTAATCGAACGGGCCTGGTGATTCCGACTCTCAACGCGGGTGGCCGTTGGAGTGAGTGCTTAGAGGCGATCAGCGCTCAAACTGTGAAACCATACCGATTGCTAAATATCGATTCCGCTTCGACGGATGCGACGCCATCGCTGGCGCGGGAGGCGGGCTTCGAAGTTGTGCGTATCGAGCGCTCCCAGTTCAATCACGGCGCAACTCGTCAGTGGGCAGCTGAGTACCTGAGTGATTGCGAGATTGTCGTGTTTCTCACGCAAGACGCCATATTGGCGTCGCCCGAGGCTCTCAATGAGCTTGTAGCGTGTCTTGCTGACGAAACCGTTGCGGTCGCCTACGGTAGGCAGCTTCCTCATAAATCGGCGACGGCGATAGAGGCACACGCTCGAATTTTTAACTATGGCGCGCAATCGGTTCGGAAGGATTCTCGAGCCGTCGGTCAAATTGGCGCAAAAGTGTTTTTCTGTTCCAATTCCTTCGCCGCGTATCGACGTTCTACCCTGCTGGAATTGGGCGGATTTGGTAAGAATCTGATTTTTGGCGAGGACATGGAGTTTGCCGCCAGAGCAGTTAGGGCAGGATATGCAAATATCTATTGCGCGACGGCATCGGTGTTCCACTCTCACGACTACTCGGTGCTTCAAACGCTGGAGAGGTATTTTGATATCGGCGTGTTCGACAGTACAAACTCTTGGATGCGTGCGGAATTCGGATCGCACAGCGGCGAAGGCCTACGATTCATCGCATCGGAGCTTTCTTACCTACTTAGGCGCGCCCCCCTGCAAGTCCCTAAAGCGATCCTCCGGACGATCGCGAAGTTGGTAGGGTATCGACTCGGCTTGTTAGAGTCCGCCTTGCCGCTGCCTCTAAAGCGCAAGCTCTCGATGCAACCCGGCTATTGGAAATGACCGCAGGCGCTTTCTTCCATAGATAGCGTCGCATCAATACGCGCCGCTGCGCCGTAGGACCGCCGCCGGCGTCGCTGCAACAATGTAGATGTCCAATAAGATGTTGCGGTTTTGCACGTAATACCGGTCCATGGCCACGCGGCGCCTATAAGTCGTGTCGCTGCGGCCCTTGATCTGCCATAAGCCCGTCAGACCCGGTTTCACGGCCAGATACTTCGATGCGTCGCGCCCGTAGCGCAACAGTTCCGCGCGCACAATCGGACGCGGGCCGACGAGACTCATTTCGCCCCGTAGAACATTCCACAGCTGCGGTAGTTCGTCGAGGCTGGTCAGACGCAAAAATCGGCCCATTGCGGAAACGCGCGGATCATTGCGGAGCTTGTGGTTCTCCGTCCACTCATCGCGGAGCTCGGGATGCTCGTTTAAAAGATGCCGCAGTGCTTCCTCGGCATTGGGAACCATGGTGCGAAATTTTATGCATTGAAATATGCGTCCATTGCGACCGATTCGCTTGTGCCGGAACAAAACCGGTTTGCCCTCCAGGCGGATGAGCGCAACTATGATCAAAATTAGCGGTGAGAGCAGCAAGCAGAGACATACCGCGGTCACGACGTCAAAGGCATATTTGACCCCATCGTTGGGCTGCGGAATATTCAGCTGCCGTACCGTGGATTCGCTCGATCCGTCCCCCTTAACAACATGAAGATCCGACGCGATCACTCTCGCGTCCACAGGGACGGAGCCCATATCGTCTTCGATGTCGAGACGTCCGCGCTGATGCGGTGACTTGGCGGGTGCATATCGAACTTGATGCTCAGCCGTCATTGGAATCTCTCTTGGGCCTTCGGGTGTATTGCGCAAACTCGAGCATGGTCTCTGACAATCTCGCACCTATGAGGGTTTCGAGAGAAGTTAGTGACCTCAAAATGCGTTTTCGCTCCATAGCGAATCAACCGGGTTAGCACAATTTTCATCCTCATCCTTGAAGTCCGATAACGCGAGTGCGTCGATACGCCTGTCAAGGTATCAGACGGCTCGCAGAACGGGGGAATGTCCCCACATGATCAACGTTCAAACTACCTGGCAGCCGTGATATTCAGCGTTAGGCCGCATTCGACCATCCACAATTGAGTACTGACAGCTGGCGCGTTCGTCGGTTCGACAGGCCAGCGTAGCCTTGGGGCATCAACAGTCCTTGACGTAAATTACAGTCGGAATTCAGCAGTAATCGGTCCAATCGCTGTCTGTTACTCATGGTATATAAAATATGACGCTGCCACCATATGTTGCAACCGAGAGACACCAAATTAAACAAACACTTGAACCCTAACGTTGCTGCCCAATCCAGGTTGACCGCTAGATTAGATCAAATCAACGCTTAGTGGAATTTTAGTTAGGGTGGTCTAAATACTTTGTATTTTTTATAAGACAAAGTTTGAAGCGCGGAGCCGCCGACTATCTACGAGAATGGCCTCAGGCGCAACCCATTCCCATATACTCCCAACTGCGTTTTGCTGGCGTCCGATGACCGGTCCTACATATGGAGCGTTAATTTGCCTAAGACAGCGTTGATCACGGGAATCACCGGGCAGGACGGTGCGTATCTTGCGGAATTTCTACTCGAGAAAGGCTACGCCGTTCATGGCGTCAAACGCCGAGCCTCCTCGTTCAATACTGACCGCATTGATCATCTGTACCAAGATCCGCATGAAAAGGACATACGGCTAAAGTTGCATTATGGTGACCTAACGGATTCGACCAACCTCATTCGGATCATTCAGGAGGTTCAGCCGGACGAGATCTATAACCTTGCCGCGCAAAGCCACGTGGCGGTTTCCTTCGAAACCCCGGAATACACGGCCAATTCCGACGCCGTGGGCACGTTACGGGTCTTGGAAGCCATTCGAATTCTGGGGTTGGAAAAGAAGACCCGCTTCTATCAAGCTTCGACCTCCGAGATGTTCGGTAAGGTGCAAGAAGTGCCGCAGCGAGAAACCACCCCCTTCTACCCGCGTTCACCTTACGGAGCCGCCAAGGTGTATGCCTACTGGATTACCGTGAACTATCGCGAGGCCTACGGACTTTTTGCCTGCAACGGCATCCTCTTTAATCATGAGTCGCCGCTTCGGGGCGAGACCTTCGTATCGCGGAAAATCACCCGCGCGTTGACCCGAATCAAGGTTGGACTACAAGACACACTGCATTTGGGGAATTTGGATTCTCGCCGGGATTGGGGTCACGCTCGCGACTATGTTCGCGCCCAGTGGCTGATGCTGCAGCAGGACACGGCGGAGGATTTTGTTATCGCCACGGGAACACAGCACTCGGTGCGAGATTTCGTGGCAGCGGCCGGCAGCCGCTTAGGCATGCGCATCGAATGGAAGGGCAAAGGGATTGATGAAGTCGGAATAGACAAGGCCTCCGGCAAGACTCTGGTTCACGTTGATCCGCATTATTTTAGGCCCACCGAGGTCGAGACCCTGCTGGGGGACCCGTCCAAGGCCAAGGAAAAGTTGGGCTGGAGCGCGGAAGTCGGGTTCGATGAGCTCGTCGCTGAAATGGTCGCCGCGGATTTGGATACCGCGAAGCGGGATGCCATGATCGCCAAAGAAGGCTACAAAGTTTACAACCATCACGAGTAGCCCGTAATGTTGTCCCCCAACACGCAGATATATGTGGCGGGCCATCGCGGTCTGGTCGGCTCGGCCATCGTGCGAGCGCTCAAGGCACAGGGCTTTTCTCAGCTACTGCTGCGCACTCACCGCGAGCTCGACCTCACCGATCAGGCCGCCGTCGTGGAGTTCTTTCAGAAGGAGCGCCCACAGGCTGTCATTATGGCGGCCGCTCGAGTGGGTGGAATCCAGGCAAACAACGTCCGTCCCGCGGAGTTCATTCGGGATAATCTTTTGATCCAGGATAACGTCATCGACGCGGCTTATCGGAGCGGCGTCGCCAAATTCGTTTTCTTGGGTTCAAGTTGTATTTATCCGAAGCTCGCCCCGCAGCCCATCAAGGAGGACAGCCTGCTGACAGGACCACTCGAACCAACAAACGAGTGGTACGCCATCGCTAAGATCGCGGGTGTCAAAATGTGCCAGGCATATCGTCGCCAGTATGGCCTCAATGCAATATCGCTGATGCCGACCAACCTCTATGGTCCTGGCGATAATTTCGATCTGCAAAACTCACATGTGTTACCGGCCCTGATACGCAGGTTCCACGAAGCGAAGTTACGCGGCGACGGGTCGCTGACCGTATGGGGTACCGGCACGCCGCGCCGTGAGTTTCTGCACGTGGATGACCTGGCGGATGCCGTCATTTACCTTCTCAAGACCTATGACGATGAGGCCATCGTCAATATTGGGTGGGGCCAGGATGTCACCATCCGGGAGCTTGCCGAGATCGTGGCCTCGGTGGCGGGATTCCGCGGTCGCCTGGAATTCGACTCGAGCAAGCCCGATGGCACGCCGCGTAAGCTACTCGATACCTCGCGATTGACCGCGCTTGGCTGGACACCAAAAATCAAACTTAAAGCGGGTATAGAGGACACTTATGCCTGGTTCAAAGATCATGTCGCGGAGGCGCGGCTGATCGCCTAGCCTGTCGACCTCACGGAGATACCTTGGCTTTACCATCGATTTTAGTCACCGGCGGTGCCGGATATATCGGCAGTCATGTCGTGCGTCAGCTGGGCGAGGCCGGCGAGCGCGTTGTCGTTCTCGACAACTTGAGCAAAGGGTTTCGGCGAGCCGTCACGGCGGGGGAGTTAATAGTCGGCGATGTCGGTGACTACCCGCTGGTCGCGCGGCTTATGTCGGACCATCAGGTCGACACGGTAATGCATTTCGCGGCGCACACCGTGGTGCCGGAGTCGGTGGCGCTGCCGCTCAAGTATTACGGCAACAACACCTGCGCGACGCGCAGCCTGCTGCAGGCTTGCATCGAAAACGGCGTCAAGAATTTTGTATTTTCTTCAACGGCAGCCGTCTATGGCATGCCGCAGGACGGTTACGCCAGCGAGGAATCGCCAACCGTTCCCATTAACGCCTACGGAACCTCCAAGCTCATGAGCGAATGGATGCTTCGGGATGTCGCGGCGGTCAATCCGCTGCGCTACGTGGCGTTGCGCTACTTCAATGTGGGCGGCTCGCATCCCGGCGGGCTCATTGGCCAGTCGACCCCGGGTGCGACGTTGCTCACCAAGGCCGCCTGTGAAGCCATGGTGGGCAAGCGGCCCTTTGTGTCGGTGTTCGGCAGCGACTACCCCACGCCCGACGGCACGGGGGTGCGCGACTATCTGCACGTCGAGGATTTGGCGGCCGCGCACTTGAACGCGCTCAATTACCTGCGAACTGGGGGCAAGTCGACCATCCTCAATGTGGGTTATGGCCACGGGTACTCGGTGCGCGAGGTGTTGCGAACCCTGGAAAAAGTGGCCGGAAAGCCCCTGAACATCCGTGAGGAACCGCGCCGTTTGGGGGACCCGGCCTACTTGGTGGCCCGTGCCGAACGCGTGCGCAGCGAACTCGGCTGGCAGCCGCGCTATGACGACCTTTCCGCCATTGTGTCGAGCTCCCTGGCCTGGGAGCGCAAATTGCTCGAGGACCCCTGGACGAACTGACTTCAATTCCCGGTAATCTACGCTTCGGTCAGTCTTTACTTGATCTCGCAAAACCGCTAGGCTTTCCGGCTCTTTTTTTCAGTTAAATCAGAATATTACGATGCGGATTACGATTTTTGGCTCAGGGTACGTGGGCCTCGTCACGGGCGCCTGTCTGGCGGATGCCGGCAATGATGTGCTGTGTGTCGATGTCGATGAGCGCAAGACGGCGATGCTCCAGCGCGGCGAGGTGCCGATTCACGAGCCGGGCCTGGATACGCTCATCAAGCGCGGTGCGGAGGCGGGGCGCCTGCGCTTTACGACCAATGCCCAGGAGGGGGTGGACCACGGATTGTTCCAGCTCATCGCGGTGGGCACCCCGCCTGACGAGGACGGTTCGGCGGACCTGCGCTATGTGCTGGCGGTGGCCCGTACCATTGGCGAGCTGATGAACAACTACAAGGTCGTGGTGACCAAGTCGACCGTGCCGGTGGGCACCGCCGACAAGGTGCGGGCGACGGTCCTGGAGGCCCTCGCCAAGCGCGGGGCGAAGCTGGACTTCGACATGGCCTCGAACCCGGAATTCTTGAAGGAGGGGGCGGCCATCGCCGACTTCATGAAGCCGGACCGGGTGGTGGTGGGCACCGACAGCGATCGTGCGGCAGAGCTGCTGCGGGCGTTATATGAGCCCTTCACGCGCAACCGCGAGCGCATGATCGTCATGGACGTTAAATCGGCCGAGCTGACCAAGTACGCGGCGAATGCCATGCTGGCAACCAAAATCAGCTTCATGAACGAGTTGGCCAATCTCGCCGAACGCTTCGGCGCCGACATCGAATCAGTGCGCAACGGCTTGGGTTCCGATCCGCGCATCGGGTATGCCTTCATTTATCCCGGGGTGGGATACGGCGGGTCATGCTTCCCCAAAGACGTTCAGGCGCTGCAGCGTTCCGCCCAAGAAGTGGGCTATGACGCCAGCATTCTCGCCGCGGTCGAAAGCGTCAACCATCGCCAGAAGCAGGTCCTGTTTCATAAGATCAAGGCGCATTTCGGCGATTTGCGCGGCAAGACCCTGGCGATCTGGGGATTGGCATTCAAGCCCAATACCGATGATATGCGCGAGGCGGCAAGCCGGGTCTTGATCGAGTCGCTGTGGGCCGCGGGCGCGAAGGTGCGCGCGTACGATCCGGTCGCCATGCCGGAGTGCCGGCGGATCTATGGCGAGCGCGCCGACCTCACGCTCTGCAAGACCGGTCCCGAAGCGCTGCAGGGTGCCGATGCCCTGGCCATCGTGACCGAGTGGCGCGAGTTCAGAAGTCCGGATTTCGACCACATCAAGGCCACGCTGCGTTCCCCGGCCATCTTCGACGGGCGCAATCTCTACGACCCTGAACAGATGCAGAAGGCGGGTTTTGATTACTATGCGATCGGTAGAGGAAAACTCTCGAAGTGAACGAATCGTGAGCGCCGTGATCCCGGTGATTCTCTCCGGCGGGGCCGGCACCCGGCTGTGGCCGTTGTCGCGGGAGATGTATCCGAAGCAACTGCTGGCCCTCACCGGCAAGCAGACCATGCTGCAAGACACCGCAGCGCGCCTGGCAACCATTACCGGCGCGGTTGCGCCGATCGTCGTGTGCAACGAAGCGCATCGCTTCACCGTGGCCGAACAGCTGCGCGCGATGGAGATGCCCGCCTCGGCGATCCTGCTCGAGCCCTCGGGCCGCAACACCGCACCGGCGGTGGCGCTCGCGGCGCTCAAGGCGCTCGATATCGATGCGGACGCGACGCTCATCGTCGCGCCGGCGGATCACGTCATCCGCGATGTGCGCAAGTTCTCTCGAGCCGCCGACATCGCCGTTTCGCTCGCCCAAGAGAACAAGCTGGTCACCTTCGGAATCGTGGCGCATGCGCCTGAAACCGGCTACGGCTACATTCGGCGCGGGGAGGGCGCGGGACCTGCTTATCCGGTGGCGCAATTCACCGAGAAGCCGCCGCTCGATCTCGCGGTGCAGTTCGTTGCGAGCGGCGATTATTATTGGAATAGCGGCATGTTCGTGTTCAAGGCAAGCCGTTATCTGTCCGAATTGCGCAATTTCGCGCCGGATATCCTCGAGGCCTGCACGGCGGCATACCAGGCTGCCAAGGCGGATTTGGATTTCCTGCGCATCGACAAGGCTGCGTTCATCAAGTGCCGCAGCGAGTCGATCGACTACGCCGTGATGGAGAAGACCCAGGATGCCGTGGTGTTGCCGATCGATGTCGGGTGGAGCGACGTCGGATCGTGGTCCTCGCTGTTCGATGCGCTGCCGGCGGATGAAGAGGGCAATGTTCTGCTGGGCGATGTCCTGACCCACGACACTCACGATTGCTACGTCCACTCGACCAGCCGTTTGGTCGCCGCGGTCGGCATGGAAGATCACATCATCGTCGAGACCAAGGACGCGATCATGGTGGCGCCCAAGGACCGTGTGCAGGACGTGAAGGATCTGGTGGCCAAAATTAAAAAATCCGGCCGTACCGAATCTGCGCTGCATCGCGAGGTCTTCCGGCCATGGGGCAGCTACGACAGCATCGACAGCGGCGATCGCTTCCAGGTCAAGCGCCTCTCGGTCAAGCCCGGCGCCGTGCTATCGCTGCAAATGCACCACCACCGGGCGGAACATTGGATCGTCGTGCAGGGCACCGCGCGCATCACGCGCAATGACGAGACGTTTTTGCTGGCGGAGAATGAATCGACTTACATTCCCGTGGGCGCCACGCATCGCATCGAAAATCCGGGCAAGGTGCCCCTGCATATCATCGAGGTGCAGTCCGGCTCCTATTTGGGCGAAGACGACATCGTGCGCTTCGAGGATAACTACGGCCGCAAAGGCACCAGCACGTGACCCCGATCACGTGTTTCAAGGCTTACGATTTACGCGGCCGAATCCCCACCGAACTCAATGACGAAGTGGCCTATCGCGTGGCGCGCGGCTACGCGCAATTCCTTCAACCGAAGAGAATCGTTGTCGGCCGCGACATCCGCCTGAGCAGCTCAAGTCTCATGGATGCGGTGTGCCGCGGTTTGACCGACAGCGGCGTCGATGTGTACGACATCGGCGTGTGCGGCACGGAGGGCGTGTACTTTGGCACCTTCGACGGCGGCTACGATGGCGGCATCATGATCACCGCCAGCCACAATCCGCCCGATTACAACGGCATGAAATTCGTGCGCGAGGAGTCCAAGCCCATCAGCGGCGACAATGGGTTGGCGGAGATTCGCGCCTTCGCCGAGCGCGGCGAGTTTGAGAGCCCGAAACGCCGCGGTGAACGGCATCGGATCGATATCACGGACGCTTATATCAAGCACCTGCTGTCCTACGTTGACGTATCCAAGCTTAAACCGTTGAAAATTGTCGTGAACGCCGGCAACGGCGGCGCCGGGCTCATCATCGACCAACTCGAGCCCCATCTGCCGTTCAAATTCATCAAGATTCACCACCTGGCCGACGGCCACTTTCCGAATGGCGTTCCGAATCCCATGCTCGAGGAGAATCGTAAACCGACCGTGGCGGCGATTCGCGCACACGGCGCGGACTTCGGCATCGCCTGGGATGGGGACTTCGACCGCTGTTTCCTATTCGATGAAAAGGGCGGTTTCATCGAGGGGTACTACATTGTCGGATTGCTGGCATCGATACTGCTGCGCGGTCAACCCGGCGGCAAAGTGGTGCACGACCCCCGCTTGACCTGGAACACCATCGAAATCGTCGAGTCGAGCGGCGGCGCCGCGGTGCTGTCCAAATCCGGCCATGCCTTCATCAAACAACGCATGCGCGAGGTCGACGGCGTGTATGGCGGCGAGATGAGCGCGCATCATTATTTCCGCCGCTTTGCGTATTGCGACAGCGGCATGATCCCCTGGTTGGTGGTCGCGCAAATCCTGTCTGAGAGCGGTCGAAGCCTGTCGAGTTTGGTGGGCGAGCGCATCGGCCGATTTCCGGTGAGCGGCGAACTCAACTATCGAATTCCCGACGCCAAGGCGGCGATTTCCGTGTTTGAGCAGCGCTACGCGGCGCAGGCTTTAGGCGTGGATCGCACCGACGGCCTTTCCTTTGAATTTCCGGAGTGGCGCTTTAATCTGCGCACGTCGAATACCGAGCCATTGATCCGCTTGAACGTCGAGGCACGCGGTTCGGTGCAACTCATGCAATCGAAAACGGCCGAATTGCTGGATCTGTTGAAATCGCACGGCGCGGTGGCCGCCGATCACTGATATGTCTACGCCCAAACTCAGCGTCGTGATTCCGGTCTACAACGAGGAAGCGGTGCTGCCGACTTTGTTCGCGCGCCTCTATCCCGCGCTCGATGCATTGCAAATCCCCTTCGAGATCGTGTACGTCAACGATGGCAGCAAGGATAAATCGGTCGCGCTGCTGCGCCAGCAATTCCAGGCCCGTCCGCACGAAACGCGCGTGGTGCTGTTTCACGCCAACTTCGGCCAGCATTCCGCCGTCATGGCCGGGCTCGCGTACGCGCGCGGCGAGTATGTGGTGACGCTGGATGCGGATTTGCAGAATCCGCCGGAAGAGATCGGCAAGCTGGTCAGCAAGCTCGACCAGGGCTTCGACTACGTCGGCACGATCCGCCAACAGCGGCAGGACTCGCTTTGGCGGCGCACTTTTTCGAAGGTCATCAACAAGATTCGCGAATGGATCACGCCGGTGCGCATCACCGACCAGGGCTGCATGATGCGCGGCTACGCCCGTTCCGTCGTGACCGCGCTCAATCAGACCCGCGAGGTCAACACCTTCATTCCGGCGCTGGCGTCCTTGTACGCGATGAATCCCATCGAGGTGCCCATCGCCCACGAGGAACGATTCGCGGGGCGCTCGAAGTATTCGCTCTACAGTTTGATCCGCTTAAATTTCGACCTGATCACCGGCTTTTCCGTCGTGCCGCTGCAGCTGTTTTCCATGGTCGGCATGCTGGTGGCGCTGATGTCCGCCATGCTGTTCGTGGTGCTCATCGTGCGCCGCATTTGGGTGGGCTCCGAGGCGGAAGGCTTGTTCACCCTGTTCAGCGTCGTATTTCTGTTCATCGGTCTGGCGCTTTTTGGCATCGGCCTGCTGGGTGAGTATGTGGGACGCATCTATGCGCAGGTGCGCGAGCGGCCGCGCTACATCGTGGAAGCTGTTCTGGAGGAGAGCGAGGGCGCGCCCATGCTGGAGCGGAGGGTCGCGCAGCATCATCGGCAGGATGTCTCGTAAGTGACCACCGCCATCGTGTTTGCCTACAGCGAGGTCGGCGTGCGCTGTGTGCGCGAGCTCTTGGATCAAGGGGTCAAGATTCCGCTGCTCTTCAGTCACGCGGACGACCCCAAGGAGGCTCAGTGGTTCGGCAGCGTGCAGCAACTGGCCAAGGACCATGGGCTGAACGTCGTGACCCCCGACTCGCCCAACTCGCCGCAGTGGATCGCGCAGGGCACCGCGCTCAAACCGGATTTTGTTTTCTCCTTCTACTACCGCTACCTGCTCGACAAGGCCTGGTTGGCGCTGCCGCGCTTGGGCGCCTTGAACATTCATGGGTCGCTGTTGCCCAAATACCGGGGCAGGGCCCCGGTGCACTGGGCCATCATCCACGGTGAAACCACGACCGGCGCCAGCCTGCACTACATGGTGGAGAAGCCCGATGCCGGGGCGCTGGTGGATCAGGAAGCGGTACCGATCCTCGAAAATGACACGGCGCTGGACGTATCGATCAAGGTGGCCGAGGCTGCTCAAACGGTTCTGCGCCGCAGCCTGCCGCGGTTGATCGCGGGCACCGCGCCGTCCCACCCACTGGACTTGAAGAAAGGCTCCTACTTTGGCCGCCGCACCCCGGAGGACGGACGCATTGATTGGCGCTCGGGTGCCCGCGCCATCCACGATCTGGTCCGTGCCGTCGCGCCGCCTTTTCCCGGCGCCTTTACCGAGGTCAACGGGTGTAGGCTTCAGGTGCTTGAAACGCGCATGGATACGCAGCCCTTGAAATATCCCGCTCAAAGCCCTTGTTTGTACTCATCGGACGGGACCTGGTACGCCGACTGCGTCGACGGTGGCCGCCTTAAGATTTTGCAATTGAGCGCAAACGGCAACCCTGTGGCGGAGAATACCGTGCCGCGCGCGCTGTCGCAGCAACCGATCGCGCTTGCCTGAATAATTGTAGAGGTTCCCTTGAAAAACGTTCTGATTCTCGGCGTCAACGGCTTCATCGGCCATCACTTGAGCAAGTACATCCTGGCCCAGACCGATTGGCATATTTACGGCATGGATTTGCAATCCGAGCGCGTCGGCACGCTGCTGTCCAACCCACGTTTCCATTTCGTGGAAGGCGATATCACCATCAATTTGGAATGGGTGGAGTATCACGTGCGCAAGTGCGATGTGATCCTGCCGCTGGTGGCCATCGCGACGCCCGCGACCTACGTTCGCGAACCGCTGCGCGTGTTCGAGTTGGACTTCGAGGCCAACCTGCCCATCATTCGTCACTGCGTGAAATACAAAAAGCGCGTCGTGTTTCCCTCGACTTCCGAGGTGTACGGCGCCAGCCGCGACAAGGAGTTCGATCCGGAAACTTCCGAACTGGTTTTAGGACCCATCCATAAGCAGCGCTGGATTTATTCCTGCGTGAAACAGCTTTTGGATCGGATCATCTGGGCTTATGGGCAACAGGGACTGCAATTTACGCTGTTTCGGCCTTTCAACTGGATCGGATCCGGCCTGGACAGCATGGACGATCCGAAGGAGGGCAGCTCGCGCGTGCTCACGCAATTCCTGGGGCATATCGTGCGCGGCGAGCCGATCAAACTGGTTGACGGCGGCACGCAAACTCGCGCCTTTACCTTCATTGACGACGCGGTCGAGTGCCTGACCACCATCATTGATAATCCGAATGGCATCGCCGACGGCAAGATCTACAACATCGGCAATCCGCACAATCTGTATTCGATTCGCAAGCTCGCGGAAATGATGCTGGAAATCGCCCTGTCGCGTCCCGAGTACGCACCCACCGCGCGCAACACCAAGCTGATCGACACCTCGGCTCTGGACTACTACGGCAAGGGCTATGCGGACATTCCGGCGCGTCTGCCCTCGATCAAGAACACCACCGCGGAACTGCATTGGACGCCGAAGACCGATATGCGCACGGCGCTCAATGCCATCTTCGATTCCTACGCGCACGCCTTGCCTTCCGCCTCGGCACTGCTATCGCGCGATGCTTAGAGACACGCACATCGGCCTCAAGGTCGATGTGGATACCTTGCGGGGCACCCGCGAAGGCGTTCCGCGGCTCACCGCGCTGCTTGAGAAACTCGGCGTGGATGCCACGTTCTATTTTTCGGTGGGTCCGGATCACACGGGGCGCGCCATGCGCCGCGTGTTTCGCAAGGGCTTTGCGCAGAAAGTCGCGCGTACCTCAGTCCTCAAGCATTACGGCTTGAAAACGCTGCTCTATGGCGTGCTGCTTCCCGGCCCCAATATCGGACGCGAGGCCGGCGCGGTCATGCGCAACGTGCACGAGCGCGGCTTTGAGGTGGGGTTGCACACCTATGATCATGTGCGCTGGCAGGACTACGTGGCGGGCGCTTCCGAGGAATGGACCCGGATCGAGTTCGAGCGCGGCATGAACGCGTTCAAACAGGTGTTTGGATTCTTTCCGACATCGCACGCCGCCGCCGGCTGGCAAATCAATGCCCACGCGTTGGAACTGGAGCGTGAATATGGGCTGCAGTATGCCAGCGACACCCGCGGCCAAACGCCCTTTTGGCCGATGCTGCAGGGCCGGCGCAGCTCCTGTCCGCAGTTGCCGACCACCCTGCCGACTTTCGACGAGTTGTTAGGCAGAGACGGCGTCAACGAGTCGATGATCGCAGAGGCAGTCTTTCGCGTATCGGAAGTAAACGCCGCCGACGCGGACCGCTTGCAGGTATTCACGTTGCACGCCGAGCTGGAAGGAATGCGCTTGCTGAATGCCTTCGAGTCGTTGCTAACCCAGTGGCAGGAGGCGGGAGTCACGATTGCGCGCATGGCGGCGATTCACAAACTAGCCATTCTGAGGCCGCTGCCTGATCAGACCGTCATCCTGGGCGAGGTGCCGGGACGCTCGGGGTTGCTGGCGATTCAGCCGCCGAACGGGGAGGCGGCGTGACCCTGAGCGTCGATCCGAGCACCCGCGCACGCGGGTTGTATTGGGGACTCGCAGGGCTTTTGAGCCTGGTATGGCTGGCGAGCTTGGCGAGCCGCCCGCTGTTCAATCCCGATGAAGGGCGTTACGCGGAGATTCCGCGCGAAATGCAGAGCGGCGGCGATTGGATCATCCCGCATTTAAATGGCCTCGACTACATTGAAAAGCCGCCGCTGCAGTACTGGGCAACGGCCGCTGCGTATCGGATTCTCGGGGTCAGCGAGTTCTCCGCCCGCCTTTATACTGCGCTGACCGCTCTCGCGACCGTAGCCCTGATCGGATTTCTGGCGGGGCGGCTCTGGGGCGCCGGCGCCGGCTGGCGCGCCGCGGCGGTTCTGTGCGGCATGTTCATGTTCGTCGTCTTGGGACAGCTCATGACCTTGGACATGAGCCTGACGTTTTGGATGACGGCAAGTCTTGCGGGCTTTTTGCTGGCGCAGCAGGCGCAGTCGGGGGAACGGCGTTGGATGCTGTTGGCGTGGGGTGCCGCGGCCTTAGGAGTAATGACGAAAGGCCTCGTCGCCGCGGCAATCCCGGCGGCGGTACTGGTGATCTACAGCCTGTGGATGCGTGATTTTTCGCCCTGGCGCAAGCTGCACCTTCGATGGGGTTTGCCGCTGTTTTTTGCCATTACCGTGCCCTGGCACTGGCTTGCCGCGCAGCGCCTCAACGACTTTCTACAGTTTTTTTTCATTCACGAGCATGTCGCACGCTTTCTAACGCCCATCGCCGAACGCGAGGAGCCCTGGTGGTTTTTCGGCTGGGTATTTTTGGCCGGGACGGTGCCCTGGACCGTGCCTACCTTACGCGTGTTGGTGAGCGGCTGGCGGGGTCCCCGCGGCGAATTCAGTCCGACTTTATTCCTGTGGATTTGGGTCGTCTTTGTCTGCCTGTTTTTCTCGCTCTCCGACTCGAAACTCATGCCCTACATTCTGCCCGCGATGCCGGCCTTGGCGGTGCTGATCGGAGCGTTGCCATTGCCAACCCTGAAGCGGGATCTGCTGCTGACGGGCATCCTGACGACGGCTACGGCGCTGGTGTTGGGCGCGGCGAGCTTCGCGCTGCCAAACCTGATCCCCGTCTCGCCCCGCCAGTCCTACTTTTTACAGCTGGCGAAGCCGATGCGCGAGGTCGCCGTGCTGTTGCTGCTCTCGGGGCTGTTCGTCTGGGTGCAGAAGGCGTCTGATGCGACCCGCGCGGCCGCAGTGCTCGGCGTCGGCTGGAGCCTGGCGGTCCTGCTGCTGGTCAGAACGGCAACCCTGCTCGCACCGATCTATTCAGGAATCGACCTGGCCGCGGCTTTGCCCGCGGCGGCGCGGTCGGCTCCGCTCTACAGTGTTCGCACCTATGACCAATCTCTGACTTTTTATCTGCAGCGAACCGTCACGCTGGTCGGGTATCGTGGCGAACTGGATTACGGATTGCGTCAGGCGCCTGATCGAGAAATCACGGATGTCGAGGAGTTTCTGACGATGTGGAATTCGCAACTCGACGCCTACGCCGTGATGGACAAGAGGACTTTCGATAACTTCAAGGAGCGTGGCGTGCCCATGCGTACAGTCGGTCAAAATGTGGGTCAGGTGATGGTGTCGCGCCAATGAGTTGGGTGACGTGGGCGTTGATTTTGACCGGCGTGGGGTTGAACGCTGCGGCGCAGCTGCTGCTCAAGGTGGCCACTAAGCCGTTGGCGCATTTCAACGAATTCAATGTCGATGTCTTGAGCAGCAGCGTCGTCATCCTGTTTCGCAGCGTGCCGTTTTGGACCGGCATGCTGTGCTACGCGGCCAGTGTCTGCGTGTGGGTCGCGGCGCTCTCCAAGGCGCCCGTCAGCACTGCCTACCCCATGTTGTCCTTGGGCTATGTCGTGGTAGCCGCCGTATCGGTGGCATGGCTCGGGGAGACCCTCACGCCGGCTAAAATGCTGGGAATTGCACTGATATGCACCGGCGTGCTGCTGGTGTCGAGGAGCCCGATGTGAAGCCTTTCTTACCGTTCACCCGCCCCGCCATTGATGAGCAGAGCATTGCCGCGGTCGCGGATGTTTTCCGCTCCGGACAGCTTGCCAGCGGCCCCAAAGTGGCCGCGTTCGAAGCGGATCTCGCGGCATACTTGGGCGGCGCCCGTCATTTGCGGGTGATGACCTCCGCGACCGCGGGGCTGGAAATGGCCCTCGAAGTCGCCGGCATCGGTCCGGACGATGAAGTCATCGTGCCCGCCATGAGCTTTGCGGCCAGCGCCAATGTCGTGGCGCGCCTGCGCGCCAAACCGGTATTCGTCGACATCGATCTCCATACGCGCAACATCAATCTCGAGCGTGTCCCCGCGGCGATCACGCCCAAGACACGCGCCATCATGCCGGTGCATTTCGCGGGACTGCCCGTGGACATGGATGGACTCTATGGCCTCGCCGCCGAACACGGACTGCGAGTCGTGGAAGACGCGGCCCATGCCATCGGCTCGAAATACAAGGGCAAACCCATCGGCAGCTTTGGGGACCTGGTCGTGTTCAGTTTCCATCCCAACAAGAACATGACGACCATCGAAGGCGGCGCGATCAGCACGGGCGATGCGATGGCAGCGGAGCTTTTGGAGCAATACCGCTTTCACGGCATCAAACGCAATGCCGACGGCGAAGTCGATGTCATGTTCCCCGGCGCGAAAAGCAATCTGACCGATGTCGCGGCTCAAGTTGGCATCGATCAGCTGCGCCGCTTGGACGGATTCAATGCGCGCCGCCTTAAGTTGGCGGGCCGCTACTTCGATGAGTTTGAAGGGTACGGCGGTGTGGTGCTGCCGGCGCGCGGCGACTCGGGACACAGCTGGCACATGTTTCAGGTGTTGATCGATTTCGCTTCGCGCGGCATGACGCGGCCGGGATTTCAGAAGGCGATGGCTGACCGGGGCATCGGCATCGGCGTGCACTATCCGAGTATTCCGAGTCTCAAATTCTATCGCGAGGCGGGCTATCGGGACGAAGATACGCCGGTCGCCGCACGGGTCGGACGCGAGACCGTTACGCTGCCATTGTTTCCCGCCATGGCGGATGACGATGTGACGCGCGTGGTCAAAGAAATCAAAAGCACACTGAAATAGCCGGGCTTTCGCGTCCACGGTGCAGTCACTTTGCGGCAGCTTGCGGGGTATTTAGGGATGGCGCAGACTGCCTGCCCGCGACTGTTTCAACTCCAAAGGAATTCTCATCATGAAGCGTTTAATGATTCTTGCGCTCGGCGCTGCGGTGCTCTCCGCGCCGTTGTACGCGGCGCTGCCGGAAGGCGCTCAGGCTCCTGACTTCACCACGCAGGCGACCCTCGCCGGCAAGCCATTTACGTTTTCCCTGGCCGATGCGCTGAAGAAAGGTCCCGTGGTCCTGTACTTCTATCCCGCGGCCTTCACCCCGGGTTGCACCGTCGAGGCGCATAACTTCGCCGAGGCGACCGACAAGTTCAAAGCCATGGGCGCGACGGTGATCGGGGTTTCGCACGACAACATCGACACGCTCAATAAATTTTCGGTGAGCGAGTGCCGCAACAAGTTTGCGGTCGCAGCCGATGGGGATCAGAAGATCACCAAGGAATACGACGTGGTCCTAGCCCAAAAGCCGGAGTACGCGAATCGCACGTCCTTCGTCATAGCGCCCAACGGCAAGATTATTTATGAGTACACGGCATTGAATCCCGACAAGCATGTCGAGAACACGATGGCCGCGGTCGAGAAGTGGAACGCCGAGCACAAGAGCTAATACGATTATTTGATCGCCGGGCCGGTGATTGCCGGCCCGGCCCCTGCACCCATTTGATGGCCGCGGAGGTTCCGGCCATAATCAACCGCTATGGTTGCACAAAACTCGGAGCCGGGCGGCGCCGCTCCGCGGATCGCCATTGTCATCGCCACGAAGGGCAGACCTGCAGCCGTCACAGAGGTCGTGCGCCTGCTGGAACGGCAAACGCTGGTTCCCTCGAGGGTCATCATTTCGGCGACCGGCAACGCCGACATTGAGGCGCCTTTGGAAAGCTCGGTTTTCCCGCTGGAAGTGATTTACGGCAGTGCGAGCAGTACCAAACAGCGCAATCGCGCGCTCGAGCTGTTGCGCAATCAGTCGGACATTGTTGTGTTCTTCGACGATGATTTCGCGCCGGCCGTCACATGGCTCGAGCATTGCGCGTTCGCATTCGCGGCCGATGCGCATGTGGTCGGCGTGGGCGGTCTGGTGCTGCGCAACGGCGCAA
>Ga0209007_1000387_pt1 | contig 18778 bp, 21 predicted proteins | sample JacPinW_OM1H0_O2_FD_187961 | JGI IMG/M metagenome (GOLD analysis project Ga0209007, IMG submission 187961) | Forest soil microbial communities from Algoma, Ontario, Canada - Jack Pine, Ontario site 1_JW_OM1H0_O2 (SPAdes) (version 2) | ecosystem: Environmental > Terrestrial > Soil > Boreal... | reverse complement strand
TCCGCGAGTGCGCCCACGGGCCCTCCGGCAGCGCCTGCGCTTGCACGCCTGCCGCCGCCGCCCCGCGAGCCGGTCTCAGAGCGGCAGGCTGAAAGTACTGCCCTGCTGCCGGCCGCTGCGCCTTCCGGCAACGGCGACAACACGGATTACAGCGTCGGCGCGGACAACACGGTGGTGGTGCAAGCGGCGGAAACCCTCGGACATTTCGCCGACTGGTCCAAAGTGAGTTCAGCCTCGCTGCGCACGCTCAACAAGCTGCATAAGAACGCCATGGTGACGCTTGGCCACAAGGTCAAGCTGGACCTGTCGCAGGTCAGTGCGGCGCAATTCGAGGCGGCGCGGCGCGACTACCATCGGCAGCTGCAGGAAAGCTTTTTTGCCACCCACCGGATCTCGGGCACGGAAAATTACGTGGTCAAGAAAGGCGAATCGCTTTGGATCATCGCGCAACAGCATGCGGACTTGCCGGTCTGGCTGGTCGCCGAATACAACCCCGATGTGGATTTTGGCGAGGTTCGGCCCGGCGCCACGATTGCCCTGCCGCGCGTCGAGGCCATCAATCGTCAGTGATACCGCGCGAATGCATATAGTCGGTCAGGGTTGCACGGGTGTCGCCGGAGGCCACGAAATTCACGACGGAGTCATCCGTCGCACGAACGTTGAGCGCCAGCTTCTGGCTCGCCGCCATTTGCTTGAGCATCTCCACCGTCAGCTCGAAGTAGGCGGTTTGGCCCCAGGATGCGACGGGTTGGTAGGCGCCCCGGCCCAGCTGCGGCGCATCGATGGGCGTCAGCACGCGTGTGCCGTTATCAAGAACGATGGTCAGGGCCGCGTTCGAGCGAATGTCGGCGATGGGCCGATCGGTGCCGGGTGCGATGTGCACCCACAGCCCGTAGACGATCGAGCCGCTGCGATCCCATTCAACCGGACCCAGGTAGGCGAAGCTCAGGCGCTTGCCGAGATTGGTGATGACGTGCAGGCCCCCTTGCCTGAGGCTCGGCACCAGCTCGATCGGCTCCTTGAGCGAGCCGACGGTCATGGCCGTGCGGTCATCGAGATATTCCACCGGCTTGATGGCGGACGTCGTGCCGCAGGCACTCAAGAGCACGGTGATCAGGCAAATGGCAACTGCAGGCAGGCGCATGGGTCTAAGTATAGCGGGACGTGAGCCAGAGCCGATTATTGAGTTGCACCGACCAGGTATACTTTTGCCAATGATCATGCGATTAGGCCGTTTTTCGGCGACAAGTGCGTTGATGTGTCTGGTGATGGCGACGGGTGCGCTCTCGACCAGCGTTGCCATCTCATCGGAAAGTGAGCTCGCTGATCGCGTCGTGGTCCATAAATCCGAGCACAAGCTGTACTTATACAACGGCGAGCACCTGATGGGCGTGTACAAGGTGGCGCTCGGCTTGAGCCCCGTCGGGCAGAAGGAGCGGGAGCGGGACTTCAGAACACCCGAAGGCCATTACTACCTGGCGCGGCGCAATACCCGCAGCGACTTCTTTCTAGCCATTCAAGTGACTTATCCGAACAAAGAGGACGAGCTTCGAGCGCACAAGAAGGGCTGGGCTCCGGGGGGCTCCATCATGATCCATGGTTTCCCCAACTCGCCGCACCACCCTTCAGCGTATTATCAGTCGAACGACTGGACCGATGGCTGCATAGCTCTATCGAACTCCGACATGGTCGAAGTGTGGATGCGCACGCAGGACAATATTCCGATCGATATCTATCCGTGAAGTAAGGTGCTGCGTGGAAGCCTCGATTCTATCGTCTGACATGGTCGATGCGCGGGTGGCCCCCAAAGGCAGCTTGGAGCACCTCTCCCAGCAGGAGATCGCCAAACTGCTGGATTCCAGTCAGGGCGGCCTGTACCCGTTGTTTCGCAAGTGCGCGCTGGCGGTCTTGAATTCCGGCAGCGATATCGACGATGCGCGGGTCATATTCGAAAAGTACCGCGATTTCGAGCTGCGCATCGTGCGCCAGGCTTGGGGCATCAAGCTCGAGATCAAGAATGCGCCGGCGGCCGCGTTCGTCGACGGGGTGATGATCCGCGGTCTCAAGGATCATTTGTTCGCCGTGCTGCGCGACGTGGTGTTCATCTCGAACGAAATCATCGAGAGCGGCCGATTTGATCTGAATTCGTCTTCGAGCATTACCAACGCCGTGTTTCACATCCTGCGCAACGCGCGGGTGCTGGAATTGCAGGTGCGGCCGAATCTGGTGGTTTGCTGGGGCGGCCATTCGATTCGCCGCTTCGAATACGACTACACGAAAAAAGTAGGCTACGAGCTGGGGCTGCGCAGTCTGGATGTCTGCACGGGTTGCGGCCCCGGCGCGATGAAAGGCCCCATGAAAGGAGCCACCATCGGGCATTCCAAACAGCGCATCACCGATGGCCGCTACTTGGGGATCACCGAACCCGGGATCATTGCCGCGGAGCCGCCCAATCCCATCGTGAGCCAATTGGTGATCATGCCGGACATCGAAAAGCGCTTGGAGGCGTTCGTGCGCCTGGGCCACGGCATCGTCATTTTCCCCGGAGGCGCCGGCACGGCCGAAGAGATCCTGTATCTGCTCGGCATTCTGCTCGATCCGGCCAATCAGAAGCTGCCGTTCCCCGTGGTGTTCACAGGTCCCGCCGACAGCGCCGAGTATTTCCAGCAGATCCATCACTTCATCGGTGCGACGCTGGGAGCCGCCGCGCAGGCGCGCTACAAGGTGATCATCGACGATCCGGCCGGGGTGGCGCGCGCGATGGTGCACGGCATGGCGGAAGTGCGCGACTACCGCCGTCAGACGAGCGATTCCTACGGCTTCAATTGGCTGCTGAAAATCCCGCTGGAGTTCCAACGGCCGTTCGAGGTCACGCATGCCTCGATGCGCGCCTTGCGCCTGTCGCTCGATCAGCCCGTGCATGAACGCGCCGCCAATCTGCGCCGCGCCTTCTCCGGGATCGTTGCCGGCAACATCAAAGAGTACGGGGTCAATGCCATCGAGCGCTACGGACCGTTTGAGCTGGCCGGCGAGCCGGCCATCATGGAGCCGCTCGATAAGCTGCTGCGCTCATTCGTGGCCCAGGGCCGCATGAAATTCACCGGGACCGAATACAAACCCTGCTACCGACTCGTGGCATGAAGGACACGTTGCGCATTCGGTATGGTTTCGACCTGCCGGACGGCTCAAAAAAACGCGTCGATCTGCACTTCGATCCCAAGAATTTCCGGCTGATCAATGAGGTCCCGGACGAGCCGCCGTTTTGGACCGAATTGAAGTTCAGTCAATGCGCGAATTGTCCCTTGAGCGCCGACGAACACCGGCATTGTCCATCGGCGCTGCACATGGCGCCGGCGGTCGAGTCGCTCAAGGAGCTGGTCTCGTTCGATACGGTGGGCGTGACGGTCACGCAGGCCGAACGCACGGTGCACGCGGAAACCTCGGCGCAACAGGCCTTGAGTTCCGTACTGGGATTGATCATGGCGACCTCGGGCTGCCCCTGGACGGATAGGCTGCGTCCGATGGCTCGATTCCATCTGCCCTTTGCGAGCGAAGCGGAAACGGTGTATCGCAGCGTCTGTATGTTTCTGTTGGCGCGCGAGCTGTTGGCGCACGACTTGACGGGCGCGGATGACTCTTCGGGGTTTGCGCAGCTCAAGGATCTGTATGAGAATCTGCACGTCGTGAATCGCGATATGTCACGCCGCTTGGGCGCGGCGACCCGAACGGATCCGGCGCGCAACGCCATGGCGCTGTTGGATTCATACACGACGCTGTTGCCTGCGGCGCTCGAGTCCTCGCTGACGGAATTGAAGCCGCTGTTCGATGCCTGGCGAGGAGTGCCAATTTCACCCATTTAACTTACCGCGGCGCTTCCTGAGATGCGCATCCCATTGCGCGTCGCCATTGCGCGACAGCTCCGGCTCCCCGTGACACAGTTCCTGTCGAGGAGAGGGCACGACACTTACTGTCGTTCCCATCGACAGAGGCAAACGAGATGACTGAAATTAAAAATCCGACTCGATACACCGGAGTGGACCGCAGGGCTCCGCGCGGTGATGGAGCCGCAGCCAAACCCGGCGGCCGCCACGCCGCGATTACCAATAGTCTGTACAACTGGCACAGCTATAAAAATTGGGCCGAGAAAGCCCGCGGTAATTTCGACGAGAAGAAATAAAACGAACCTGAGCGCCGCGCGCGCAGCTTACGCCGTGACCGGCAACGGATTGATACCCTCGTTTGGATGCACCGCCGCCTCTTTTGCCTTGTCTTCCTTCGCCTTCAGCCACGCCAGCATCGGCTGCCAATCTTCCAAGTCCTGCTCGACCACGTAGCGCTTCATTTCGTGAATGCCTGTGCCCTGTTCCGCCGCCCGCACGTAGTTTTGCGAGTCGCGCAAGGTGGCGATGACGGGTATGCGCAAAGTCTCGAGAAAGCGCATCAGCGACTGATAAATAACCGTGTTGCGTTTGACGCGATTTGCGACCACGCCGATGCGATATTCATCGCGCCGCACCTTGGCGATCAGCAGCAAGTCGGCAATGCATTTCGAGCAGGCGTGAATATCGATGTCGGAAGGCAGCACCGGCACGATGATGGCGTCGGCGTTCTTGGTCATATCGGGCATGTCCTGCGCCGGCACCGCGGCGGGCGTATCGACGATGACATGCACCGCGTCGGGTGGAATGCGCATCTGCCAGGCGCGGGTCATGCGCGAATTGCGCTCGAATGCGGCGACGCCCTGAATGAAGGGCTGATCGGGCTTGCGCTTTTTTAGCCAGCGGGTGCTGGAGCCCTGAGGGTCGTTATCCTGCAACAGCGGACGGTCGCCCGAAATCGCGAAGTAGCTGGCGAGATTGGTGGCTATCGTCGTTTTACCTGAGCCCCCTTTAGGGTTCAGGACGAGAATGCGCTGCATGTCCGTGGAGCCTACGCAGCCCCAGGCACCATGGCAAGCCGATGCGTGAGCTTAGGTTGTGATCCCACTCACGGTTAGCTGTAAGCCGTACACCTAGACTTTGCCAATGGAATGGGTGCTTCAAGTGGTTGATGAAGTCGACGATGCCGTCAGTGCATTGCGGCTGTTCGCGATGGGCTGGAGCGAGGAAATCGGCCTCACGGTCGCCAGCGGCGCCGCGACCTGCGCCGTATGCGCCGCGTTGCTGCGCGGCGTCGCCTGAATGCGCGTCCTGCGAACGCGCATCACCTGAACGCTCCGCCTTTCGCAAATTCCATTATGATGCCGCCCATGGCATCCATAAATTTTCGCAAAATCGCCCTGGTGACGTGCATTGCCCTGACTGCGGCTTGCAGCGGCAAATCAGAGGCGCCGCCGAGCGCCGCATCGACGGCGAGTTCCGTGACCGCGCTGCAGAAAGTCACGCTGAAGCCCGGCTCCGGCGCCGCCATTGCCAGCGGGCAAATCGCCGTGGTCCAGTACACCGGCTGGCTATATGAGCCGGGTGCCGCGGATCACAAGGGCAAGCAATTCGACAGCTCGCTCACGCGCCACGAGCCCTTCAAGTTTCCTCTGGGCACAGGCTCCGTGATCAAGGGGTGGGATCAAGGCGTCATCGGCATGACGGTCGGGGAGAGCCGTCGACTCGTCATTCCACCGGAGCTCGCCTATGGCGATGGCGGCGCGGGCGGGGTGATTCCGCCCGGCGCGACGTTGGTATTCGACGTCGAGCTCGTTGGAATCGAATAGGCACGGCCTGTAAGGCGCCCTGCCGGCGAGGCGCGGCCGGCGAGGCTATTCGAAGCGGCCGAGCTGTCTCAGCCGCTCCTAAAGCCAGATTCAATCAGTTCACGAATTCCTTCAGCGTCTTCAGTGCGGCAATACGCACTTTCTTGCTGGCCGGCTTGGCCTTGAACATCATTTTCTCGCCGTTGAACGGATTCACGCCCTCGCGTGCCTTGGTGGCGGGCTTTTTGACGACTTTCATCTTCAACAGTCCGGGCAGCGTGAATAAGCCGTGACTTCGCAGACTCTTCTTGATTGCACCCCCAAGCGAGTCAAACACGGCTCCGACCTGCTTCTTTGAGAGCTCTGTTTCCTTCGAAATGGTAGCGAGAATTTCAGACTTGGTCGGTGCTGCATTCTTTTTCGCCATATTTAATCTCCTGCTAATGTTTGCGCGAGCGGGCTGTCACTACCCGCAAATTTCAACTCGGCGCCGAAAATAACATAGAAAAAAGCCGATGTTTAGCGCAATTGTGAAAAAAGATTTTTATCGGCGATGCTTTTCACCCTGGTTTTTCAGGCTTCCGCGCCAGCGAAGCGCGGATTCGCCTTGCAATGAGTCGCTTCGTTCACTGTGATATCAGGCATGTACGAGCCGATGTTCAACGCAGTAGCACCAGCAGTGCGCCGATTGCGATCGAAACCCAGAGGAAAGAAAAATCAATTTGCCCGATGCGCGGAATAACGCGACGCACGCGCTTTAGAATCGGTTCGCACAGCTGAGCGAGCAAGCGGACTCCCGGAGCGTAGCCGCTTGGGCTGACGAAGCTGGTCAGCCAGTACAACAACATCGCGAAAAGATAGATGCGCAGCACCAAGCCGACCAGATCCAGGACCGTGATGCGTAGGAACACGAGCCAATCGCCCGCGACGCCGCCGGCCATGGCCATCATGATGAAGGTGCGCACCCCGGCCACCAACAGCACGGCGATGACGGTGGCGGTATCGATCTTGCCGATGGGCGGCAGCAGCTTGCGCAGGGGCAAAATCAGCCAATTCGTCACGCGCACGATGGCATCGGCCATCGGATCTCGAAAATCGGCGCGCACCAATTGAAACAGCAACCGCAGCACGAAGGCCAGCAGCAGCAGCCATAGCAGCATATCGACGATGTATCTGATCGCTTCCATTTAAGCGCTTCGCGCTACCTTTCAACGGGGTCGCGGCGACCCCGACCGGAAATATAATTCAAGGGGCGCCGAATTCGGCGGCGAGTTCGGCGGAACGGCGGTCGGCCGCGGCCACCGCGTGCGCGACGATAGCACGAAGGCCGGCGCCGTTAAGGACCTCGAGAGCCGCCGCGGTGGTACCGCCCTTCGAGGTGACCTGCTCGCGCAAAGTTGCCAAGGTGTCGGCGGATTGGCGCGCCATTTGCGCGGCTCCGAATGCCGTTTCCAGCGTCAATCGATGCGCGACGTCGCTCGGCAGGCCGCGCTCATGGGCCGCCGCTTCGAGCGCCTCCATGAACAAAAAGAAGTAGGCGGGACCGCTGCCGGACACGGCCGTCACGGTGTCCATCTGAGATTCGTGCTCCACCCACACGGTGGCGCTGACGGCACCCATCAGATTTTCCGCCAATGCGCGGTAGGCGGCGCCGACGCTCTCCGGGGCATACAGACCGGTTGCGCCGAAGCCATTGAGCGCGGGGCGGTTCGGCATGGTGCGGATCACCGGGACGTGCGGCCCGAACCAGCGGGCGAGAGACGCGTGAGGAATCCCCGCCGCGACCGACACCACCAGGGGCCGGCTCGTTGCGAGATGCGGCGCCAGGCCAATCGCGACGCCGCGCATGAGTTGCGGTTTCACGGCGAGCACCACCACCTCGGCTCCCTGCACCGCGGCTGCGTTGTCGGCCGCCGTCTCCACCGCATAGTCACGCACCAACCGCTGCAGCTGATCCTGGCTCGGATCAGCGACAACCATGCGCTTCGGTTGTACTCCACGCTTGGTCAGGCCGCTGATCAGCGCGGCCGCCATGTTGCCGCCGCCGATGAAGGCCAGCCTTCTGATGTTGTTCATTTAAACTCCCCTAGGAATACTCGAGACGGGCTCCAGCATGTAAGTTCATCGGGCGCCGAAAAGCGCCGTGCCGATGCGTACCAGCGTTGCGCCCTCGGCGATCGCGGACTCGAAATCTCCGCTCATGCCCATGGACAGTGTATCGAGCTTGAGGCCCCCGGCGTTCAGATCGTCCAGCGCCGCTCTCAGTTTCGCGAACACGGCACGCTCGGCGGCGGCGTTGGGCTGCGGCGGAGGCACGCACATCAAGCCGCGCAAGACAAGCCGCGGCAAGCCGGCAATGGCCCTCGCAAGCTCAGCCAGCTCATCCGGCGCCACGCCACCCTTGGTGGGCTCCGGCACGAGCGCCACTTGGATGCACACGTTGAGCGGCGGCGCGTGAAACGGACGTTGCTCCGACAGCCGCCGCGCCACGCTGAGGCGATCCACGCTCTGCACCCAGTCGAAGCGCTCGGCGATGGCCCGGGTCTTGTTGGACTGGATACCGCCGATGAAGTGCCACTTGAGCTTCAGGTCGGCGAGTTGGTCCATTTTGGCCAGCGCCTCCTGAAGATAGTTTTCGCCGAAATCCGTGACGCCGGCGGTGGCGGCGAGGCGCACGGATTCGGCAGTCTTACCCTTGGTAACTGCAACCAAAGTGACCGATTCGGGGTTCCGCCCGGCGGCCGTGGCTGCAGTACGTATCCGAGACCGGACGTGGTTCACATGAAGCGTCAAATTCTGCGGACCAATTAACATATTGGGTGACAACACCCTCTTATATACTGCTGGTGGCTAACGCCTAAGTCTAACTAGGAGCCGTAAATGGCGGTTGATATCGCGCAGCTTCTCGCCTTTGCGGTGAAGAACAATGCGTCGGACTTGCATCTGTCGGCGGGCGTCCCGCCGATGATCCGCGTGGACGGCGACATGAAACGCGTCAACATGCCTGCTCTGGTGCACAAAGAAGTGCACAGCATGGTGTACGACATCATGAACGACAAGCAGCGCAAGGCGTTCGAAGAGTTCTACGAAACCGACTTTTCGTTCGAAATCCCCAAGCTGGCGCGCTTTCGCGTCAACGCGTTCAATCAAAATCGCGGCGCCGGGGCGGTATTTCGCAATATTCCATCCACTATCCTGTCCTTGGACGAGTTGAACGCGCCCAAGTCTTTTAAAGATCTATGCATGCTGCCGCGCGGTCTCGTGCTGGTCACGGGCCCAACCGGCTCCGGCAAGTCGACCACGCTCGCCGGCATGGTCAATCACTGCAACGATAACCGCCCCGATCACATTATCACCATCGAAGATCCGATCGAGTTCGTGCACGAAAGCAAACGCTGCCTGGTCAATCAGCGCGAGGTGCATCGCGACACGCTGGGCTTCAGCGAGGCGCTGCGCTCGGCGTTGCGCGAAGATCCGGACGTGGTGCTGGTGGGCGAAATGCGCGACCTCGAGACCATTCGCCTGGCCCTCACCGCCGCGGAAACCGGCCACTTGGTCTTCGGCACCTTGCATACGAGTTCAGCGGCAAAGACCATCGACCGTATCGTCGACGTGTTCCCGGCCGCGGAAAAAGACATGGTCCGTGCCATGATGTCCGAGAGCTTGCGGGCCGTCATCTCGCAGACCTTGATGAAGCGCGTGGGCGGCGGCCGTATTGCGGCGCACGAAATCATGATCGGCACGCCCGCCATCCGAAACTTGATTCGCGAGGGCAAAATTGCCCAAATGTATTCCGCTATCCAAACCGGCCAGGGTCAGGGCATGCAAACCCTCGATCAGTGCTTACAGGAATTGGTGACCAAAGGGGTTGTCAGCCGCGAGGAAGCGAAGTACAAGGCGCAGAACAAGGACAGTATTTAAATGGAACGCGAACAAGCCATACGTCTGATGCAAGATCTGCTGCGGCGCATGGTCGAGAAAAAGGGTTCGGACCTGTTCATCACTGCCGGCTTTCCGCCCGCCATCAAGGTGGACGGCGAAATCCGGCCGCAGTCGGATCGCTCCTTGAGTCCTGAGCAAAGTGCCGGGATGGTCCGCGCCATCATGAATGACCGGCAAACCAAGGAATTCGACGGCACCAAAGAATGCAATTTCGCCATTGCGCCGCCCGGCATTGGGCGCTTTCGCGTCAGCGCTTTCATTCAACAGGGATTTACCGGCGCCGTGCTGCGTACCATCAACGCCAAGATCCCCACCCTGGAAGAGCTGGAGCTGCCGCCCGTTCTCAAGGAGGTCGTGCTCTCCAAGCGCGGCTTTGTGATTCTGGTGGGCGGCACCGGTTCAGGTAAGTCCACCTCGCTCGCCGCCATGGTGGGCTACCGCAACGAGAAAACCCGCGGCCACATCGTGACCATTGAAGACCCGGTGGAATACGTGCACGCGCACAAGGGATGCGTGGTCACGCACCGCGAGGTCGGCGTCGACTGCGAGAGCTGGCATCTGGCCCTCAAGAACACCCTGCGCCAGGCGCCGGATGTGATTCTGATCGGCGAAATTCGCGATCGCGAGACCATGGAATACGGCGTCCAATTCGCCGAGACCGGCCACTTGGTGCTGGCGACCTTGCACGCCAACAGTTCCAATCAGGCGCTCGACCGCATCATCAATTTCTTTCCCGAGGAGCGGCGCGAGCAGCTGCTCATGGACTTGTCGCTGAATATTCGCGCGCTGATTTCACAGCGCCTGATCCCGCGCGAAACCGGCACCGGGCGCATTGCGGCCATGGAAATCATGCTGGCCTCGCCGTTGATTTCGGATTTGATCTTCAAGGGCGAGGTCACCAAGATCAAGGACGTGATGTCGCGCTCCAATCGCCTCGGCATGAAGACCTTCGATCAAGCGTTGTTCGATCTGTACGAAGCAGGATTGATTTCCTACGAGGATGCGCTGCGAAATGCCGATTCGAAGAACGAATTGCGTCTGCGCGTGAAGCTCGAGAGCAAGCGCGAGATGAAGAATCCGGAAGCGGAAGGCCAGTCGCTGCAGATCGTCGAGGAAGAAGAAGGACAGGTGTTCTAGTGCAAGGGCGGGTGTTCTAGAACATGAGCGTGCCTGCCGATCTTCCGCCACAGGTGATGAACACCAAGCCGCTGTTCAAGCTGATGGTGGAAAAAAAAGCTTCGGACTTGTTCTTCACCTGCAACGCGCCGGTCAAGATCAAAATCGAAGGCAAGATTTTCCCGGTCAATAAGCAGATATTGACGCCCGAAACGGTGCGTCAAGCGGCCTTAGGGTTGATGACGCAGGATCAGATCGAGCACTTCAACGAAGAGCTCGAAATCGATTTCGCGATATCCGAAATCGGCTTGGGGCGCTTTCGCGTCAATGTGTTCTATCAACGCGGCTACCCAGCCATGGTGCTGCGCTATATCACCGCGGAAATGCCGAAGCTCGAAGACTTGGGTATGCCCGACATTTACAAAGACCTGGTGATGCTGAAGCGCGGGCTGATTCTGATGGTCGGCGCCGCCGGCGCCGGCAAGTCGACCACGCTGGCGGCGATGCTCAATTACCGCAACGAAACCTCATCCGATCACATCCTGACCATCGAGGATCCGATCGAGTTCTTGCACAGCAATAAGAAATCCATCATCAATCAGCGCGAAGTGGGTTTGGATACCAAGAGTTTTGCGCGCGCCCTGCGCAGCGCGGTACGCGCCGCGCCCGACGTGATTCTGGTCGGCGAAATTCGCGACCGCGAAACCATGGAGGCCGCCATTGCGCTGGCCGGTACGGGACATCTTTGCATCGCGACCCTGCACGCCAACAATTGCGCCGAAACCCTGGATCGCATCATCAACATGTTCCCGCGCGATCAGCACAATCAGATTTTCCTCGATCTGTCGCAGTACCTGCGCGCCATCCTCTCGCAGCGTCTGGTGTTCGCGAAGACCGGAACGCGGGTTGCCGCCTGCGAAGTCATGGTGAACACGCCCCACATTTCGGAACTCATCAAGCAGGGCGACGTGATCGGCGTGAAAGAAGCCATTCGTACCGGCACGGAGCGCGGCATGCTGAGTTTCGACAGCGCGCTCTACAACCTGGTGCGCGAGGGGCGAATCGAGCTCGAAGAGGCACTGGCGAGCGCGGATTCGCGGACCAATCTCGAAGCCAAGATCAATTTCGGCTAAGGGCTAAGGGCTAAGGGCTAAGGCCTAAGGGCTAGGCGCTAGGGGCTAAGTTCAGTCCGCGCAGAACGCTCCGGCACGTTCCAGGCGACGCGGAACTGTCCCGCCGCCAGGTCGCGGCAGGGAACCAGGTTGTTTTCAAATTCGCGGCTCGAGATGTCCCACCCCGATTTGAGCGCCCGCGCGCGGCACGCATTGGGATCGATCTTGAGGGCGCGCACGGCGGCGGCGGCTAGGTCGTTGTCCAACGCCCCGGTCACGCCGTCTTCGATCACATCGATCGGGCCGGTGACAGGATAGGCGGCCACCGGCACACCGCAGGCCATCGCCTCGAGGTTAACGAGTCCGAAAGTATCGGTGCGGCTGGGGAAGACCATGACATCCGCAGCGGCCAGATGGCCGGCCAGTTCGTCGCCGAATTTGTAGCCGGTAAAGGTGGCGTTGGGATATTGCTGCTGCAGCCGAGTGCGCTCCGGCCCGTCCCCGATCACCACCTTGCTGCCGGCCCAGGGCATGCTGAGAAAGGCATCGATATTCTTTTCGATGGCGACGCGCCCGACGTAGGCGGCAATGGGGCGCGGCAGGTCGAAAAGATCCTTCAGGCGAGGCCGAAATTTCTCGGTGTCCACGCCGCGTTGCCAATGCGCCAGATTGCTGAACCCTTGCGCCGCCAGTTCCTTGCGCATCGAAGCCGTGCTCACCATGCAGCGCACGGCGGCGCCGTGAAAGCGGCGCAGCGCGGCGTAGGAGACTTTCACGGGAATGGGGAATCGCGCCCGCAAATACTGCGGAAATTGCGTGTGATACGAGGTGGTGAAGCGTACGCCCCACCTTAGGCAAAAGCGCCGCGCGCTCAATCCCAACGGCCCCTCGGTGGCAATATGCAGCGCCTGGGGTGCGAAGGCGAGAATGTCTTTTTCGACTTTTTTGTAAGGGAACAGCGACAGCCGTATTTCCGGATAGGTCGGGCAGGCGACGCTACGGAAATCCTTCGGCGTCAGCATTCTGATCTCGTGACCAAAGCGCCCCAGCCACGCCGCGGTCTGCGCCAGCGTGCTGACCACACCGTTGGTTTGCGGAAACCACGCATCGGTGACGATCATGATTCTCATGAGGCGCCACAATGGCAGGCCAGGATGACGATACGATGACGACTTGGATCACTATTTTGACGTAATCTCACCGATAACGGCGGTATGTCATCGGCGTGTAACGAAAATCTTATATTTGGTTCATGGACCGATTCGTTGAAGCAATCCCAAGGAATCCAACATGCAAAGTTTTTTGGCGGAACTCAAAACTCAGCGCTGGGACGATCATCGTTACTACCACCACAGCCGCATCAATCAGTCCCTGCACCTCTTGAGTGCCATCAGCTTCATCATCGCTTATGTCACCATGTTCTTCGATCCGGTGAAGTCGGCGTTGATCGGTTGGCTGGTGTCCATGGTCAGCCGCCAATCCGGCCATTTCTTTTTCGAGCCCAAGGGCTACGACGCGATCAATCGCGCGAGCCACGAGCACAAAGAGGAAATCAAGGTCGGCTACAACCTGCGCCGCAAGGTGATACTGCACGCCGTTTGGGCCCTCGTACCGCTGGTCTTGTGGTTCGATCCGACCTTCTTCGGCCTCTTCACCGCGCATACCAGCGGCATGGGATTCGTGCGCCACGTCGGCGAGATCTGGCTCTTTGTCGGCGCCGGTGCGCTGCTATTTCGAATGATTCAGCTATTTTTCATCAAAGGCGTGCAGACCGGCCTGGTATGGGCCACCAAGATTCTGACCGATCCTTTCAACGACGCGATTATCTATGCCAAGGCGCCGCTTTATTTGATGCGCGGCGAATTGATCGATCCCATGGGCGAGGTCGAACCCGAAGCCCATCGGGCCTGAAGCATTTCCTTGAGCACGCGGCGTTTGATGGCTTTGTTGGTCAGTTGCGGGTTGGTCCACCACCAGCCGTCGCGCCGCATTTCCTCCGCCGCCGACACGATCCGGTCGGCGACGGCGGCGAAATCCGCCTCACTGTAATTCAAGCTGAATATCAATCGCCCCGTGCCCACCCAGCTCAGCGCCAGCCCCGCGGCGCGCAAATAATATTGAAGCATCCAGTTATAGCCCGAGGGCTGCGGGTAGTAGAGGGTCCAAATCGAGGACAGATTCGCAACCCGCACGGGCAGCGCCGCGGCCGCGAGCCGCTCGTTCAGCCGTTGCGCCCGGCCGTTCCACAACTCGTCGAGGCCGCGATAGACCGCGCGAACCGGTTCGCTCTCCAAGCGGTTCAAGAACTCGTGCATCGCGCCCATGACATAGGGATGGGAGTTGAACGTGCCGCGGGCAAAGCAAATATCCGCCGGGCGATCGTCGCGAAAACGGCGCATCAGTTCGTGCTTGCCGCACAACACGCCGACGGGCAGTCCTCCGGCCACGGTTTTGCCGTAGGTCACCATGTCGGCGCGAACGCCGAAATATTCCTGGGCACCGCCGGCGGCGAGGCGAAATCCCACGAACACCTCGTCGAAGATCAATGCGATGCCCCGTTCGGTGCAGACCGCCCGCAACGCCTTGAGCCACTCCGTATAGGCGGCGCGGTCGAAGTGCGCTTTGCGCGCGCTGTCGAGCAAGGTCGAGTCGCCGGGCGCGCCGGTATTCGGATGCAGGGCCTGCAACGGATTCACCAGCACGCAGGCTATATCGCGGCGCGTCCGCAACACCTTGAGCGCCGCGGCGTCCATGTCCTTGAGGGTATAGGTCTCGCGCGCCGCGACCGGATTGCCCACGCCGGGCTGCACATCGCCCCACCAACCGTGATACGCGCCGCAGAATCGCACCAGATGCGAGCGCTGCGTGTGATAGCGCGCGAGCCGCACGGCCTGCATGACCGCTTCGGTGCCGGACATGTGGAAGGAGACCTCATCGAGACCCGAAATCGCGAGCAAGCGCCGGACGTTCTGCGCGGTCAGCGGGTGATAGGCCCCCAGCACCGGCCCGAGCTCGCGCACGCGCGCCGCACCGGCGTCGATGCACTCTTTGTAAAAATCGTAGCCGAAGACGTTGACGCCGTACGAGCCGGTCACGTCGTAAAAGCGGTTGCCGTCAAGATCGGTGACCGTCACGCCTTCCGAGGACTGAACGAAGGAGCCGGTCTTCAGATGCTTGCGTACATAGCCGCTGAATTGAAACGGCACGCGGTAGCGGGAAGTGAATTCAAGATCCGACACGCTGCCCGCAAGCTCGGCGGTCTGCTCGACGGTGCGCCGGAAGCGGTCCGCAAACAGAGCCGAGAGCCGCGCAAAGCCGGCGCGCCGCGCCGCGACAACCGGTGCCGGCGCCGCGTCGACGCCAAAGAAGCTCGAATCGTCATACTCGTAAAACGGTACCCAGGAGGCGAAGCGGCGCGCCATACGCGAATGGCCCGCGAGCGAGCGGTGCTTTGCCAGGGAAAGCTGCAGCCTGACGTAGATTTTTCGCAGCAAAAATGCCAGGACCAGAGCGCCCAAAACATAGCCGAAGGTCGTAATAGCCGATACCTCGCGCAGCCTGCCAGGCGCGGACTGTATTGCAGACGAATGACACTACGATGAATGCCCGATCCCTGATTGAGCGGCTGACCCAGCAGGAAGACATTAATTTCCTGTTCAGCAACCGCATTCCGCGCCGTTTTGTGACCCGCTTCATGGGCTGGTGGAGCCGCATCGAACATCCGTGGATCTGCAACGGCAGCATCGCGCTTTGGCGCCTGTTTTCCGAACTGGATCTGAGCGAGGCGAAAACCACCCACTTCAAGAGCCTGCACGACTGCTTCACGCGGGAGCTGAAGCCCGGCGCCCGCCCCATCGATATGGACCCCACGCATCTGGTCAGTCCCTGCGATGGCTTGGTCGGCGGGTGCGGCACCATAGACAAGGGCACGCTCCTGCAGGCGAAAGGCTTTCTCTACCCGCTCAGCGAGCTGTTGGCGGACGCGCAATTGGCGCAGTACTACGAAGGCGGGCAGTACGCGACGCTGCGGTTGACCTCGAGCATGTACCACCGATTTCACGCGCCGGCTGATTGCCGGGTGGAACAGGTCAACTATATTTCCGGTGACGCCTGGAACGTCAATCCCATTGCGCTGAAACGCGTCGACCGGCTGTTCTGCAAGAACGAACGCGCCGTCATCAGGTGCCGGCTCGCTTCCGGACAGCTGCTGACGCTGGTGCCGGTGGCGGCCATCCTGGTGGCGAGTATCAGACTGCGCTTCCTCGATGTACTGCTGCATTTGCGCTATCGCGGGCCCAATGTGATTCCCTGCGATGCTGCGTTGCAGCGCGGCGAAGAAATGGGGTGGTTCGAGCACGGCTCCACTATCATAGTGCTGGCGCCGTTAGGACTCCGTCTGGCGGATGGGGTACGCCAGGGAGCGCGGGTGCAAATGGGGCAAACCCTTATCCAGACAGGCTAAAACCGCAACTATTGCCGGCCGGCGGTGTTTTGTATCTAAACGACACACATTCCAGTGCAAACGCAACTAACGGCCGAGTTCACGACATTTATGCGTGCCTATCAGGACATGGTTTTTTCGACTGCCGCCCGGTTGGCGGGCAACGACACCCAAGCGGAGGACATATCCCAGGAAGTGTTCATCCGGGCCTATGAGCATTTCTCCGATTTACGCGGCAGCGTCACGGCGGGCGGCTGGCTCAAGACCGTCACCACCAACCTGACCCTCAACTACCTGAGCCGCTACCGCAAGCGCTGGCGGCTTTTCTCGGAAATGCGCTCGAGCACGCAAGACGGCGAGGATGATGGAGCGGAACTGGACTGGGAGGTCCCTGACACGATACTTGCGGACTTAAGCGCGGAACAACGCAGTGCCATTGTCGACGCCGCGCTCAAGCAGCTGCCCGAGCATCAGCGCCTGCCGCTCGTGCTGTACCACTTCGAGGACATGTCCTACCAAGAGATTGCCGACAAGCTGAGCGTCTCGCTGACCAAGATCAAAACCGACATTCGCCGCGCGCGCGCGGCACTCTTACCGCTGCTGCAAACCGTGGGCGGCGCGCGCGATACACTGGATGGTTGACCCCATGAACAAACGCACCGACGCGACGCTGAAACTCGAACAGGTATTGCACCAGGCCTTGAGCGGACTACCGCCGCGCCAGGCGCCCGCCACGCTGGAATCGCGCGTGGCCAATGAGCTGGCGCGCCGCGCTTTGCTGCCTTGGTGGCGCGCGAGTTTTGCGAGCTGGCCGGTGGCCGCCCGCGTTATGTTCATTTTGGTTTGCGCAGTGCTCGCGGCCGTGACCATATTGGGAGGCGTCTCCGCCTACCTGGGCGACCGCTCCTTTGAGGAGGTTTCAGCGCTTGTGCTCTCCTGGGCGCATCCCCTGTTGACGGTTCTTTCCTCGGCGGGCGGCTTGGTGGCGCTGCTGATGCATGTGATTCCCCCCTTGTGGTTGTACGGAATCCTGGGTGTCGGAATCTTCCTCTACGTGACCTTATTCGGGCTGGGTGCGGCGGCCTATCGGACGCTCTACCTTCCCTCATCGGCAGGTAACGCTTCATGAACGCCTCGACACTGCAGCGCTTGGGTTTCCTCTTCACGCTACTGTGTTTGACGGCCGTCGCCGTGCACCCCGACGCCGCAGCGGCAGCCCCCGCTCACAGCGCGACGGCGGCTGCGCCCGCGGCTGCGCCCGCGGCCAGCAGCGCCGCCACCGGCACCGCAGCAGCGGCCAAGGACGATCACACACCGGCAACCGCGCCGCCCGCGCCAACCGACGATGCATTCGACGATGACTCGGATCGCGATTCCTCGGATCGCGATTCCTCGGACTGGCGCCGCCGGATCGAGGCTCATCAGCGGCGCAATCGGCAGCATCACGAAGACGGCGACGTCGTCAGTATCGGCCATTCCAGCTACTTAGAGAGCGGCCAAAAGGCCGATTCGGTGGTGTCGGTATTTGGGTCCTCGACCAGTGATGGCGAAGCGCAGGATGTCGTTTCGGTCATTGGCAATACGCGCGTCACGGGACCGGTGGGCGACACCGCGATCGCGGTCATGGGCAATGTCTATGTCGACGCCAAGGTGAATGGCGATGTGGTCGCCGTGATGGGCAACGTCGAGCTGGGACCTAACGCCGAAGTCGGCGGCGATGTGGTTGCGGTCATGGGGACCTTGACGCGCGATCCCGCCGCGGTCGTACACGGCTCGGTGCAAAGAATCATCAATATGGATATTGGCGGGGCCAGGGGTTTCGGCGGGCTGAACACCTGGATCACCCATTGTTTGCTGCTGGGCCGCCCCTTGGCCTTCGCCGCGGGACTCGGCTGGGCTTGGACCATCGCGCTCGGCTTCTTGGCGTTTTACTGCTGCCTGGCACTGATGTTTCGCGCTGGGGTTGATCAGTGCGTGCACACCTTGGAATCTGAACCCGGACACACGGCACTGGCGGCGCTGCTGGGCATTCTCTTGACGCCGGTGTTGCTGGTTTTGTTGTGCGTCACGGTGATCGGCATCGCGGCGGTGCCCTTCGTCATGGCGGCCTTGTTCTGCATGTCGCTGTTCGGCAAGGCCGTGATGCTGGCGTGGCTCGGCGGCCGCATTTCGGGCCGCAGGCCCGGGCCTGCCGGCCATCCGGTCGTCGCGGTGCTCATCGGCGGCGCGGTCGCACTTATTCTGTATGTCGTGCCGGTCGTAGGATTCCTGGTTTACAAGTTGCTCGGATTCTTTGGATTCGGCGCTGTGCTCTACACCTTGGTGCTGCGCGTGCGCGCGCGCCGGGCCGGCGGCACTCCACCGCCGGCATTCGCGGGCGCTAGCCCGGGGAGCCTCAACAGCCCACCACCGAACAACGCCGCGGCCATGGCAGGTCCGGGCTGGACGGCCAGCGCCACGCCGGCCGCCGGTGCAGCCCCG
>Ga0209007_1000386_pt1 | contig 18790 bp, 12 predicted proteins | sample JacPinW_OM1H0_O2_FD_187961 | JGI IMG/M metagenome (GOLD analysis project Ga0209007, IMG submission 187961) | Forest soil microbial communities from Algoma, Ontario, Canada - Jack Pine, Ontario site 1_JW_OM1H0_O2 (SPAdes) (version 2) | ecosystem: Environmental > Terrestrial > Soil > Boreal... | reverse complement strand
TAGGACACCTGCCTCTGGAGCAGGCTATCGGGGTTCGAATCCCTGGGGGGCAGCCAAATCTTCTTTCGCTCTCAACTCCCCACAAACCTCGCATACAAACTCCGCGCCAGCCCGGTGTCGGTTGTTCCCTTGATGATCGCCCGTCCATCGGGGAACAGCGTCATCTCATAAGGCTCACGCCAAAACTTCAGCACAAATTCGTTGTGCCGCACCACGCCGTGGGCATCAAGCCTCCGCTGCATCTCAGCAAAATCAATCGGCCGCGCCCGCTCGTGAATCTGCACCGAATTTCGCCCGCACATCGTGATATGCGGATGCCCCTCGCCCGCCAGATGCAAAAAATCCCGCTCCCCACACGCCCGGCAGCCCACCCGCGGTTTTGCCGCCGCAATCTCCGCGTGCTCGTTTGTCCACACGTCATACGACCATAAAGTCTTTCTCAACTTCTCCGCCGCGTCGCCTCCCACCAGCAACTTCACAGCCTCGGTCGCGGCAATCGACGCCACCAGGTTCACCGCCGTGTTCAATATTCCTGACGTCTCGCAAGTCTCCACCATTCCCCGCGGCGTGTCCGGAAAGATGCAAGCCAGGCACGCAGTTTTCCCCGGCAATACATTCAACGTCGCCCCATAACTGCCGACGGCCGCCGCGTAAATCCAAGGCAGAGAATTCTTCACGGCATAATCGTTCACCAAATATCGTGTCTCGAAATTGTCAGTGCCATCAAGAATTACATCCATTCCCTCAAGCAAGACATCAACATTACGAGGAACCAGATCCTCAACCTGCCCTTCCACCATAATTTCTGAATTGAAGCTCGCAATCCGTCGTGCCGCAGCAATCGCCTTGGGCAAAGATTCAGCTGCATCGCTCTCCTCAAACAGCGACTGCCGTTGCAGATTGCTTGCCTCCACATAATCTCGATCGATAATCCGCAACGTTCCCACTCCCGCGCGCGCCAGCAATTGCGCCAGCGCCGATCCCGTCGCTCCGCAGCCCACAATCGCAACGCGCCCCGCCGCCAGCCTGCGCTGTCCCTCAGGTCCGATTCCGCCAAACAGAATCTGCCGAGAATATCGCTCCCCGAACTTGTCTTTTTCCACACCCGGCTCCACGCCCTGCCTCAAAGAGATCACCAGTACTTTTCAGCAAAACCTTTATTATAAGTGTCTGGATTCCTTCAGCCGCCAAATGCGGACAACGCGGTCCTTCTGCCTTTCATCGTATGAAGGCAACGGGCCCAAGGACATTTCTATTTGCTGAGACGGTGCGCTTCGTTCATCATTCTGATAATTCTCTTGCCCGGCCCGGTCGCCCGCGCCGCATCGTCTCCGTCTTCGCATTTATCCCAGTCCCAGCAAACCGCCCCAGCATCCTCAGCGTTCGCCGCTATGGCAGTCTATGTCGGACGCACCGTCAAATCCATCGAACTGCCTGACGTTCCCGATTCCGCCCGCCTGCTCGCAATGCTTCCCCAAAAAGCCGGCCAGCCCCTCGATCGCGACCAGGTCCGTGACAGCATCCGCATCCTTTTCGGTACCCGGCGATTCTCCGACATTCAAGCCGAGGTCACTCCATCGGGCGAGGAAGTCGTGCTCACCTTCACCACTTCACTCAATTTCTTTGTCGGCGCCGTCGACGTAGAAGGCGCTCCCGCTCACCCCAATAGCAACCAGATCCTCAATGCTTCAAAATTCCAGCTCGGCGAACTTCATGCCCTCGACAGACTTGACCGCGCCCTGCAAAATATTCGCCAGCTCATGCAGGAAAATGGCTATTACCGCGCGCGAGTCACCGCCGAAAGCACCTCCAACGCCGCCACCCAGCAGGTCAATATCCTTTTCCACATTACTCCGGGAGAGCCGGCTCACATCGGCGAAGTCAAAATTACAGGCCACCAAGCTTTCTCTCAAGCCCAGTTCGAAGACATTGCCAAGATGCATTCCGGCGATCGAATCACCGCCGCGCGCATTACCAATTCTCTTCAGCACCTGCGCAAGAAATTCCAAAAGCAGCAGCGCGTGCTCGCTCAGGTTTCCATTGCCGAACAGAAATATCACCCCGAATCGAATGCCATAGACTACACCTTCCTGCTCGATCCCGGTCCCGTAGTCGTGATCTACGCGCAGGGATTTCACGTCGGCCGCGGCGTGATGAAGCGCCAGATTCCTGTCTACGAAGAAAACGCCGTTGACGACGACCTGCTCAACGAAGGCAGGCGCAACCTCCTCGACTATCTTCAGTCCCGGGGCCTATTCGATGCCACCGTAGATTTCCAGAAGGAAACCGGCCCCGACGTGCTCCGCGTCATCTACCGCATCAATCCCGGCCCGGTGCACAATCTCGTGCTCATCGAAATAACTGGGAACAAATATTTCTCCCAAAAAATGCTGCGCGAGCGCCTCCAGATTCAGTCTGCCAGCAAGTTCATTTCGCACGGACGCTACAGCGGAAACCTGCTCAAGAGCGATGTCGCCACCCTCCAGGCGATGTACGTCTCCAACGGATTCCGCCAGGCCAAAATTCAGACGAAGGTGGACGACAACTATCACCACTCCGACAATCGCCTGGCGGTTCACATTCAAATTGAAGAAGGCCCGCAGACGGTCGTTGGCGACGTCCAGATTGTGGGCAACCAGAAGGTGAGCGTCAACGCCTTTCCTGAACTCAATACCAGCGCCAATCAGCCCTACTCCGAGCAGAATCTAGCGAACGATCGCGAATCCATCCTCAACTATTACTTTAACCACGGTTTTTCCCACGCCACGCTGGAAATCACCACTACCCCCACACCCGGCCAGCCGAACCGCGAAGATGTTACCTACACCATCCAGGAGGGCGAACAGTTCTTCGTTAACCAGGTAATGGTCGGCGGGCTTGATCACACGCGCGATTACGTGGTGAAGCGCGAAATTCAAGTGGCTGCTGGACAGCCTCTCAGCCAGGGCGACCTGCTCGATACTCAGAGCAAGCTGTACGACCTCGGCATCTTCAGCCAGGTCGATACCGCCGTCCAGAATCCCGAGGGCACAGACCCGCAGAAAAATGTTCTCGTTCAGGTTCAGGAAGCCAAGCGCTACACCTTTACCTACGGCCTTGGTCTGGAATTTGAAACCGGTCTGCGGGCTGGAAGCAATAATCCCGCCGGCGACACCGGCGTAAGCCCCCGCGTCGAATTCGACATAACCCGCCTGAATGTCGGCGGTCGCGATCAAACCTTAACCTTTCAGTCCCACGTTGGACGGCTGCAGCAGCGCGGCTTGGTCAGTTACGAAATTCCCAAGCTTTTCAATAACAACCGCTTCAAACTTTTCTACACCATCTATTACGACAACAGCCTCGACGTCTCCACCTTTACCTCGCAGCGACTCGAAGGCAAAATCGATCTGCGCCAGCAACTCGGCAAGCAGCAGCTCAATCACTCCACATCCATCACCTACCGCTTTGAGTATCGCCGAGTGAAAGCCAGCGATTTTGTGTCGGATTTTTCGCCTGCGGAGTTCAGCCTGTTATCGCTGCCCGCCCACGTCGGTGGTCCCGGCTTTACCTTCATTCGAGATAAACGCGATAATCCGCTGGAGAGTACCAAGGGCCAGTACTTCACCCTCGATACTTTCTTGGCGTCCAGTTATGTCGGCTCTCAAGCCGATTACGGCCGCGTTCTCGGGCAGGATTCCACCTACTACGCCTTCGGACATCCCAAGCACAAGTTCGTCTTCGCTCGCTCCACCACTCTCGGCCTGGAGCAGGTCTATCACGGCACCCGAGTTCTGCCTCCCGGGGCCTGCACGATTACGAACCTGACCACCTCTTGCGCCGACGAAACTGTCATTCCCCTACCCGAAGTTTTTTTCGCCGGTGGGGGCAACTCTCACCGCGGTTTCGGGTTAAATCAGGCAGGACCCCGAGATCCAGATTCCGGCTTTCCCATCGGTGGCACGGCTCTGTTTGTAAATAGTGAGGAACTCCGCTTTCCTCAGGTCAGCCTGCCCTATCTTGGAGAAGGTTTCGGCTTCGCCATCTTCCACGATATGGGCAACGTATTCACCGCCGGTCACGATCTGATCACAGGCCTTGGACGCTGGCACCAGCCCGATCCTTCCCAGTGCATGCAGTTCGTGCCTGCGACCGGTTTTTCCAAGATCACTCCTGCCGGGTTGGCGCAGTACAACGGCTGCATTACGCAGTTCAACAATTCTGGCTACGACTACACTTCGCATGCCGTCGGCCTGGGGTTGCGTTACAAGACACCCATTGGCCCCCTGCGCTTCGACTTCGGATACAATCTAAATCCGACATACTATTTACAGGGCATCGTCTCAACTTCAGGGCCAACTGCAGGACAGCTGACCGGCGAGTTCGAAAGCCAGCGCTTGGGCCACTTCAACTTCTTTTTCAGCATTGGTCAGCCGTTTTAAGGCAATCATTTTAATGAAAAGATTTTTTACCGGCACCGCGATAATCCTAACGCTCCTCGTGAGCGTGCTCGCCCCGCTCCAAGCTGAGGTCGTCGACCGCATCATCGCCACCGTCAACGGCCACGTAATTCTGCAATCCGACTGGGACGAGGCCCTGTGCTACGAAGCTCTGCTCTCCAATCGCCCGCTTTCGCAATTCACCGACGACGACCGCCGTGCCGTGCTCGATCGCCTCATCGACCAGGAACTTCTTCGCGGTCAAATGAAGTCTGCCGACTTTCGCCATGCCACCGATGCCGAAGTCGCAGCCCGCGTCGCCGAGGGCCGCCAACAATCTAAGGCCTCATCGCCCGAGGCATGGCAATCGCTTCTCGCCCAATATCACCTGACCGAGAAAGATGTCTTCGAGCACGTGCGGCAGCAAATCGATGTGATGCGTCTCGTCGATGCCCGCCTCCGTCCCGCCGTCCAAATCGATTCCAAATCCATCGAGGCTTATTACCGCGACCAGTTCGTCCCTAGGCTGAAACAATCCGGCGCATCCGACGTTCCCCTCGCCGAAGTCTCCAGCAAAATTCGTGAACTGCTCACCGAACAAAAAGTTAGCGAGATGCTCGTCTCCTGGCTGCAAACCTTGCGCTCTGAAGGTCAAGTTCGCGTTCCCGGCGGTGTGCCTGCAATCAATGACCCGGGAATTCAATCGCAATAACCATTTCGAATGACTGAGCCCACCCTCAAGCCGTCCCGCTCCTGGTGGAAATATCTATTCATCTTTACCTGCGTGGCTTCCTTGCTTGCGCTCGGGTTGTTGATCTATGTCAACACGGAATCGTTTCAGGCACTGGTGCGTCGCCGTCTCGTCGCCGAAGTTGAACGCATTACCGGTGGCCGCACCGAAGTCGGCAGCATCCACACCACCCCCTTCCGCTTGCAGGTGGATGTGCGCAACCTCACCGTCCACGGCCGTGAATCCGCCACTGACGTTCCTCTAGCTCACGCCGAGCGTATTGTCGCCCGGCTGAAAATCAGCTCGCTTCTTCGTTCCGAACTCGCCTTCCACGAAGTCATCCTGCAGCAGCCCGTGATCCACGTTGCGTTCTATCCCGATGGCACCACCAATTTTCCTCAGCGCAAGGTCAGTGCCTTTAGCGCGCCGGATGCGGTCGAGCAACTGTTCGCCCTTTCCATCAACCGCTTTGAACTCCGCGGCGGCCATCTCTACTGGGACGATCAAATCGTTCCCCTCGATCTCGCCGCCCGCAACATTTCCCTCGACATGGATTACTCCTTTCTCCACGAGCAATACGATGGGCGTCTCCTGCTCGGCCTCGTCGAAACTAAGCTTCTGCAGTGCCGCCCTTTCGCTTGGATGACCTCTGCCGAATTCAGCCTCGCTTCCAATTCTTCCACCATTACCTCTCTCCAATGGAATTCCGGCCACTCTCACTTCATAGCTAACGGCAAGATCTCCGATTTCCGCCATCCCCATCTCGCGGGCGCCTACGATGCACAACTCGATCTCACCGAGGTTGCCTCCATCGCGCGCCGCCGTGACCTGCGCTCAGGTAATCTCGAACTCAAAGGAAGCGGCAACTGGTCCTTCGACCAGTTCGCCTCCAATGGACTGCTAACCCTTCATGACATCACTTGGCAGGACGATCAAATTGCTTTTTCCGGAGCATCAGTAACCACCGGCTACTCAGTCAGCGATCAGCAATTTAAATTGTCGCGGTTACAAGGCAGAATTTTCGGAGGCAGCTTCACCGGCGATGCTGAAATAAATCAGTGGCTCGCACCCGAGCAGCATCTTTCGCCCGCAGTCAGAAAAAATATCGAGACCGCCACCATTTCCGCCGACTCGCCGCTAAGCAAGTTCAGCCGTAAAAATGCCAAACCGCCTCTCGCGTCCAAACCGCCTGCTATCCAGACTGCCCGAATCTCGCTACGTTTGCGCGATCTCTCCGCCGAAGTTCTCGCCGCTGCCCTCAATGTCCCCGAGCATCCGCTCACGCTCCTTCATCCCTCCGGATTGGCATCCGGCACGCTTGAAACCTCGTGGAAGGGAACCAGGAGCGATGCCGAAGTCCAGTTCGCCCTCGATGTCGCTCCTCCCGCGAATCTCGTGCGACCGCAACTGCCAATCACCGCCCACACCAGCGGCGTCTACCACGTCGCCACCAACTCTCTGGATCTTCCTCAGTTCACACTCGCCACGCCCACTTCCCATGTGCAGGCCTCAGGCAAGCTGTCATCCGCGTCCGCCGTCCGTCTGTCGATTTCAACTTCAAGTCTTGCCGACTGGCTACCTTTCTTTTCCGTGGTTCGCGGTCCCGCGCTGTTTCCCGTCATGCTGAACGGCAGCGCAACATTTAACGGCAATATGAGCGGTTCGCTCTCTAACCCGCAACTCACCGGCGCCTTACAAGGGGATGACTTCGACATTACCATTCCCGCCACAGCCCATACGCAGTTGCTGCAAACTCACTGGGATTCGCTTTCCGGCTCGCTCCAGCTTTCTTTCAATGCAGTAGCTCTGCACAATGCCAAACTGAGCCGCGACGATACCTCCGCGGAGTTCGACGCCTCCGCAACTCTCTTACACGCCCATTTCACCGGCGATAGCAATTTCACCCTCCGCGCCAACATCCGCAACGCCGCCGTCACGCAACTCCAGGACGTTCTCGGCGACAACTACCCCGTCACCGGCACTGCCGATCTTTCCGTGCAATCCTCCGGCACTTTTTCCGACCCGCACGGTGAAGGACAAATCCATCTCAGCCAAACCATCGCCTACGGTGTATCCGTTCAGCAATTCGATTCCAACTTCCAGTTTGCCAATGGCGAGACTTCAGTCGATAACGCGCATCTCGTCCACAACGACTCCGTCATTACCGGCAGCGGCGCTTACAATTCCACCACCCGCGCCTTTCGCCTCGATATCACCGGAAATAATTTCGATCTAACCCGCATTTCGCGCCTTCCGTTCAATCGCCTTTCCCCAGAGGGCCGCGCCAACTTCACTCTTCAAGGCTCCGGCACTCCTGACGCGCCATCTCTTAACGGCAGCCTTCACGTGCTCAATCTAACTCTGGATCATGAACTTGTTGGCGACCTCGACCTGCAAGGCGTGACCCAAGGTAGCGAGCTTCATCTCACCGGCACATCGAGCTTGCAACACGGCTCCTTCCTCGTCGACGGCAATGTCCAGTTGCGCGGCGACTATCCCGCCAATCTTTCTTTCCATATGAACCAGCTTGATCTCGACGCTCTTTGGAGCTCCTACGCCCGCGGCCGGCTCACCGGACACTCCGCCGTCGATGGTTTGCTCGAAGTTCGCGGCCCGCTTCGTCAACCCGCGCAGTGGAGCCTCGATGGCACGCTAACCACGCTCTCCCTCGATATCGAAAACGTCAAACTTCATAACCAGGATCCCATTCGCTTTACTCTCGCGGATCAAGTCGTCAACATCCAGCAATTCCACATGCTGGGTGAGGGAACTGACCTCACCGCTCACGGGTCCGTGCAAATCTCCGGCGCACGCGCGCTCGATCTCACCGCCGATGGCCGCCTCGATCTCAAGCTGCTTTCCAGCTTCGACTCTGACTTAACTTCCTCGGGAATCGTTACGATGAAACTTACTGTGGGTGGGACCGTCGCCGAGCCTTTACCTCAAGGCCATATTCAGGTGGCCAGCGGCGCTCTCTCCTATGCTAGCTTGCCCAGCGGCGTCAGCGAACTCAACGGCTCTTTACTCTTTACCCGTGACCACGTTCACGTTGAAACTCTCACCGCTCGCACCGGCGGCGGCACACTCGATCTCAAAGGCGACGCCACCTATGTCAGCCGGCAACTCAATTTCAATCTCACTGCCTCGGGCAAGGAAGTTCGCTTGCGCTATCCTCCCGGCGTGAGTTCCACGGCCGATATCGAATTGCGCTGGATTGGCGCCCGCTCCGCGTCTACCATTTCCGGCGACGTTACTATCAACCGGATGGCCGTCACTCCCGGCTTCGACTTCGGTTCTTATTTGGATCGAGGTCGTCAGGGCGCAACTCTCACCACCGCGAATTCTCCGCTCAACAACGTCAAGCTCGATATCCACGTCCAAACTTCACCCGCGCTGCAGATGCGCACCGCCATCGCCCGCCTCTCCGGTGACGCCGATCTTCGCCTGCGCGGTTCTGTCGCCCGTCCCGCCGTCCTCGGTCGAGTCGATATCCTTGAAGGCCGCGCCACTATGCACGGCATCCATTTCACCCTCGAGCGCGGCGACATCACCTTCGCCAATCCCGTTGCCATCGAACCCCAGTTCGATCTTCAGGCCTCCACGCACGTCCGCAATTACGATCTCAACATCACCGTCACCGGCACGCCCGACCACGGTCTCAACATCAACTACCGCTCCGAGCCGCCGCTGCCCAAGTCCGACATCATCGCCCTGCTGGCTCTCGGACGCACTGGCGATGAATCCTCGCAACTCCAGGAGCAGTCCGGTCAAAGCGTCTTTTCCGATCAGGCTACGGATCTCATCCTGAACCAGGCTCTCAACGACACCACCAGTAGCCGCTTCCAGCGCCTCTTCGGTGCCAGCAACATCAAAATCGATCCCCAGGGACTCACCACCGAAACCAATCCCACCGCCCGCGGCCCGCAGGTAACCATCGAGCAGCAATTCGCCAACAACATTTCGCTTACGTATTCAACCAACGTTTCTCAGAGTTCGGAGCAGATTATCCAGGGCGAGTACTATATCAATCGCAACGTTTCCATAGTAGGCACCCGCGATCAAAACGGAGTAGTAAGCTTCGACATCCAAGTCCGCCGCAGGAAGAAGTGATCAGTACCCAGTGGCCAGCAAAAACCCTCGCACTGGGTACAAGGTACTGATCACTGATCCCTGGCCGCTGACCCCTGCTTATGCCCGACCCCGCCACATCCCGCGCCCAAATGGTCGACTCCCAACTCCGCGCCCGCGGCATCTCCGACCAGCGCGTCCTCGAAGCCATGCTCACCGTGCCCCGTCACAAATTCGTTCCCGAAGCCTATCGCTCCCAGGCCTATGAAGACCATCCCCTGCCCATCGGCAACGAGCAGACCATCTCTCAACCCTACGTGGTCGCTCTCATGCTGGAATTACTTCACCTCACGCCTAACGACACCGTGCTCGAAATCGGCACCGGCTCCGGCTACGTCACAGCCTTACTCGCCGAACTCACTGCAGAAGTTTTTTCCGTCGAACGCCACGCCGCTCTAGCTGACAATGCCCGCCAAGTTCTCGCCGCGCTTGGCTATACAAACGTGCGCGTATTCACCGGCGATGGCACACACGCTCTTCTCACTGTCGCGCCCGTCGACGCCATCCTCGTATCCGCAGCCGCAAGCCACGTACCTCCAGCTCTGCTCTCGCAACTCCGCGAAGGCGGCCGCATGATCATTCCCGTCGGCTCCTCAGACTCGCAGCAACTACAATTCATCCGCATGTGCAACGGCCAACCCGAGGTCTCTTTGCGTGAACCCGTTCGCTTTGTCCCTTTGATCTCCGACCCTGAATAATCCAAGATCAATCCGTAAGGCATAATACGAAGCATCCAACATAATGTCGGCCATTCGCAGCTTTGCCAAATCGTGCGTCGTTCTTTTGTGGGGATCAGAGACTAAACCTCGAACAATCGTACGAGGCCTAGCATCGGGATATCGAATTTACATTTCCCCCGCGCAGCAACTCGGCTACCTGCTCGGAACGGACGAACCGCACTTGCAGAAGGCGATTCGCGATTATGTTGCGGCTGGCGACACGGTGTACGACATCGGTGCAAATATAGGCTACGTCTCGCTATCACTCGCGAAACGAGTTGGGCCTGCAGGGAAGGTAATCGCCTTCGAGCCGGTTCCGCGAAACATTGAAGCCTTTCGCCAAAACATCGAAATCAACGGACTCACCAACGTGCAGCTGTTAGAAGTTGCAGCCTCAACCCACGCGGGCGAGGCGGTGATTCGAATAGCAGAGAATCCCGCCACCGCAAGTTTGGTCTGGCATCGCAACGATCCCTCCGCGACCGAGTTTCACATCAAGACCGTCTCCATCGACGAACTCGTTGAAGCGGGAGAACTCAGCTATCCAAAATTCGTCAAAATCGATGTTGAAGGCGCCGAGGGCGCCGTACTGCAGGGGATGCGCCGCACCCTCGCCGCCGCACGGCCGGTCCTGTTTGTCGAGTGTTCGGAAGCCGGCCGCGAAATCTCCTGGTCCCTGCTTCGCGACCTGCGCTATCAATGTAAGTCCGCAATCACCCGTAAATCGATCAATGAATTCGAGCACTACCGGCACTCTGACTTCTTATGGTTACCCGCTAATTCTTAGTCCGAATCGGAGCGTGAATTGATGGCCAGCAAGACATGGTGCAGGTTGCTTATCTCAGTGTTCCTGCTCTTCACAGTCGCGGAATTCGTTGTGCGCGGCCCGCTTCGCGTTGCAACGGACGGCATGCAGTGGAATGACTTTATGTCGCCATACATCCAGGCGAAGGCGTGGTTGTTGGGAAAAAACCCCTACCGTACCGATGAGCTACTCAAACTGTGGCCGACCGACAACCTACGGCCCTTATTTGTTGATCGCGATGCGGCTGCCGGCCTGCTTGAGAAGAAGCGGGGGATTCCCAGCCCTTACCCGCCACTCACCTTAGTTCTGCTTTCTCCGTTTGCAAAGTTGTCTTGGACGAGTGCAATGCGGGTCTGGATTGTCGTGAACGTTGCAGCACTGTTAGCGTCTTTGCTGGCGCTCCTATCCATCTGTGGTGTCAGTTGGCATGATCCGCGTGGTCAACTATTTCTGGCTTCTGCCTTCGCCCTTGCTCCCATCCAGACGGGCATCGCGACCGCGAATCCCGCGATTCTAGCGGTGGCTCTCACAGTTGCAACCGTCTGGGCGGCTTACGTTCACCGCAACTACACCTCCGGAATTCTGCTCGCCCTGGCGATTTGCCTTAAGCCGCCCTTGGGGTTGTGTCTGATTTTTTACTACCTGATCCGTGGCCACTGGAAAATCGTGAGCGTTGCTGCGGCCACCACGGCGCTCGTCACCGGCGTTGCCATAATGCGCCTCACATGGACTGGGGTCGCATGGCTGCCCGCCTACAGGGAGAATGCCACCGCCATCTTTGGTCCCGGGGCGCTCGACGATTTCAGTCCCGCCGACCCGGCCAGGTTCAACATGATTAATCTTCAGGTGCTTTTCTCCAGTCTCTGGGCTGGCAGATCCCTGGCTAACGCGTTGGCGCTCGGTTGCGGCGCCTTTCTTGCGGGAGTCTGGCTGTGGCTTTGCATAAAGCAACGGCGTCACGAATTGCTCGAGATCGGCACTCTCTTTGTCCTGAGCCTGCTTCCTGTCTATCACCGATTCTACGATGCTGCCTTGCTGATCTGGCCGCTGTGTTGGAGCATCCTGGTGGTCACGAAACGATCTGTCACTCTACTGACGATTGCGCTCATCTTGCCATTTTTCATTCCAGGGGCAGCGTTGCTCGATCGCCTTGCACAAGGACAAAAGCTTCTGCCGGCGGCTGTCCTGGATGGATGGTGGTGGAACTTGGTCGTTATGCCTCATGAAGTGTGGGACGTTCTGTTTTTGAGCGTCCTGCTGCTCTACTTCATGAGCCTTCAGCCTGCGCGGGACTTCGACAAACGGTGACCCGTCTAGATTACGACCGCTCCAGGTTACGTCGTAGGCTGCCGAAAATGCTGTGCCTGAGCGTACCCAGGAAATGATTCGGTGGCGGAGATTCGCTGATCGGCCTTGACGTCCGAAGTAAGATCGATAAGCATAAAAGCCAGCACCCAAAAGAACAGGCAAAGATAAGAGCCCGCCGCAAAGAGCCAGTCTTCAAAGCCCGCATGAATAAGACCCGCGATAATAACGAAAGCAAACGGCACTGCATAATGATTCGGATTGCCGGTTCTCCGCACCCAGCTGTACGCGCGGATCGCCGCTCGAATCAAAAGAACCATCAGAAACAGAAAGGGCAATATCCCCAACAGTCCCATGTACTCCGCCATCGCCAGGTAGCTGCTGCCGTGTTCGCGGTTCGACCCTTCTATCGTGTAAATCGACGACTGCTCCAGGCCCGGTGTTTCCATTCCTATGTCACTGGTTCCGAATCCTGTTCCAAAATATGGGTGTTGTTTGACGGCGGCAATGGTGTCATCCCAGGGGGTTTCGCGCGATCCGAAAACGCCCCCTTTAGTGCGGTGCTCGTCGATTTTGAAAATAAATCGTCCGCTCAGAGAATCCATTAGCTCGCTCATGTGCGAGGGGTTGGCAACCGCCATTAGCTCAAGAAACAAGGCTCCCGCAAATGCCGCTCTTAACAGCAATCGCGGGCGTCGCAGCGCGATCGTGGCCACAATAACGACAATCACGTCCGCCACGATTGCTGCACGGCAGACGGTAACGTAGAGCAAAACGCCACACAGCGCAAGCGCAGCATAGCGGCGCTGTCTTTCCGTTCGGTCTTCCGCTACTAACGCCGCCCAAACCAATATTGGAACCGCAACTACTCCCACAAATGCTCCCAGGTTGTTCTGGTTTCCGAACAGGTTTAAGCCGACAAAATAGCAAGCGGACACAACAAAAACCGAAATCTCGCTGGCCAGTACGAGTCCGCGAACGAAAGGCTTCTCCCGACCGGCGAGTGCCACTCGTCCTCCCGTGGCAGCATATAAAAACAGTAAAAACAAACTCATTACCTTCAACAACGCAGTCATGGGTACATCCGAGGCACTCGCTGAAGCTAGGGCAGAAAGTACGCAAAACAACGCTACCAGGTGGAATAACCCAAAATGCTGTGCCCGGCTGCTTCTCATCCAGATAATTAAGCCAGCCAAGGAGCCTACTCCCAGAAAAACCCATCGAACCGTGTAGCTCTCCGCTCCAAACGGCAGCGCTGTGGCCGCCGACAGAAAACACCACAAGGTTGCCGGAAAGAAAATCTTCTCAAATCGCCACAGGCAGGCAAGCACAACTTCCATCGCCAGGATTGCACCGATGTAGGTTGAGTTGGCGAAATAACCCGGACGCCGCTGCAACTCCAGAAACAGGACCAAAAGCCCCATCACTCCCAGCGGAATAAGAGCAAACCGAATTTTCATCCCTTGCTCACAATCAATTCTCTAGTCAGGTTCGTTCCCGCTACGCTTAGTGCCCGCACGAGGATACTATGGATTGGCTGGAATTGACGCCCTTGCGATTGTACTTCCTTCATGCACTCTCCACACCTTCGGACAATAGAGAAGCTACGCCTGCCTACTTTGCAGGATTCTTTTCAGCCGATTGAACGTCAACAATCCGGTACAGATTTGTTGGAGGATAGCCGGAACCCCACCCAGCCTTCCGCCATCGGCTTGGCTCTCTTCCCATTTGTGCTGTAAAGCTGCCCTCTAGGTGCAGATTTTCAGGAGCGAGACCGCGAGGCAGGCTCTCGTCCTTCGCCCAAATCAGATACACCGCCTGACCGTCTTTCAATTGTCCGCGCCAGTCAAGATCGTGATCCAGTTTGCCGATCAGCCCGGTCGGAATATGGGGCCGTACAAAAAGATAGTGTGAACCAGCACCCTCGACTGCGTAGAAATAGGACTCCTCAGGCCCAAATACTCGCGCACCAGTCGGCACCCGACTGCTAATAAAATCCTGCAGGGGTTGCGGATCACGCTCGTCATAGGAAACCAGCCACGCCACAACCTTTCCTGAGCGGATCCCCACCAGAATGATTGTCAGCAACAGCCAACACCCCAACACCACTCTCGGCACCGCGCGCAGTCCACCGCCTCGCAGAATCTTTGCCGTCAACGCCATTAAGACAGGCACGACGAGAGGCACCACAAATATCTCGTAATCCCAAAATCGCGAAATCATCAGAAACAGAGCCACATAATTAATAAGAACCGCGATCGATGCCAGCCTCAAACCGGAGTTGGCATCTTGGCCCTCCGCTTCGATCGTGTGGCGTGCTGTTAACATCGCACCACCGAAGACTAGGGTCATCAAAAGAACGAAGAGCAATCCCGAAAGCCGAGGCACCAGCGGACCATCCAGAAGATGCCAGGTGCCGTGCAGTATCGGGGAGACATTGATCTTGTCGCCTTGGCTCGCGGCCGCAACAAACCGCAGCCAACCAATCGGACTTATACCTAGACTAAACGTCCAAAGCCCCACGGTTACAAGCGCAGCCACTCCGGCGGTTACAGCCCGCACCGCCAACTCCCACTTCCTAACTAACGCCAGTTCGAGTCCCATCCCAACCGAGAGCCCGAGGATGAAAGGAAAGGATCTCGGCGTGCTAAGCGCTGCCAGACCGCAAAAAATACCGGTGAGCGCCGCATAGACCAATCCCGTGCTTCGTGACTCATGCATTCGCATCGCGCCCAGCGCGCAAGCTAGGGAGAGAAGCTCGAATGTCATGGTAACGGTATCGAACCTACCGCTCGTGGCTCGCGCACCCATTCCCTGGGACAAGGCCACCATCATTGCGGCCGCCGCCATCGCTGCCGGAGAGCGCTCCAATCGTCGGCTCACCCATGCTGCGGAAAAAACCGTTCCTACCCCTCCCGCGAATCCCACCATTCGCCAACTCGTCGCCGACAGCCCAAAAAATTTCACTTCCAGCGAACCCAGAAAAGAAATCATGGGGCCATAAAGTAGATCTAGGCGGAGAGTGTGCGGAAAAGCGGCCAAAACTGTTGGCACCGGCGGCCCTCCGCGCACCACCGCTAGCGCGGCTGAAGCATAAAAAATCTCATCGAGCCAGGGCAGCGGACTTCGAGGGAGAATTAAAAGCAGCAGCAGCAGAGCCACCGCAGTGACCAACCAGAAGATTCTCGCTAGCCAGATAAGCGGCAGAGCGCGGAGATACTGTTTCATGTTTCCGAACCGGTCTCTCTTTGCTTTTGCGCGCTCACGGTCATAAGCCGGTTCCGGTGCGCTCCAAAACCTCCGTTACCTCGCCAAGCGAAGTCGTCACGCGACTGCCCGCGCCCCTTTGCCGGATTACTTTCCGCACCACGTAGTGCGGACGTCCCTTCGCTTCCTCGTATACCCGCCCTACATATTCACCGATGATTCCCAGAAAAAAAAGATTTACTCCGGAAAGAAACGTGATCGTGAGGACTAACGCGGTGAAACCCTGCGGCGCATGCAACCAGAACTTCACATAAAGCGAGTAAATCGCATACAGGACCGACAATCCCGTAGCCGCAGCCCCGAAGATTGCCGCAGCACGCAGCGGCACAATGGAAAAAGCAAAGATCCCATCCGACGCCAGCTTTAGCAACCGCAGCGGACTGTACTTCGTGCGCCCCGCTCGCCGCGCCGCGCGTTCCACCGGTACTCCGATCTGCCTGAACCCCACCCATGTCCTCATGCCCCGCAGGTAGCGATGATGCTCCGGCATCCTCCGGATTTCCTGCACCACCCGCTTTGACATCAGGCCGAAGTCGCCCGCATCGAGCGGCAACTCAATCGACGAAAGCGCCGCCAGCAGCCTATAGAAAAGGTAGTAGCAGGCCCGCAACCACCACGCTTCCTTTCGATTCATCCGCTGTACGTACACCACGTCATATCCCTGTTTATAAGCCTCCACCAGAACCGGAATCGCCTCGGGAGGATCCTGCAGATCACCATCCATTAATACCGTCACATCACCGGAAACATAATCCAGCGCCGCACCCAACGCGATCTGATGTCCAAAATTTCGCGACAGCTCAACCACCACCAACCGAGGGTCTTTTTCCGCGGCTCTTTCCAGCAGTTCCCACGTGCCATCTGAACTGCCGTCATCGATCACCACCATCTGGTGCGGACCACCCGGCATCCCATCCAGCACGGCACGCGTCCGCCGCAATAATTCCGGCACCACCGCCTCTTCGTTGTAAACCGGAATCGCGATGGAAACGCTTGGCTGCTCGCTCATTTCTCTCACCTGAATCTGCTCTCTAAGTTCGGTTTTCCACCAGCCCAAAGCCTCACTGCGATTTGTATCAGGGTATGCCTTTAGGCATACCGTAAACCTTTAGCGCTGGGGCAAAACAACTACTAACCCTGACTCTCCAGCACAGCCATGACCGACGTGCCGAGAAACCGCTGCGGAAGCGGCTCTGCACGCGCCAGCAATCCCAGCAGGGAATTCATCGCACTACCCCGGGCATCGAATCCCGATTTGCCGTTGCTGCGCTGCATGCTCATGGTCTTCCGCAACAGCAGCAGAGGAACCAGCGGCAAGCCCCAATAAGTAAACGCGCGCGCTTTGAATCCATTCCGCTCCGCCACCTTCGCCAACTGCTCTATGGAATATCGTCGAATATGCCCCGCGGCTCGATCGTAGTCTGAGAAAAAGAACTGGTGCGCCGGAACATTAATCAGCAGCGTGCCCGCCTCCGCTAGATGAAACTTCACCGACTGCAGAAACGCCTCCTCATCTTCAATGTGTTCCAGCACATCGAACAACAACAACAAATCGAAGTGGCCGCGGAACTCCGGATTGCGCTGGTGAATGTTGTAGCAATACAGCGGGCTTATGCGGCTGACGTTTTTTTGCAGTGCGATCTCGTTGAGCTCAAATCCTGCGACCGGAATCCCGTAACAATCCTCGATGTCCCTCTGTAGCAATCCATTGCCACACCCAATCTCCGCGGCGCGCTTCGCATTTCTCACCGCCGAATCCGCCAGTCGCTTCATAACTTCAAACCGCCGCCGAATCCAGAAATGATCGCTGGTCGCAACATCGAACCACCAATCGCCCATATTGACCGGCATGGCAGCGGATAGATAAGCGACAGCGCGGTCTGGCGAGCCCATGGTAAGTATTCTCTCGGTGAAAGTGTGTGGGTTCGCAGAATGATATCAGGAAGGAAGCTCGTCGAGAAACGTGATTCAGATTCGAGTCAGACAACGAAATGAAGAACGAATAAATAAGGTGTGCATGTGCAGTTCGTGGGCCCGGACGATCACCCGCTGGAAGGCCGCATCCTGCTCGTCCGCGTCCTAGCCGCCCCAACCGCGCACACGCCCATGGTCAGGTAGAAAAGACCAAACCATCGCTCTTGCCAGTTCGGCAATAGGATGAAATGCAGGCACAAATAACTCACTGCGACCATATACAACGCTAGCATCCGTCGGTTCAAGAACACTCCGATCGTCCCCAACAACAGAAAAGGTACTAGAAAACTGTTTGCCGCAAGAGTTAAGCCCGACCGAAAAGCAGAGACATAATCCTTCCCGGAAAATTGAACGGTCATCTCCCCCGGCGCGGTCGGAACGCTAACAAAGTTGCGGTAGTAAAGCATCTTCAGACCGTAATCCCCTGCAAAGTGATTGATGCAGAGGACAGAGGCTACAGCCAGCGCCGCCAGCACGCCCGCTTTCCAGAAGTCAATTCGCCGCTCCAACCAGCACGCCAAAATAACCGGTCCAGCGAGCACCAGAAAATCAGTTCGAAAGTAGATGGCAGCCAGCAGCAAAGTTATGCCCGTAGCGAATTGCTGCCCTTCAAAAATTAAATACAAAGCCATGAACGCAATCAGAGTAGCCAGCGCGTCGGCCGTGAGATCCCGTCCCAGATCCATTAGTGGTGGAGAGATCATCAGCAAAATTGATGCAACGAGAGTAAACGTTGGGCTTGCGTATCTGCGAAACCAAATGAACACCAGAATGCCCATCAAGAAATACGAGCCGGCGGAGATCAGAATTCCCGAGGGCACCAGTCCCAAACCAGTTTTGCTGATTAGCCACAGTGTCTGGTTGTAGAGGGGACGAATCGCGAACAACGGTAGGAACTCCGCAAAACGGTATGCATTCGCCGCCCGTTCCTGGCGCGATTTGTTCTGCGCTTCAGGCGCGCCAGCTTCATATCCCAGCAGATCCGCGCGCTCTTTCGGCGGAACCGACTCCCTTAATGCCGCATACACGCGGCGGTGGATCTCGACTGGATCACGCTCCTCCATCAGCAGCGCGTTGCCCATGTACTGGACAGAATCCATGCTATACATCGGCTTGCGATAAAGATGAATCGTGGCCCCGCCCAGCAGCAGGACGTAGAGCACGAAAATGATTCGGTTCGCGACGCGACCCTGCGCTCGAACCAGTAACGGCCTGCGATCCTGGCTGTAAATCATCGCATCTCGAACTGCGTGCATCGAATCTCCGAATTCAAAGTGCTGCCCAGTTTCTCACAAAAACAAGCACCCGCGGAACGAGACATCCTCAAAGATCGATTTCGTAGTCCATTAACTGAGAACTGAGAACTGAGAACTGAGAACTGAGAACTGAGAACTGAGAACTGAGAACTGAGAACTGAGAACTGAGAACTGAGAACTGAGAACTGAGA
>Ga0209007_1000385_pt1 | contig 18792 bp, 14 predicted proteins | sample JacPinW_OM1H0_O2_FD_187961 | JGI IMG/M metagenome (GOLD analysis project Ga0209007, IMG submission 187961) | Forest soil microbial communities from Algoma, Ontario, Canada - Jack Pine, Ontario site 1_JW_OM1H0_O2 (SPAdes) (version 2) | ecosystem: Environmental > Terrestrial > Soil > Boreal... | reverse complement strand
TCCTGCGGCGTCTGCAGGTTCACCAGATGGGACACGCCGGTTTTGCTGTCGAGCCAATAGGTTGGCGCGGTCTGCCCCGAACCCGACAAAGTCGCGAGCGCATTGTCTGCGATGTTGGACTCCGTCAATCCCGCACCGAGCGCGAAGGCACGATGAGCCGATATCAGAAGCGTCGGTTCTGCGAGCGATTGCTGAATCGCCACATCGGCAATGCCGGGTATGCGCTGCATCGCCGCAGCGACCTGATAGGCATAGGTCATGTTGACACCGATGTCGCGCCCGACGATTTGCACATCAATGGGCGCCGGCAGACCAAAGTTCAAAATCTTGGCGGTGATGTCACCGGGCGGAAACGTAAACACAGTGCCGGGAAACAGTTTCGGCAATTGCGCCCGGAGCGTTGCGAGATACTCCTCGATGGGAGAGGTTTGATTTTTAAGACTGACGGTCACATCGCAGTCTTGCGGGCCGATGGTGGCGCTCGCGCTGTAGGCTTGATTGATCCCGCTACTCGGCAAACCGCAATTCTCGATTACATTGGCGATCTGTCCCGGCAATAATTGATGCAGCGCCTGGTCCACGAGTACCGCCACTTTGCTCGCCTCCTCCAACCGCAGCCCGATGGGCGCGCGAAAGTGCATGTCGATCTCGCCGGATTTGATACTCGGGAAAAAATCGCGCCCCAGAAACGGCACGAGAATGATCGATACCAACGGAATTACCAAAAACCCGAAGACGAAGCCCCAGCGGCGCGCGAGCGCCTCGGTGAGGAGTTCCCGATAGCGCACGCGGAAGCGCTCGAAGCGCTGCTCAAAACGCGCGTGAAACCGGCCGAAGAAGCCCTTCGGTTTATCACCCGCCTTGCGTTCGGCGACCTGCGCGCGCAGCAGATAGGCGGCCATCGTCGGCACCAGCGTGCGTGACAGAATAAACGAGGCCAGCATCGCGAAGATGATCGCCTCCGCGAGCGGGAGAAAAAGGTAGCCCGCGATCCCTGAGAGCTGAAAGAGCGGCAACCACACGATACAAATACAGAGCGTTGAGACCAGGGTGGGAACCACGATCTGGTTCGCCGCTTCGATAATGCCGGGCTCGAGTTCCAGCCCTTTTTCCAAATGCGCATCGATGTTCTCGATCATCACCGTGGCATCATCCACGAGAATGCCCACCGCCAGCGCCAGGCCCCCCAGGGTCATCACGTTGATGGTCTGCCCGAATGCGGCGAGGGCCGCAATCGAGGATAAAATCGCCAGCGGAATGGAGGTCGCGACGATCATGGTCGAGCGACCCGAGCCCAAAAACACCAGGACCACCAGACCCGTCAGCACCGCGGCGGTAGCCATTTCCTGCAGGACGTCTGCCACGGACTTGCGCACGAAGGTGGAGGCATCGCTCACAATGGTGATCTTGACGCCCGCCGGCAAAGTCTGTTCGAGCAGCGGAATCTTCGCTTTGACGCCGGCCACCACCTCCAGGGTCGATGCGTCGCCCGCTTTCAGAATCTCGAGCAGCACCGACTGATGTCCCTTGACCAACACGGCATTGGTCTGCGGCGGCCCACCCAAATGCACGTAGGCGACGTCGCCAACCGTCACCACGGCACCGTTCACGGTCTTGATCGGCAGGGAATTAAAGGTCGCGATTTGGACCGGCGAGGCATTGGTCTCGACCAGGAAATCCAGTGCACCAATCTTCTCATCGCCCGCGGGCAGCACGATATTTTGCTGCGCGAGCGCGTGCCCCACATCCTGCGCCGACAAATGATGAGCGAGCAGCTGTTGTTGATTGAGATCCACTTCGACATCGCTTGCCGTCCCGCCATAGGGCGACGGTATCGCAACCCCGGGCACGGCGACCAACCCAGGGCGGATCAGATTGGAGGCCAGGTCATATAACTGCGATCCCGTCATTTGATCCGCGGCGACCTGAAGTTCAAGCACCGGCACGGACGAGGCGTTATAGGAGAGGACTTGCGGCGGGGTGATCCCAGCGGGCAGTTGCTTCAACACCGTTTGAGAGATGGCGGTCACTTGCGCCTGCGCGGCCGCGACATCGGTCCCGGGTTGGAAGAAAACCTTCACAATCCCGCGGCCGTAGAGCGACTCGCTTTCGATGTGTTCGATGTTGGCGACGGTTGTCGTCAGCGAGCGCTCGTAATAATAAATGACCCGTCCCGACATATCCTCAGGCGTCAACCCGTTGTAGGTCCAGATTATGGCGACGACGGGAATGCCGATGTTCGGGAAGACATCCGTGGGCGTGCGCAAGGCCGCGCGGCCGCCGAAAATCAGAATCAGGATAGCGAGGACGACAAACGTATAGGGACGTTTCAGTGCTATGAGGACAATGGCATTCATTCGACATCCCTCGCCAACTGAGCGACGCTGCCGTTGTAATGTTCTTAAGTCAAGGGCTTAAACCGCCACCTTTCGCTGTTTACCGAATGCCGCCGATAGGAAAAGTGATCGCTCATTTGTAGGAAGTTTCTGACTCGGCACCCCTGGACCTGGGGGCCGGCTTCGAGGACGATAGCGTAGAACTACGGCGATTTGGAGAGCGATATGCGAAGTTTTCTTGCCGCATGCTGTGTTTCTTTGGCCATAGCCGTGATCGCGGCGGTGATCCTGGATTCCGTCGTCCAAGAGTCAGCCATGAAAGCGTTCTCGACATCAGAGGTCCGGAATTAGGAAGCCCTGAATTTCGATCTCCATGAAGGTTCGCCCGAGCGTGCCGACGACCGCGTAAAAATCCACGGATGCGCTTTTCTCCAGGTCCGAAAAAAAGCTTGCGATCCACGGCGCGAGGTAATCATCGAAAATCTCGCGCTCGGTGCCGGGCGGCGCGGCAATTTCCGCGCTGGCAAGACCTGCCATGATTTCCAAAAGAATGGCGGCATGATCTTCCGGCTCCGCTTCGGTCTCGGCACGCTCTATGCCGAGACGCCCCAGGGTTTGGCGGAGATTCGCCAGCGGTCGTCCGTGCAGAAAACCCGTTAGATAATGCGAGGCATACGGCATCAGTTCGCCGCGCCCGAGCCCAACGAACAACGCGAAATGCTCCCGTGCGGTGATGTCGGCATCGGTCCGCGCGGCCGCCTTCGCGAGCGAGGCATGTGCAAGGCCTAAGGGACTGCCATCGCCGCGCAGGGCAGCCAAGCGGCCGAGCATTCCCGCATCAGGACTGCGCATCAGCAGGGTCGCGAGTAGCGAATATTCCGCTGCACGCGCAAGGTCGACCTCATCGACCGCCGCCGCTCTTCCAGACTCGGGTGCGTGCATGGACTACCGCGGCAGCGCGCCGCCGTGAGATCGCGGAGCGACGGCGCCAGAACCTGCTTCACTACCGTGCGCGTCTCCCAAGGCGCCCGTGTCTCCCAAGCCGGCCGTCTGCCCTACACCGGCTGGCTGCCCCACGCCGCCCGCCTCTCTAACACCGACTGCCCCTACTTCGCTTGTTGTTTTTCCTATGATGGGCGGTGCGGCGACTGATCTCGCTGCCTCGAGCGCATCGTTGCCCTGCAGTGCCGACTGCTCGGGGCTCTCGGCGTCTTGCGGTATTTCTTGCGCGACATTCGTCAGACTTCCGAGCGCTCGAGCCACGAGATCCGGCGCTTCGAGCGGACCAAAGCCCGGTATGCCGTGATGATCGTTGAAGTCCCACTGGTTCTCTGCTATCCCGACAAAATCGCGAATGGCCGGATCCGCACTCCACGCACTGCGCAATGCGGCGCGCGTCAATTCCGGGGGGACGCCCTCATGCAAAAATTGCCGGATATCGCTGTCGGCGACGATCGATTCAATGGGCGGCAAGCTTGCCGGATCGAAAGCGGCTGGCGAAGGCGCGTCCGCCGGCGGCAATGAGGCTTCCGATTCGCGCTTCAATCTGAGCCAACGGGACAGAAAAGTCTCAGAGTCGCTCATGCTTCGTCCTTCGAACCACCGGCGTGGCGGGTGGGTGGCCGCGACTTGGCGCGCTCGCGCTTGAAGAAGGCCTGTTCCACATGGTGTTCGGCGATGAAATCTTCCACGATCTGTCTGATGGACGCCGGCATCGGCACTGATTCCACCAAATCATTCCCGGCTCCCGTCAGCGCCTCTCCCTCTGCCGGATCCGCGGTGACGCAGAGCAGATCGAGCCCCACCTCTCCGGCTCCCGGTCGGAGAATCACCCACAATCGCGCAGCGCCCGACGCCAGGTTTTCGCGATAGTTCGCGGTTTCAGTGCGGTGAAGTTCGATCACAGCGTCACCCGCATAGTAAGTCGTCAGATCTCCTGCGGCGTCAATCTGGGTCCAAGGCGACGCCGCGGGTACGCCTTCGAGCACCGACACCGGCCGATACAAGAAGTCCGCCCACGGGCTCTCTGCCTTGCGCCGCTCCACGATCACTCCGACACGAATGCGTGCAAGTGCCGCCCAGTTCAATTCAGTGCCTCGGTGGCATGCCGAACTGGCAGGCCGGTAATGAGATTCTGAGGTTTCAATCGCAGAGTCCTATCGATCGACATGGCCGCAATCATATAGGCCGGCGAGCCTCTGGCCTGCTCGACAATTTCGACATCGTCGGCAAAAGTCAGCCGATACAAGCCAACGACGAGTCCACGCGCGGTCTCATCAAGCTCATCACCGTTCCAAAGTGCATCTCCGATCCGCGTGGCATTGGCATCCAGGCTGACATACCAGGTCAGATTGACGTCGTGCAGCTCAGTTACCGGGTCGATCTTTACATCGATGGCGAGCAGGTGGCGTACCCAACGCGTGACCACCAGGCCGAGTGCCGTCAGCCCACGCCGGCCTGCCGTGAGATCGAGCGCCATGTCGAAGGAATCACTACGGTCCCAATACGTGCCGGCGTTGTCCTCATTCAGCACGTCGAGCTCCGTTGCGGCGGACAGTCCCAACATCGCCACCAGCGGTGAGAGCGGCTTGGCGCTCGAGCCGGGAACGGCTTCCTCATCGGCAGCGATCAGTGAGCCGTCATACGAGGTCAATCTCTGGCTGCGGAACAACAGCTCGGCTGCGCGCAGCACGAAGGCATCCTCGCAGCCATCCAAGATATTGCGCAAGATCACTTGCACAAGCTGATCGAGAAAAATGCGCGGAAATTTGCGCCCATGCCGTACGATCGCCAGATAGGCGGCCTCCAAAGTTGCATAACCCACCAGATGGTCCCGCCACTCAATCATCAATTCCCAGTTCTCGCGCGCGTCGGCGTCGGCGATCGCCGCGATCCGCCACGGTTCCACCGGCTGTCGTGGATCCGCCAGCAATGCCTGGTGCAGCGCTCGTTCAGCCTCGCACGCGCCCTCCGGCGGCACCATCTCAGGGCGCGCCAGGTAGGCTTTGAGGAATTCGTCCGTGGCGACCAAGCCGCCGTCCGGACTGCGATCGAGCAAATGATGACCGCAAGAAAGCCAGAAATCGCGGCTCCCGCTCATTGGCGCGCTCGATCCAGAAGTCCTGCCAGGTCGATGCGCTCGGGCGCCGCCGCGTCCTCGCCGACGACTTCTACAAAGCTGAAGACAGGCGCCGGTTTTGCGCGGGAATTCGCCTGCAGCGTCCTAAACGATTCGCGAATGGCCTCATTTTCGTAGCGGCGTGACACGGCGACCAGCATTCCCGGGGCGTGATCGCAAAGGGATGCTGCGAACGCCATCTCCTCCTCTGCGGCGGCCCGCCCGGTCGCAAGATCAGGAGCCCCGCAGCGCTCAACCAGTCCGGCCGCCAATTGTTCGACAGCCGTGGAGCGTTGCTCCTCGCTCGCCTCGACGATCTGCGCCAATGTTGACCAGCCGAACGAGCTGATTCCCAGAAAACCGCTGCGAAAGGCGGTACGGCGTTTACCACTCAACGTTGCCGAATCCAGATTCGCGAACAACAAGGCGCCGGATATGGCCCATTCGCCGGGCTCCGCCGCCTTATCAAAGACAAACGTATCCGAGGTATCCGCTCGAACGGTCTTCAGAAGTTTCACGCGCGAACTCGCTTATCCACCCCACGACTATAGCCCCGGACCGGTACGAAGAGACAGTCCCGGGCGATGGCGGCACTCAACCGCGCTTGGTATGCTCAAAACCATGACTGGCCCTCACAGGAATATCTTGCTCTGTACCTGCGAGGGCACGATGCCGCTCGACGCCGAGGCGCTGCGCCGGGGTTGCGGCGGCGCGCCGGCGACGGCCAATCGGCTGTGCCGAGCCGAGCTCGACCAATTTAGGGCCATGGCGACGGGCGCCGCCCCGCTCACCGTGGGCTGCACGCAGGAAACCGCGGTGTTCGCGGCGGCCGCCGCCGCGGCAGGCCGGAGTGCCCCCGTCGATTTCGTCAATGTCCGCGAGACTGCCGGTTGGTCCGACGACGCGGCATCAGCCGGACCGAAGATGGCGGCACTCATCGCGGCGGCCGCGGAAGCGTCGCCCCCAACTGCCTTGGTCAGCCTCAAGAGCGAGGGTGTCGCTCTCATCTACGGCCGCGACGCGCAGGCGGTGGAGGCCGGTAACTTATTGAAGGCGCATCTCGATGTCACGGTACTGATCACACCGCCCGCTGCGCTCGTTCCGCCGCGCATCAGCGAATTTCCGATCGCACAAGGCAAGATCCGCTCCGCCAAAGGCTATCTCGGCGCCTTCGAAATCGCCGTCGATGATTTCGCGCAGCCCTCGCCCTCCTCGCGTGGGACCTTGGCCTTCGGACCCCCGCGCCACGGCGCGCTGTCTCGCTGCGACATCGTTATCGATCTTTCCGGCGGCGCCGCGTTGTTCCCCGGCGTCGATTTGCGCGACGGCTACCTGCGTGCCGATCCGGGCAACCCCGCGGCGGTATTGAGTGTCGTATTGAAGGCGCGCGACCTCGTCGGTACCTTCGACAAACCGCGCTACATCAGTTTCAATGAGCATCTGTGCGCGCATTCGCGCTCGCAAATCATCGGCTGCACACGTTGCCTCGACCTTTGCCCTGCCGGCGCCATTGCGCCGGCCGGAGATCATGTGGCGCTCGACGCCAATATATGCGCCGGCTGCGGCCAATGCGCCGCCGCCTGCCCCACGGGGGCCGCTGTCTATGCGCTGCCGCCGTCGGATGCATTGCTGCGCAAGTTGCGCGCGCTACTGATGACATACCGCGAAGCCGGCGGTGAACACGCCGTCGTGCTGTTTCACGACGAGCCTCATGGGGCGCCACTGATCGACGCGCTGGCCCGTTTCGGCGGCGGTCTGCCCGCGCACGTGCTCCCACTGGCGGTCAACGAGGTCACACAAATCGGACTCGAGGCTATTGCGGCACTGTTCGCCTATGGAGCATCGGCCGTGCGATTTCTGCTGCGCGCGAAAGCACGCCATGATGTTCTCGGACTGACCCGGACCCTCGCGCTGGCGGAGCCGATCCTCTCCGGCCTCGGCTTCGGGCTTTCGCGGATCGCCACCATTGAAGTGGAAGATCCCGAGCTTTTAGGCGCGGCACTGCGCGCAATTCCGCTGACGGCTGGCTCACCACGTCCGGCGAGTTTCCTAGCCGTGGGCGACCAGCGCGGCGTGCTGCGGTTTGCATTGCGTGAATTGCGCCGCGCGGCGCCCGCACCTCAGGATGTGATCGCGTTGCCGGCGCATGCGCCATTTGGTGCGGTGGAGATCGATACGAGCGGCTGCACGCTGTGCCTTTCCTGTGTGTCGGTTTGCCCGACGCATGCGTTGAGCGATGATGCAGAGCGGCCGATGCTGCGCTTCTCGGAAGAAGCCTGTGTCCAGTGCGGCCTGTGCGTAGCGACCTGCCCCGAACGGGTCATGACCCTCAAACCTCAGCTCGACTTTAGAAACGGCGCCGGCAGCACGCGAGTCCTGAAAGAGGAAGAACCATTCCGGTGCATTCGCTGCCGCAAGCCGTTCGGCGTCAAGAGCACGATCGACCATGTCCTGGCGAAGCTCGCGGATAAGCATTGGATGTTCAAAGACACTCCGGAGCGCCTCGATCTCATCAAGATGTGTGACGACTGCCGAGTTGCATTCGTCACGGAAAAGGAATTCGATCCGCATGGGCCGCCTCGCCCGCCGGCGCGCACGACCGAGGACTATTTGCGCGAACGCGAGGCGAGTACGGCACCGAAAAACCTCGATAGCTGAGCGCGGCGATCGCTATTTGGCAGGGGCTGCGCTGGGGTGGCCCGGCGGCTCGCCGGAGCGCTCTTTCGCAAGCGTCTCCGCCAACCATTGATCGTGATGCTCCTTGGCCCAGTTCAGATCCACTTCGCCCGTACCCATGGCCTCGAAGGCGCCCTCCATGCCGAGGGTGCCGATGTAGATGTGGGCGAGAATCAAGGCGATGAACAGAACCGCGATGCTGGCGTGGATTGCATGCGCAATTTGCATCGAGGCAATGTCGGTCCCGTAGAACGGAAACAACAGGAGCAGCCCGGACACGGCAACCGCCGCGCCGGCACCCAGAGCCAGCCAGAAGACCATTTTCTCGCCGGCGTTGAAACGACCGGCGGGTGCATGCTTCGATTTGATGAAGCCGCCGCCCTGTTTCAGCCAATCGACGTCGACTTTTTTGGGGATATTGTCCTTGAGCCAAAGCGTCACGATCAGAAACAAACCCACCATAAAAGAAAACCCGACAAAGTTATGGGCATACTTGCCGCCTTGCGCCAAGGCACTGAACGCTTCGTGCCCAATGAGCGGCAGCAGAAGCAGCTTCCCAAACGTGATGTTCAAGCCCGTCAAGGCGAGCACGACGAAAGACACCGCCGTGAGCCAATGCGAGAAGCGCTCGAAGGCGCTGAAGCGCTTCACCTTCTTGCCGGAACGACCCCCGGAAATCCGGATCTTCCCGATCAGCCAATAACCCAGCGCCAACACGGCGATCATGCCGAGGATGATTATCGCGCCCAGCCAGTGCAATGTGACTTCATGAAAATGATCCCAAACCCGCCCGGCCGGTTGTATGAGTACGCTGGCTCGCTTGTCGGGAATATCGATTCGACCCTGGATGCGCGACTCCTGCTGGAGCAGCTTCTGTTCTTTGACGGCGCCCGCATCGGGATCCTCCACCGGTGCATTCGGATCGGTGCGTTGGGCATGCGCCGGCAGCGCAACGGCGAGCAGGGTCAAGAACAGCAGCGGTGCGAGCACATGGCGAGTCCGCGCGAGAATTCTCTTCATGACATTCACCCTCTACGCGTCCTCACACGTGATAGGCCGTCATCCAGCCCCAAGCGCCGGATCCGTAGCCGCGCCGGAGCACCCGCTCCTTATAAATTTGGGCGATGATATCGCCGTCGCCGGCCAGCAATGATTTGGTCGAGCACATTTCGGCGCAGAGCGGCAGCTTTCCCTGCGCGAGCCGGTTGGCGCCGTACTTCTTGAATTCCTCGGCGCTGCCGCTTACTTCCGTCCCGCCGCCGCCCGCGCAGAAAGTACATTTATCCATTTTGCCGCGCGAGCCGAAGTTGCCGATGTGCGGATATTGCGGCGCGCCGAATGGGCATGCATAGAAACAGTAACCACAACCGATGCACAGATCCTTCGAATGCAGCACCACCCCTTCTTCGGTGGGAAAGATGCAGGTCACCGGGCAGACCGCGGCGCAAGGCGCGTCGGTGCAATGCATGCAGGCCATCGAGACCGAGCGCTCCCCCGGCAGACCGTCATTAAGCGTCACCACCCGGCGCCGATTGATGCCCCAGGGCACCTCATTCTCGTTCTTGCACGCGGTGACGCACGCGTTGCAGTCGATGCAGCGGTCGGCGTCGCAAAGAAACTTCATTCTCGCCATAGCTTTCCTTATCCCGCTCGAATCTGACAGAGAGTGGCCTTCGGTTCCTGCATGCCCGTGGCCGGATCGAAGCCATAAGTTGTCAGGCCATTCACGCTCTCGCCGAGCACATAGGGATCCGCGCCCTTGGGATATTTACTGCGTTGATCGACGCCCTGCCACCAGCCGGCAAAGTGAAAAGGCATCCATGCCAAACCCTTGCCCACCCGCTCGGTCACCAAGGCCTTCATGCGCGCTTTCGAATGGCTTTCGGGTCCCGTTACCCACACCCAACTGTCATCGGTAATGCCGCGTTCTGCCGCATCCGCCGGATTGATCTCGACGAACATCTCCTGTTTCAACTCCGCCAGCCATCGGTTCGAGCGCGTCTCCTCGCCGCCGCCCTCGTACTCGACCAGCCGGCCCGAACTCAAGATCAAGGGGAAATCCTTGACGATGGTCTTGTCGACCGCGGCTTTCTGAACAGTAAATCCAATGTTGGGCACGCGAAACTGCCGCGCATCCGGCAGCGTTGGATAATCCGACACAAGATCGGGTCGCGGCGTATAGATCGGCTCGCGATGGACCGGCACCGGATCCGGCAGATTCCAGGCGATCATGCGGGCTTTCGCATTGCCGTAGGGGCTGCAGCCGTGTTTGATCGCGACGCGCTGAATGCCGCCCGACAGGTCGGTCGACCAAGATACGGTGTCCGGTTTGGCGCCGCCCACGCGTTGAATGATCGCCATCTCCTGTGCCGTGAGATCCTTGTCCCAGCCGAGCTTCTTCAGAACCCCGAGCGTGAACTCAGGATATCCGTCCTTGATTTCCGAACCTAGCGAATAGGATCCATCGGCAAGCAGATTTTCATGAACCTCTTTCTCGATCTCTTGGCCGTTCTCCACAACCTTACGCTTGACGACGCGCTCGACGCCGAAGCGCGCTCGGAACGTACCGCCGCCATCGGCCACGGACAGATTGGTGTTGTAGAGCACCGGCGTGCCGGGGTGCCGCAGTTCGGGCGTTCCCCAGCACGGCCATGGTAGTCCGTAGTAATCGCCGCCGACTTCCGGATCGCTCTTCGGCGCTCTCATGGTCACCAGGTCGAATTTATTTTGGTTTTTCATGTGCGCCTTGAGGCGCTCCGGCGACTGGCCGCAATAGCCGGTGGACCAACCGCCGCGATTGATCTCGCGCAAGATATCCTCGGCGGACACCGCGCCATTCTCGACCTTGATGTTTTTGAACAGTTGCTCGGCAAACCCCAGCTTACGGGCGAGCATGTGCATGATGTCGTAATCGTTCTTCGATTCGAACACCGGTTTCACGATCTGCTCGCCCCACTGCAGCGATCGATTGGAAGCGGTGCGCGATCCCTCCATTTCGAAGCTGGTGCAGGCCGGCAGCAGATAAGTCCCGTTTTTCCGGCCCGAGAGCACCGCCCAGCTGGTTGGATACGGATCGCAAACCACCAGCAGGTCCAGCTTCTCTATGCCGCGCACCGATTCGGGCATACGGGTAATCGTATTGGCGCCATGTCCCATGACAAACATGGCCTTCAACGTATCCGGCTGGCTCACCTGGTCCTTCGGCAGGAGCGTGGCATCGAACCAGCGCGTGCTGGGAATGCCGGGAGTCTCCATGAATTTCTTATCGACGAAGCGAGAGAGCACCCAGTTGTAGTCGACCTCCCACACGCGGCACCAATGCTGCCACGCCTCTTCGGCAAGGCCATAGTAGAGCGGGAGACTGGTCACATCGAGGCCGAGATCGGTCGCGCCCTGAACATTGGTATGACCGCGGAAAATATTCGCGCCCGCGCCATAGCCGCCCACATTGCCGGTGGCGAGCAGCAACAGGCAGCTGGCGCGGACGTTGGCCGTGCCGGTCGCAAATTGCGTCTGACCCATCGCCCAGATCAACGTCGAGGGCCGTTCGGTTGCGAAAACTTCAGCAACATGCCGGACCTGTGATTCCGGCAGGCCGGTAACGCGTTCGACCTCGGCCGGCGTCCACTTCTCGACCTCCGGCATAATATCTTCCAGGCCGTACACGCGCTGACGCATGAACTCCTTGTCTTCCCAGCCGTTCTTGAAAATGTGCCAGAGCATGCCGTAGATGGTGGCGATGTGCGTGCCGGGCCGCACCCGCAAAAACTCGTTCGCGTGCGCCGCGGTGCGCGTCAGCCGCGGGTCGATGACGATCATGTTGGCGCGGTTGAGTTCCTTGCCCTCGAGAATGTGCTGCAGTGAAACCGGATGCGCCTCCGCCGGATTGCCGCCCATGATCATGATGGTCTTGGCGTTGCGAATGTCGTTGTAGCTATTGGTCATCGCACCATAGCCCCAGGTATTGGCGACGCCGGTGACGGTGGTCGAATGACAGATGCGAGCCTGGTGATCGGAATTGTTCGTTCCCCAAAAGGCGGCGAACTTGCGGTTCAGGTAGGCCGCTTCATTGGTGAACTTGGCCGATCCCAACCAGTAGACTGATTCCGGTCCCGACTTCGCCCGTACCTCCAGCAGTTTGTCGCCGATTTCATCGATCGCCCGATCCCAGGAAATTCGCTGCCATTGACCGTCGACTAATTTCACCGGATAGCGCAGCCGCCGCTCGCCTACCACATCGTCGCGAACGGCCGCTCCCTTGCAGCAGTGCGAACCACGATTAATCGGGCTGTCAAAATCCGGCTCTTGCCCGATCCAGACGTCGTTCGCGACCTCAGCAATAACCGAGCAGCCCACCGAGCAGTGGGTGCAGATGTTCTTGCGGCGTGAGACTGTGACGCCGGGCGGCGGCGGCGCACCGGCCGCCGCTTTGCGCACGCTGTAAAGCGGCAGCGCGCCGAGCCCGGCGAGACCCCCGGCGACAAGACCCGAACGACGTAAAAACGCCCGGCGATCAAGATTAGCGTGAGCTTCGGGTGCGATTGCCGGGGTGGCTGCTCCGGGCCGTTGCCGGCCTTCTGTTCTCTTGATGAGCATGAGGTCACTTCACCGGATAACGGTTGACTCGGTAAAACGTCTGAACTTCCGGCGAGTTCGCCTGATACTGCGGCTTGCGTTTGTCGCGCCTAATCTCGCTGGGAGTCAGGCTCGATGCGGTGCCCATCGCGACCACAGTGCCGGACACCGTCACCGCGAGAAGCAGGTCACGACGACGAATCAAACTCTTGCGCTCGTCCATGGGATTCCGTCCATAAACTTGCCATCGCTAATGATGCACTCGCAGGCGAAGCGAGAATGCCGCACCGCCGAAGCCAATATTCAGCAGCCGTCAGTTCGAAGTCAATCGAATAAGTAAAAAAAATGTACCTGCACCTGCGACGTTGCTGCGCGACGCGCGAGGCTGCTTCGTGGCGCGATGCGGCCTGCACCTAGCAGGTACAAAGTTTTATCAACTCGTAACCGAAGTCGGGGAATCGATGGATTGCTGCGATATCTGGCCTGAGGTCTGTCTCATTAAATCAATCACTTACGATTCTTTTTTCGACCCCGGCATCAGCAAACGGCGACGCTGATCCGGTGAGCAAGCGCTTCGACTCATGAGTATCATGTGCCGAACCGGCGCGGCGTGCGAAACGGCGCCGGGTTGCGGCAGTTTGAGCGGCCGGGCCGGCGCTTGTTTCTTCTCGAGCGCGTAGTACTGGGTGAAGTACGGTGGGCGGAGGAGTCTAGGTCTAATGCTCGAGACGAATGACGTCCTGTTACTGGCGCGGCTGCAGTTCGCGTTCACGATCTCGGCCCATATCCTGTTCCCAGCAATCAGCATCGGGCTCGCGAACTATCTCGCGGTGCTCGAGGGCTTATGGCTGCGAACCGGCAACGTCGTCTATCGCGAACTCTTTTTCTTCTGGTCGAAGATTTTCGCGGTCGGTTTCGGCATGGGCGTCGTCTCCGGTGTGGTGATGAGCTACGAATTCGGCACAAACTGGGCCGGCTTCTCCCGCATTGCCGGCTCCGTCAACGGGCCGCTGCTCACCTACGAGGTCCTGACAGCGTTCTTCCTCGAAGCCGGTTTCCTCGGCATCATGCTCTTCGGTTGGAAGCGGGTCGGCGCACGCCTGCATTTTCTTGCCACGGTCCTGGTCGCACTCGGTACGTTGTTCTCGACGTTTTGGATCCTCGCTTCGAACAGCTGGATGCAGACGCCTCAAGGCTTCCAAATCGTGGACGGCAGAGTGGTGCCGCTCGACTGGCTGAAAATTATCTTCAATCCATCGTTCCCGTTCCGGCTCGTTCATATGTCGCTCGCGGCTTTCCTCGTCGCAGCGACCATCGTGGCGGGCTGCGGCGCGTGGAATCTACTCAACGGACGCCGCGGCGAGGGCGTCAAGAAGTCATTCTCGATGGCGGTCGGCATGATTCTCGTGGCCACGCCGCTGCAAATGATCGCTGGGGACCAGCACGGCCTCAATACACTCGATCACCAACCGGCCAAGATCGCTGCGATCGAAGGTCTTTGGGAAACAGAGAAGGGGGGCACGTCGCTCAATCTCATCGGGTGGCCAGACATGCGGGAGGAGCGAACGAAATACGCCTTATCGGTGCCCCATCTCGGCAGTGTCATCCTAACCCACACCTGGAGTGGCGAAATCCATGGGCTGAAGGAGTTCCCCCGGGAGGACCGTCCCAATTCGACGATCGTGTTCTGGAGCTTCCGCTTCATGGTCGGCTTGGGCCTGCTTATGCTCCTGCTGGGTGTGCTCGGACTGATACTTCGCTTGCGCAAGAAACTCTATGACACGCGCTGGTTCCAAGGCTTCGCCCTGGCGATGGGGCCGTCGGGTCTGATTGCATTGCTTGCGGGCTGGATCACCACCGAAGTTGGACGCCAACCCTGGGTCGTCTACGGCGTCCTGCGCACCGCGGATGCCGCCTCGCCTTTGTCTTCGCAGCAAGTCGGGACGTCGCTGCTGATCATCATCATCGTTTATTTTCTCGTCTTCGGTACGGGCACCTACTATATGTTGAAGCTGATGGCGAAGGGACCGCACGATGGCGAGGAGGCAGCCGAGGTCGGCGACGACTTTGGCAAGAGCATTGCAGGCCTCGACCACCGGCCGATGTCGCGCGCCACCGATCCGATCGACGAGTGAGGCACGCATGACGATCGATCTTCCAACCATATGGGCCGGCATCATCAGCCTCGGCGTATTCCTCTACTTGCTGCTGGATGGCTTCGATCTCGGCATTGGCCTTCTGTTCCCGTTCTTTGATCGCGAAGGCGAGCGAGAGGTCATGCTGAACACCGTCGCTCCGGTCTGGGACGGCAATGAGACCTGGCTGGTGCTCGGCGGCGCCAGTCTCTACGGGGCATTTCCGCTCGCCTACTCCACGCTCCTTCCGGCCGTCTATCTTCCAGTGATCGTGATGCTTTGCGGTCTGATTTTCCGCGGCGTCGCTTTCGAGATTCGCGCCAAGGCGCGACGCACACAGAACCTGTGGGATCTCGCCTTCATCATGGGGTCCGGAATGGCGACGTTTTGCCAGGGCATGATCCTCGGCACGCTGCTCCAGGGCATCAAGATAGTCGATGGCAAATTCGCCGGCGACGCATTTGGCTGGCTGTCACCCTTTTCCGTGTTTTGCGGGCTGGGACTCCTCGTCACCTACGCGACGCTCGGCTGCAGTTGGCTCATCATGAAGACTGATGGCGATCTACAACGGCGCGTGCGGATACTGTTAAAACCTGCGTCCTTGGTACTGCTCGCGATCATTGGAGTGATCAGCCTGTGGACAGTGCTCGGTCAACCAGCCGTTGCGCAACGCTGGTTCAGCGGACACAATTTCGTTTACTTTGCGCCGGTACCGCTGCTGGTGCTGGCCTGCGTCGTGGGCATCTTTCGCTGGGCGGATTCGGGCCACGACGCCCGCGCGTTCATCTTGATGGAAGCCATCATCTTTCTCGGCTACAGCGGCTTGCTGATCAGCATCTATCCGAACATCGTGCCGCCTACCTTGAGCATCTGGGCCGCGTCGGCACCGCGCTCGAGCCAGATCTTCGAGCTCGTCGGAGTGGCCATCATGCTGCCAATCATCCTTGCCTATTCGGCGCTGTCTTACTGGGTGTTCCGCGGCAAAGTGCGTCACGGCGACGAGGGCTATCATTGATGAAAAGCGTGCCGGAACGATCTTCACTGCGATCGCGGCTTGGCTGGTTCGCGGTGCTGTACGCCGGCGGCGTGCTGGCGGTGTTCATGTTAGCCGCAGCCTTTCACTTCCTGCTGAGCGCCCAGCGCTAGAAACCAGCGCGTGCCGTCTCACCAGAGTCTCACTCGGGGGATCTGCCGCGCGCAACGGCTTTTTGGTTGGCTGCTCGCCACCACCTTGACGGCAATCTCGCCCGTAGTGCTGGCGCAGCAGGCGCCGCAGGACGCGCGCGATCTTGACGAAATCGTCGTCGTCGGCGTCACTCCCGTTCCGGGCTTCAAGCTCGATAAAGACAAGGTCCCTGGCAACATCCAGACATTGAGATCAAGCGACCTGACCCGCAATGGCGCCGCCAGCGTGCTCGGCGCACTGGACCAACAAGTCAGCGGCGTCAACTTCAACGACACGCTCGCGGACCCGTTCCAGCCTGAAGTGCTGTTTCGCGGCTTCGAGGCGTCTCCGGTGCTCGGTACGCCGCAGGGCATGGCTGTCTACCAGAACGGTGTGCGCGTCAACGAGGCCTTCGGCGACACGGTTAATTGGGATCTGATTCCGGACATCGCGATCGACAGGATCGACGTGCTGAACGCGACATCGGTGTTTGGCCTGAACGCACTGGGCGGCGCCATGACGGTGACGATGAAGAACGGCTTTACGTACCAGGGATTCGATGCCACGGTATCTGGCGGCTCGTTCAATCAACGCCAAGCGCAGGCCGAGTACGGCGTCAATGACGGCACCCTCGGCGCCTATGTCGCGCTCAATGGGCTCAACGAAGGCGGCTGGCGCCACTTCGCGCAAGATCGGGTCAAACAGTACTATCTGGACTTGAGCTTCCATGCCGATCCCGTCACCTCGGACTTGAGCTATTCGCGCGCCAACAATCGGTTATTCGGTCAAGGCGCGGCGCCGGTGCAATCGTTGGCGATCAGTCCAGAAAACGTCTTTACCGGTCCGCAGAACAACATCGATAACGTCGACATGATAACCCTCAACACGGCGTACAACTTCACGCCGACGCTGGCGCTGTCGAACGTGGTGTATTTCCGCAACTACCGGCAAACGGTCGCCAACGGTGATGACAGCAACTACGCTGCCTGCGACGACGCTGTCGGCCCCGGCCTGTTGTGCGACGGTGATTACGTGCTAACCGATACCGCCGGCCAGAATATTCCCGACATCACCAACGGCGGCGCGACGATCATCGGCCAGAACGACTATGAGGCCATTCACTCGCAAACCTGGGGCGGATCGCTACAGTTCTCCAGCACCGAAAAGCTCCTCGGCCACGGCAACTCATTCGCCATCGGCGCGACGGTCGATACTTCGAGCACCCACTTCTTCTCGGGCACGTGGCCCGGCGTGATCGATGCATCTTTGACGGTATTGCCGTCGCCGTATTTCGTTGCAACACCCGAAGGCGTCGATAGCACCGCCACCCCGGTGATTCTGAACGCCAACAACAAGTACTACGGCATGTATTTGACCGACACATTCGATGTCGTCGAGGCGTTGTCCGTCACGGTCAACGGCCGCTACAATATCGCCAAAGTGGATCTTGCCGATCGCAATGGTGACGCGCTGAACGGCAACAATCGTTTTACCCACTTCGATCCGTCCGCCGGCGTCACTTACAAGGTCATTCCCGCCTTGACGGTCTATGGCAGCTATGCGATCAACAATCGCACTCCCACCGCCAGCGAACTGGAGTGCGCAAATCCGGCCGCGCCGTGCTTGTTGCCCACGAACTTAGCTTCCGATCCGCCGTTGAACCAAGTCGTATCGAAGACCGCCGAAGTCGGCGCGCGGGGCACTTTATCCTACGCGAGCCTCGGCAAATTCGGCTGGGACCTCAGCATCTATCGCACCAACTCCGAGAACGATATCTACGGCATCTCGACGACGATCGCATCCGGCTTTTTTCAGAACGTCGGGTCGACGCGCCGCGAAGGCGGCGATCTCGATCTGACCTATCAAATGGGAAGGATGTCCGCGTATTTGCAATATAGCTACCTCAAAGCCACGTTCCGATCTGCATTCTTGGAACCCTCACCTGCCAATCCGTTCCAGGACGCGAACGGCAATATTCAAGTGAATGTCGGCGATGAGTTGCCGTTGATACCGAAGAGTCGCGTGAAGCTCGGTGCAGACGTCAAGGTGCTGCCGCGCTGGTCCGTGGGCGGCACGCTGAGTTGCATCGGGCCGTCTTTCTATCGAGGCGACGAGGCTAATTTGAATCCGGAATTGCCGGGCTACACGGTGGCCAGCATGCGTACCTCGTATCAAGTCAGCAGGCACCTGCAGATCTTCGCCAACATCCAAAACGTGTTCGACCGACGTTACTCGACGTACGGTATCTTGGGCGACCCGACGGGCGTCGGCGCGCCGGGCGTACCGGCCGGCGGCGAATTGGGAGATCCGGACGTCGATCCGCGCTTTCAGAGCCCGGCGATGCCCCGGGCCTATTTCGGCGGAGTGAAGATTTCGTTCTAGCGGTGTTGAGTAGGGCGAGTCTTACAGGGCTTCACCCCAGCTTGCGGTAGCGCTGCAGGCCAAAGGGCTCTATGGTGGTTTGATACGTAGCCATGGCTTATGGCTGCTAAGTTTCTTGCTCAATGTTCAAAGACGTCAAGCAAAGGGATATGCGTCATGACTCTCAGCCCGTCGCTCCCCACTTCAGTGCCTCGAAAAAAGGCGGTGGCACCAATGTCTGCCTCAATTGAGGAAACGCTGCTCGAAGCTCAACGGTTGGTCACGCATTTACAGAAAGCCGCCGAACTAAAAGACACCGCTCTCGCCCATCAGTTGCACGATGATCTCGGCGGACTCATGGGTGCCGCTGTAATGGACCTAGATGCGGTGCGCCGGGTGAAACCAGCGCTAAGTCAAAACGCGCTC
>Ga0209007_1000384_pt1 | contig 18858 bp, 19 predicted proteins | sample JacPinW_OM1H0_O2_FD_187961 | JGI IMG/M metagenome (GOLD analysis project Ga0209007, IMG submission 187961) | Forest soil microbial communities from Algoma, Ontario, Canada - Jack Pine, Ontario site 1_JW_OM1H0_O2 (SPAdes) (version 2) | ecosystem: Environmental > Terrestrial > Soil > Boreal... | reverse complement strand
ATGGCTTCGGCGGTATAGGCAGGCAGGCGTCCAGTGTCGGGAAAAGTGATGAAGGAACTGCGCGGCTCGCCGCGCACGCGCATCACGGTCGTGCCAGGATCGGTCCACGCGGCGTTGTAATTGCAATTCTCGCCGCGCCCGCCGCTGCAGTCGGCGGGTAAATCCTTAACCGTCGCCTTCGGGTTAGTGGGCCTGTTGCCCAGCGCAACCAAATCGCTGTTCTTTTTTTCGAGCTCCTCGACTTCCCGTTGACTCAACGCGCGCCGATTGCCGTATTCGGCAGGCCGTTCGAAGTGCGTCAGCGAGGCGTTGGTCCACGTCCCCTCGAGGTCCGGTGCGCCGCTGGCCGCCACCGCGCCATACGATACGGCGCCGCTCAGCAGGCAACCGGCAACCATGTAGGCGCTCACTTTCTGATTCTCCACGTCCTCTCCCCTACGCCCTTCCCGCGTCTAAGTCTAGCCGACCTCGGTCGTATATCAACCTGTCGGTGCAACCCCGACAATCGATGGCGACTCTGCGCTCTTGCCGGCGGCGTGCTTCGCGGCGAAGCTGCTCGGCAGGTAGGAGGGCTGGCAATGAAGGGTTCGATTAAGATGATCGCCTGTGCCGGTTTGGTCTTGGCCGCCCAGGTTGGCGTAGCGCAACCCGAGAGTGCGGCGATCATCGCAAAACATCAGTTGAGCGAGTGCATGAGCAAACAGATGTCTGCCAACCGAAGCCTTTCCTACAATGATGCGATGCGCGCTTGCAAGCAGCGCCTGCAGCCGCCGAAGGACACGCTGGCCGCCATCAACCCCACGGATAGCGGAACCAAGGCCCACTAGCTATTTTGACGGCGCTGGTGTCCCTTTCGACGGATCGATATCGAGCTTCGGTACACCGAATTGACCCTCGAGCTTATGCAGTTTGTCCAGGTCAATCGCGCCAACGATGTTCACGATCGTGAACTGCCGCGGTTCACTGGCAATCAGCGCCAGCCCAACGGCCTGGTTATGATCGACCATGATGTAGATATCGACATCCGCGTGCGTTTTGCGGCTGCGAGTTTCCACCAGCCGATTCCAGCCGGGGGCGGCCAGCTGGCTTCTCACCGCGTCGATATCGGATTGCTGATAGGCCGAGTCCTTGTCGAAGGTGTAGCTGCGCACATAGATGCCCTGCAGACCCTTTAGCACCTCCTTGGTAGCGGCATCCTGCGGATCGTTGCTATCGAGAAACTTCGCCGCCAACCCCAGCAATCCCGGATCCAAGGTGATGGTCACCGACTCGGTCGCCTTCTGCGCCAGTGCAGAAAAACTCGGGATCGCCAGTTTGGGATTGGGCGCGGCGAGGGCCAGCGCGGGCGCCAGCAGCGCGAAAAGCCAAAGTGATATGCACTGTCTCATACAATTATTCCTTGGGCCGCCTCAAGCGCCGGATTGTGCGTCTGTCAGCGATGTGGATTGGCTCTTCACCGCTTCGTATGCAAGGTTCAGTTTCTGGCTCGTCACCCGCAACGCCTCCAGGACCTCGCGCCGCGCCTCGAGCCCGCTTTGCTGCAGCCGTTGTTGTTGCAGGTGCTGATGCACGCCGACCGCTAGAACCACTGATGCGGCAAGGCTTGCGGAAAACCACCATGCCAGAGGACGCAAGCCCGCGGCGAAGCGACGCGGCTTAGGCGGCGCGGGAAGCCGGCTCGTAACATTGGCCACCAGTTTTTGCGTGAATTCTTCGCTGGGGGCGACGGCGCGCAACGCGGCGCGCATCTGAGATTCAATGTCCTTACTCATATGAACTACCCTCGCAGCGCATGGATTGCATATTCGCGGTTTTTTCGCGCATGCTCTCCAGCGATCGTTTCAAATGGCTCTTTACCGTGTTCAGCGGCATGTCCAGCGTTCGAGCAATCTCCACCGGATCCAAATCTTCTTGATAGCGCAGCAACAGCACGGCGCGTGCCTGCGGGCTCAAATCCGCAAGGAGCGCCCGCAGGTGCCGTTGCAGCAGCGGATCGGACGCTTCCTCGGCGCTGAACAGCTGAGGTTCCTCGTCCAAAGAAGTCAATCGCACGCGCGCGCGGCGCCGTAATTGATCGATCGCCCGATTGCTAGTCACTTGGCGCAGCCAAAAACCCAAGTGCCTATTCGAGTCGATCGCGCTCAAGTTGCCGTTCATTTGCATGAATACTTCCTGCGTCAGGTCTTCCGCAAGATCTCGCGTACCCAGCATGCGCAACGCCAAACTGTAGACCGAGCGCTGATGCGTCTGGACTAACAGCGTAAGCGCGGCGCGCTCGCCGCGCCGCGCTTTTGCAAGCTGCTCATCCAAAGGGTCCGTAGAATCGTCATTCAAGCGCGCGGCTGCTACATCAGCAAATTGATTTGCGAATCGGCGACTTTCGGCAAATGCAAGTGACTCTGCAGCTTCGGCAAATCCTCCACATTGATGGATCCGACAATGTTGATGATCGTAAATTCGCGGGGTTCGCTGGCGATCAAGGCAAACCCTTTGGTTACGTTGTTCTCAATCAGCACGTACATATCCACATCTTCGCTCTTTTCACGGTGGTGAACCTGCATGATTTGACTCCAGCCGGCCAATTGGCTTCGCACCGAGTCAATATCTTGGGCGGAATAGGCATTGTCGCTTGCGAACTGATAGCTGCGGACTTGAATGGATTTAATGCCCGCAAGCAGATGCTTCGTGGCGGCGCTATCCTCGTCCTTGTCGTCGATGAAGGCGCCGGCCATGTGCAGCAGCCATGGACTCAAACTGATATTGACTGACTCGGTGGCCTTGCCTGCCAGGGATCGGAATTCGGGCAGCTTGAGCCTGGCGTCTTGCGCCGCGCCCAACGCCGGCAACAAAAAGCAGGTCAGCGCAATCATCATCATTCGCATCTTCATGGACGGATCTCCTATTTGTGGCCGGAAAGGGCTTATCGCTCCAGCCTTGATAGGTATACGAACGGCACCCCCCTTCAGGGTGCAGCGGCCTGGGATACTGGTGCATAATTCCTTTTCGCGCATTGCCTAAGGGGACGGACTTAATGCTGAGCTGGCAAGCCTTGCTTCTGAATGGGTTTTTTCGGCTTACCATGAAGCGCCACGGCAAGAAGCCGCTCAATTTGGAGCGCTTGCGAGCGATGGGCAAGAACCCACCCCGCAGCGCCTTGGCAATTCCGCCCGGCTACACCGTCGAGAGTCTGCGCAACGAGCAGGGACTGGAATTCGACGTCGCGGACGTATCGCGAAGCTCACCCCATCAGCCCTCCGTCATTGTGTTGTACCTGCATGGCGGGGGGTATCTGTTCGGTTCGCCGAAGACGCATCGGCAGGTATTGATCGCGATGGCTAAGGCGTTCCGAGCCCCGGCCTATGGGCTCGATTACCGATTGGCGCCCGAACACCCCTTCCCCGCCGCGGTGGAAGATGCAGCCAAGGCTTACCAATGGCTGCTCGCCCGCCATCCCGAAGCCGGTATCGTGCTGGCAGGAGATTCGGCTGGCGCCGGACTCGCTATCGCGACCGCGGTCGGCGTTCGAGACGCCGGATTGAAACTGCCCGCGGCCATTGTCGCCTTCTCACCCTACTCAGACCTGGCGGTGACGGGCGCATCGGTCGAGGCCAATGCAAAGAGTTGTGCCATGTTCACGCCCCGGGGCATTCGCGAAGCCGCGGCGATGTATCTCGCCGGCGCCGACGCCCGCGATCCGCGCGCCTCGCCGCTGTACGCGGATCTGGCGGGGTTGCCGCCCATGCTATTGTTTGCGAGCCGCCACGAGATCTTGCGCGACGACACATTGCGCATGGCGGAACGCGCATCGGCTGCCGGCGTCAAGGTTGAATTGATCGTGCGCGATCGGCTGCCTCACGTCTGGCCGGTGTTTGTGACGCTGTTGCCGGAAGCTCGCGATGCTTTCACCACAGTGACCGCATTTGCCGAAAGAGTGGGCGCTCGCAATGCCGCTTAGCGCCGTCGTTGCAATGGAGAATCTTTAAGTGTCGAGCAACTATTTCGATGTCCTCATCGTGGGTGGCGGCCTGTCCGGCATTGGCGCCGCGTGCAGCCTGACGACGCACTGCCCCAAGAAGACCTACGCAATCTTGGAGGGGCGCGCCCGCATCGGCGGAACTTGGGATTTATTCCGCTATCCGGGAATACGCTCGGATTCCGACATGTTTACCCTGGGCTATTCGTTTCGTCCGTGGGTCGAAGGCAAGGCGATTGCCGATGGTCATTCGATTCTCAATTACATCAATGAGACTGCGAAGGACTACGGGGTCGATAAACATATTCGCTTCCATCATCAGGTTGTGCGTGCCGCTTGGTCGTCAAAAGATGCCTTGTGGACGGTCGAAACCGAATGCGGGCCCGATCAGCACCTGGCGCGCTTCACCTGCCAGTTTCTTTTCGTATGCAGCGGCTATTACAGCTACGTGGAAGGCTATACCCCGGTCTTCCCCGGCAGCCAGCGCTTCGGCGGACAGCTGGTGCATCCGCAAAAGTGGCCCGAGGATTTAGCCTACGCGGGCAAACGCGTCATCGTGATTGGCAGCGGCGCAACCGCGGTCACCTTGGTGCCCGCGATGGCCAAGACGGCGGCCCAGGTGACCATGCTGCAGCGCTCGCCCACCTACGTGGTCGCGCGTCCCGAGCAGGACGCGCTGGCCAATTTTTTGCGGCGTCATTTGCCGTCAATGCTCGCCTACACTCTGGTGCGCTGGCGGAACATCCTATTTGGAATCTATTTCTTTGGCCTGTGCAAGCGCAGTCCGGAGCGGGTGAAGAAATGGATTCTGGATCGCGTCAAAGGTGCCTTAGGGTCCGACTACGACGTCGATACGCATTTCACTCCGCGCTACAACCCCTGGGATCAGCGCATGTGCCTGGTTCCCGATGGAGACCTGTTCGAATCCATCAAGCAAGGCAAAGCGTGCATCGTTACCGACGAAATCGAGACTTTTACGGAGAATGGCATCAAGTTACGCAGCGGTAAGGAGCTGCAGGGCGACATCATCGTCACGGCCACGGGATTGAATCTCGTCGCGCTCGGCAGCATCCAAATCAGCGTCGATGGCCGCCACGTCGATCCGGCCAAGACGCTTAACTACAAAGGGACGATGTACGGCGGGATTCCGAATCTGGCCTCAACCTTCGGCTACACCAATGCGTCCTGGACGCTGAAGAGCGAATTGACCTGCGACTACATCTGCCGCGTCCTGAATCACATGCAAGCGAAAGGTTATAAAGTTTGCGTACCGCAAAACGACGACCCTACCGTGAAGCTCGAGCCCTGGCTGAATCTCAATTCCGGGTACATTCAGCGTGCCGCCGACAAGCTACCGAAACAGGGCTCCAAAACGCCCTGGAAGCTGCACCAGAATTACGTGAAAGACGTTCTTAGCTTGAAATTCGGCGCGGTGGATGACGGCGTGATACGGTTTCTGAACCCCACCGATTCGCTGCAGCTGCAATCCGCGTTGTCCAGCTGAGGGCGCCGCGGCGGGGCCGTATCGAACGGTTACTGCTTCGTCACTTTCCACGTGCCGGCGATCGCTTGACCGCCAGGCTTTCCTTTCGCGCCCAACGACCAAGTGCCGATGGCACTCTTGGGGTCGAACGATCCCGTGATGGTCACTTCTCCCTGCGGATCAGGCGGATAGTCATACGCGCCGGCTAGCTTGTCGCCCGTGAACGTCATGGTGCTGAACTTCGCGCTGTAATCGCCCATGTCAGTCCCGACCGAGACGCTGGCAGCCAGCTTGCCGTCGCTGCCCTTGGTGAATGTCAGATCGAAACGCCCGCCCGCGCCCGCACCTTCCCACGTGCCCTTCCAGGTGCCGACGTATTGATCGCCCTCCGCCGCCGCGGCCACGCCAAACTGCCCCGCAGCGAAAATGATCGCCAGCATCATAGCCGCAGCAGCCGCAATTTTCGGTGGGCGCATGCCGTATCCTTAGTTTGATGTCGGGGAAAACGAGTGAAGAGAAGCCAGAATGCCGCGCCCCGCATAACGCGTCAAGCTATGATCAGCGGGTCTTTCCATTAATTAGGGGTGTACATGAATTCCCGCGTATTAGTTAGCGCCGGCTTGAGTCTTGTCGCCGGCCTCATTCTTTGCACATCGGCGAGCGCCGCGCCGCTGTTGCTTCGCAACCCGAGCCTTGGCCAAGATCGCATCGCATTTCTGTATGGCGGCGACGTTTGGACGGTTCCACGCCAGGGCGGCGATGCCAGGCGATTGACCTCGATCGGCGCGGTGGGCGCGGGCCCTTATTTCTCACCCGACGGTTCGCAGGTCGCGTATTCAGCGCGGGAACGTGGCAACACCGACGTGTACGTCGTCAGCAGCGACGGCGGTGTGCCGCGGCGGCTGACTTGGGAGCCCAGCGGCAGTTTGGTTACCGGCTGGACCGCGGACGGCAAGGATGTCCTGTTCACCTCCGGGCACGCCAGCAAGTCGGTGTATCCCCGTCTATTCCAAATTCGCGCCGACGGCGTGGGACCCGCGGAAGTGCTGCCGCTACCCAGCGTCGATTGGGGCAGCTTCTCGAGCGACGGCAGTACCCTCGCATACGTTCCGGTGCGCCAATGGCAGGCCGCATGGAAGCATTATCGAGGCGGCCAGACCTCGCAGGTGTGGCTGGTGAACATGAAGACGCTCGATCTCGAGAAGATACCGCGCGAGAATTCCAACGACTCGAGTCCGGTTTGGCTGGGAAGCACGGTCTATTTTTTATCCGACCGCAACGGTTCGGTTTCGCTGTTCGCGTACGACACCAAGACCAAACAAGTTCAACAAGTCCTCGATAATCACGGTCTTGATTTGAAGACGGTGAGCGCAGGTCCCGGCGGCCTGGTGTATGAGCAGTTTGGCTCGCTGCATCTATATGATCCGAGTTCGCGTCAAGATCACGAGGTGTCGGTGTCGATACACGGCGAACTGGCCGCGCTCGAATCACATCTCGCGGCCGTTCCCCCGGACGCAGTTGAGAATATTGCGGTGTCGCCCACCGGCGTGCGCGTCGTCGCCGAAGCGCGCGGCGATATTTTTACGCTGCCCGCCGAGAAGGGCGATATTCGCAATCTGACCAAAACACCGGGAAGCGCGGAACGCGATCCCTCCTGGTCGCCGGATGGAAAATCCATCGCCTACTTCAGCGACGCCTCGGGCGAGTATCAACTATACATTCGCGACCAAGACGGGTTGTCGCCGCCCAAAGTGATCGATTTGGGTCCCAATCCGTCCTTTTTCTACGGCCCGCACTGGTCGCCGGACTCCAAACGCATTGCCTTCACCGACAAGCATCTGCGGATTTGGTACGTCGAGGTTGCCGGCGGCAAGCCGGTGAAAATCGACACCGGACTGCGCGGCGGCTTTGGCGCGGCAACGCAGATTTCCTGGTCGCCTGATTCGCAATGGATCGCCTACACCCGCGATTTGGAAAGCGAACTGCACGCGGTGTTTCTGTACTCGCTGGCCACGCACACCGCCACGCAAATGACGGACGGCATGAGCAACGCGGCCAATCCCGCATTCGATCCGAACGGCAAGTACCTGTACTTCACGGCTTCGACCAATAATGGCCCGTCGGATGCCGGCATTGATTTATCGTCTTTGGATCGCACTACCAGCGCGGGTGTTTATGTCGCGGTTTTGGCGCGTGCCACCGCCTCGCCGATTCCTCCTGAAAGCGATGATGAAAACAAGAAGAAGGATGAGGATTCGAAGAAGGCCGACAAATCGGATGAAGCAGCCGATCAGGCGGGCGACGATACGAAGGCCGACGCCAAGAAAGACGAGAAAAAAGACGGCAAGACCAAGGACGACAAAAAGAAGGCCGAGGCGAAGGCCACGGTCATTGATCTCGCCGGCATCGGCAATCGTATCTTGTCGCTGCCGATTCCCTCGCGCAACTACACGGAACTGGCGGTCGGCAAGAGCGGCGTGCTGTTTCTTGCCGAAGGACCGCCGGTCGGCCGCTCGGCTGACGAATCCGGTTCGCCGGCTCTGACCCTGTGGCGCTTCACCACAGAGAAGCGTCAGACCGAAGAGATCTTAAGCGGACTGGCGGATTTCAAAGTATCGTTTAACGGCGAAAAATTGTTCTATCAGCGGCAGGAGAATTGGTTTCTCGCGCCGGTTTCAGAGTTGAAACCGGGATCGCCTGACGCCAGCCCGGGCAAGCCTGTGAACAATCACGGCATGATGGCCACTCTCGATCCGCGAAGCGCCTATAAGCAGATGTATCACGAGACCTGGCGCGTGCAGCGTGACTTCCTCTACGACCCGCACACACATGGATTGGACATCGCCAAGATCGAAGCGAAATACCAGCCATATGTGCAGAACCTGGCATCCCGCGATGAATTCACCTATCTCTGCGATGAAATGCTGGGTGAGGTTCAGGTGGGCCACATGTTCGTGAACGGGCCCCGCCCGCCCTCGAACGCGCCGAAGCCGGGGCTGCTCGGAGCCGACTACAGCATCGATCACAACCGCTATCGGTTTGCAAAGATCTATAACGGCGAAAATTGGACTCCCTCACTGACGGCGCCGCTGACGATGCCCGGCATCAATATCGTCGAAGGTGATTATTTGTTGGCGGTCAACGGCCGCGAACTGCACGCTACCGATAATGTCGATGGATTCTTTGACGGCACGGCTGGGAAACAAACGGTACTGCGCGTCGGCAAGAACGCCGAGGGCAGCGGCGCGCGCGATGTCACCGTGGTCCCGACCGCCTCCGAATACGGATTGCGCAATCTTGATTGGATCAACGGCAATCGGCGGAAAGTCGACGCACTCTCGGGCGGCAAGATTGCCTACGTATACATGCCGAACACCGCGGGCGCGGGATACACGAACTTCAACCGCTATTTCTACGCTCAGTTGGACAAGCAAGGTGTCATTCTGGATGAGCGTTTCAACCAGGGCGGCTTCTTGGCCGACTATGTGGTCAGCGTCCTGAGCCAGAAGCATCTGAGCAATGCCATCGAGCGGGACGGCAAACCGGTTCACGATCCGCAGGGCGCCATTTTCGGCCCCAAGGCGATGATCATCAATCAGTCCGCGGGCTCGGGCGGCGACGCCATGCCTTGGTACTTCCATAAGGCCGCGCTCGGCACCTTGGTGGGCACCAAGACTTGGGGCGGCTTGGTGGGCATCGGCGGTTATCCAACGCTCATCGACGGCGGCTCCGTGACGGCACCCCGGTATGCGATCTATGGTCTCAATGGTGAATGGGAAGTTGAAGGCCACGGGATTCCGCCGGACGTCATGGTGGAAGAATTACCGAAGGATGTGGCAGCTGGACACGATGCGCAGTTGGAGCAGGCTGTGGCGGTCGTGCTGCAACAGCTGAAGGAACATCCTGTTCCCGTGTCGCCGATCCCGCCGTATCCGGATTTTCACAAGGGCACCGATATCGGTCATTGAAAGGCGGCGGTCACTGAAACACCGCAAGCAGGGGGCAGTCATTGCCCCCTGCTTTCCTCATAACTGCGCGTAACTTGGATATGCGATCTAACTATTCGACGCGCTGAGGGCTTAGGGCTAGCGTTACACATCGTTAGCCGGAGGCCTTCCATGGCGGAAATCGCCCACACTGCCCATAGTCAGGCGTTGAGCAGGCGCTCGCCCTGGGGCGAATTGTTTCGCAAAGAAGACTGGTGGGCCATCTGGATCGGATTGGGGCTGATCGGCGTTGCCGTGGCGCTCTTTGCGGGCGGCAGCAGCATCAAGTGGATCGCGGTGGCGCCGCAGAAATGGAGCCACCTGTCCGATGTGACTCAACAGCTCAAGCAGCACGGCCTGCAATACGCGGCCCTGTTCCTACTCTGGGCGGTGGCCTTCGGTATCGGTGCGGCCGCGCTCGGCATAAAAATCAGCCGATTTTTGCCGGCCTTTCTGCTCGTCTATCTCGCGGCCGGTGTCCTGTATTTCCTCGGCCAGTGGGATCAGGCGGCTCATTACAACCTGGAACCGCCGCTCGTGGCCTTAGGGATAGGGCTGCTGGTCTCCAATACGCTCGGCGTGCCTCGCTGGCTCGACCCTGGGATGCGCGTCGAGTTCTACATCAAAACCGGAATTGTGTTGTTGGGTGCCGGCCTGCCGCTCACGCTGATCGCTTGGGCGGGACCTGTCGCGATCGTTCAGGCCGCGATCGTTTCGTTGGCCACCTTCGGCGCGATCTATTTCGCGGCCATCGGCTTAGGCCTAGACCGACGCTTGGCGGCCACCTTGGGCACCGGTGGCGCGGTGTGCGGAGTCTCGGGCGCGATTGCCGTGGGCGGCGCGGTGGGTGCGAAAAAGGAGCAAGTCTCGATCGCCATCTCACTCGTGGTGGTTTGGGCCATCGTTATGATTTTCGTGCTGCCGCTGGTCTCCCGAGCGTTGGGCTTGTCGACCGGCGTTGCCGGCGCCTGGATCGGTACGTCTGAATTTGCCGACGCGGCGGGCTTGGCAGCGGCGCAAACCTACGGCGGCTATGCCGGCAGCGTGCCGGGAATTGCGGGCACGCCGGATGCAGCGGTGAGCGCGTTCACGCTCATGAAAGTCATCGGGCGCGACGTCTGGATCGGTGTCTGGGCGTTCGTGCTCTCCCTGATCGCCACCACGCGTTGGGAACGCACCGGCGTGCAGAACAAATCGAGCGCCGCGGAGATCTGGAATCGATTCCCAAAATTTGTCCTCGGCTTCCTGGTCGCGTCCGCCGTTTTGACCTTGGTAACGCGCGGGTTTGACTACGCGGCCTACAAGAAGGAGGTCGTGCCCGCGCTGGTCGCACCTTTGCAGGCTTTTCGGACCTGGGCATTCACGTTTGCCTTTCTGAGCATCGGGCTTACCACCCGAATTCGCGAATTTGCATCGATTGGCGCGCGGCCCTTCTATGCGTTTACGATCGGCGTGGTGGTCAATGTGATTCTAGGGTTCGTGCTGTCGACCCAAGTATTCAGCGGCTTTTGGAATCGGCTGGGCCAATGAGGCAGACAGTCTCGGCTTCTTGCGGTGGGTGCAAGCACTTCCAAAACGCTGCTGAACAAGTGGAGGCGGCGCTGCCGGGCCTTTCTTCCTTGAGTTCGGCCTACGCCGCGGTTCGTTGCGACGACGGCATCTGCGCCGTGCACGAGCGCTATATCGCAGCTTCCAGTGTCTGCCCGGCCTTTGAGGAAGGTTACGCCTTCGCGTAGCCCGTCTCCAAGATTCGATCCATGAAACTCTCGCACTGCGCGAGCTGATCGAGCGCGACAAATTCATTGGGACGATGCGCCTCGGCGATGTCCCCCGGTCCGCAAATCACCGTCGGCACCCCCATCTTTTGGAAAAGTCCCGCTTCCGTACCATAGGACACCTTCCCGGCAGTGGGATTCTTCGACAACTGCATGGCCCATTGCACAATCGCGTCGCTCTCGGCCGCGGCGAGTCCCACGGTTTGACTCACCCACTGCAAATCGATTCCGGCGCTCGCGTCGATGCCGCGCATTTCCGCCGCGAGCACTTCGGCATAGCGGCGAATCTCTTGATAAAGCGCGTCTGGCTTAGCCTGCGGCAACGTTCGCATGTCGAATTGAAACACGCAGTCCTTGGGCACGACATTCGCGGCAATGCCGCCTTGGATCAATCCGGTGGAAAGGGTTGAGTACGGCACCGTAAAGCCATAGTCGCGCTGCTCGAGTTGCGCCAGGCGATCGGCGAGCTGGCGTATGAACACAACCAGACGCGCCGCGTATTCAATCGCATTCACGCCGTGGGTGACGTAGCTCGAGTGCGCCTCTCGGCCGTGCACGGCGCAGCGGAAGCGGTGCGTGCCCTTGTGCGCGATGATGGGCTGCATCGAAGTCGGCTCGCCCACTACGCATCCCGCCGGCCGGATCCCCTGCTCCTCAAGATCCTGTATCAGGCCGCGTACGCCGAGGCAGCCCACTTCCTCGTCGTAGCTCAACGCATAGTGCAGCGGCGCGTCGAGCCGCCGGTCATTCAGCGCAGCGACGAATTTGGGCGCCTGCGCCAAAATGATGCCGATAAATCCCTTCATGTCGGCGGAGCCGCGCGCATACAATTTGCCGTCGCGCTCGGTGGCGGCGAAGGGATCGGTGTCCCAGTCCTGTCCATCCACCGGCACGACATCGGTGTGACCCGACAGAATCAGACCCGGCTTGGTCGAGTCGCCCAGGGTCGCAAACAAGTTGGCTTTCTTGGCAGAGGCGTCATGGGTGAGGCGCGTTTTCGCGCCGAGTCCCTGCAGGTAGTCACGCACCCATTCAATCAGTCCGAGATTGGAGTCACGCGACACCGTGTTGAATGCGATCAGGCGCTCGATCATCGCCCGCGACGCAGCGCTCGGAACATTCATGTCAGATCCGCTTAAGTTTGAGGACTGCCATTATAGCCGCTCGAGTACGCTATGCTCCAGCGAACCGAAATCCCGAGGACTTGATGCTCAGCCAGGCTCGCTTGTTCGGTGCCGTCGAGGCCGGCGGCACAAAATTCGTCTGCGCCATCGGCGATGAGAGCGGCGCGATTCACGCGGAGTCGCGCTTCCCCACGGTGGATCCTGTCTCCACGCTCGCAAGGGTTCGCGAGTTTTTTCAAACTCGCGGCGATTTCGTGCCGAGCGCAATGGGCGTGGCTTGCTTCGGCCCCGTCATTCTGGATCGGCGTTCGGCCAACTATGGCTTCATTGGCAATACGCCGAAAATTGGCTGGAGCAATACCGATGTTGCCGCCATGCTGGCGCGGGAATTTGCCTGCTCCGTCGGCTTCGACACCGACGTTAACGCGGCGGCGCTTGCCGAACATCGCTGGGGTGCAGGCCGCGATGCGCGAAACTTGGTGTATGTGACGGTGGGCACCGGCATCGGCGGCGGCGTGCTGATCGAGGGCGCACCCCTGCACGGCCTGATGCATCCGGAGATTGGCCACATCTACCCGCGCCGCCACGAACTCGACGTAAATTTTGCGGGCGTATGCCCGTTTCACGGCGATTGCCTGGAAGGCCTGGCATCGGGGCCGGCTATTTTGGCGCGGGCCGGCAACGAGCTTCGGCATCTCGACGCGGCGCACGTGCAGTGGCAGATCGAGGCTGACTATCTCGGGCAACTCTGCGCGCAGTTGGTGCTGACGGTCTCGCCGCAGCGAATCATCTTAGGCGGTGGTGTGATGGCCGAAGCACTATTTCCGCTGGTGCGGCGGCGCACGCTGCACTGGCTCGGCGGCTATATCGACCGGTGCGAAATTCTCAGCGATATCGAGCGTTATATCGTGCCGCCGGCGCTCGGTGCGCGCGCGGGCGTGCTCGGTGCGCTGTGCTTGGCGCTGGACGCCGGCGCTGGTGCCTAGCCGTTAGTCCTGCTCCAGGTTCTGCAGCATGCGCTTGAGCGCAAAATGCCGGTAGCTCTGGATCGCCAAGCCTTCAACCTCGCGCCAATCGCTCTGACGGCCGACATCCAATCCTATCCAGCCGTTGTGGCCAATATAGGGAGGAATCGAATAGCGCGGATCCGCCGTCAGCAGGCCCTGTTGATCCACGCCCACCCAAAAGCACAGCGTCAACCGCATCTCAGCGTAGCGCGCCATGGCAAAGGTCTTTTTTCCGGCCGCCCATATGGGATGTCCAAACTGGCTGCCTTCGCTGGTTTCGGGGTAGCTCAAACAGATCTTGCGCAGTTTCGATAACACCGCCAGCGCGCGGGCGGATTTGAAGGGGTCGACTTGGCTCACGGTGAGCGCCTTGGCGGGCGGCTTGATGGTCGGCGTCTTGCCGATTCGCGCGCGCAGCTCGGTGGGCGCGACTTTTTCGTAACCTTCCCGAACCAACCCCGCAATTCTGCCCCACTCGATACCGCGATCCAGAATCACGCCAAGCCAGCCGCGCGGGCCCACATACGGCGGAATGAAAAAATGCAGCGGCTCCGCCTCCACATGCACCTCTTGCGCGCCGGCGGGCGCATTGAGCCACAACGCGACGCGTCCGTCGCCGTGATGATTGACGACGTAAGTCGCAAACGTTTTGCCTCGTACCCTGAAATTCGGCGATCCGTGCGAGACGAACTCCTCGGCCTCCGGCAACCAGAGGCACGCGTCGCGTACGGCTTGGGAAATGTCGCGTGTCATGATACGGTCAATTATGAAGCAGTCCGCGGTGCTTTTATCCGGTCTTTTGTGCGATGAGGCCTTTTGGGGCGATATTCCGCAGCGTCTTGCCGCTGTTGCGGAAACTCAAGTGGTGTCGTTCCGCGGCTTCTGCTCCATACCGGCCATGGCGCGCCATGTGCTCGAAATCGCTCCGGAGCGATTTGCGGTGGCCGGACACTCCATGGGCGGCCGAGTTGCGCTTGAAATTATGCGCGCCGCGCCCCGGCGCATTACTGGACTTGCGCTGCTCAATACCGGCGTGCATGCGGTGCGCGATGGCGAACCGCAAAGCCGCAGCCACCTACTGCGAGTCGCCTATGAGCAGGGCATGTCGGCATTGGCGGCAGAATGGTTGCCGCCAATGCTGGGCGGCGATGCGGCGCGCGCCGCGGAATTGATGCCGCGACTCTGCGCGATGATTGAGCGCTTCACGGCGGACACCTATGCCGGCCAAGTCAGCGCGATGCTGAATCGACCGGAGGTACTGACCGTGCTGCCGACCATTGCCGTGCCCACGCTGTTGCTCAGCGGCAGCGACGATATCTGGTCGCCGGTTTCACAGCAGCAGAGCATTCGGCGCAGAATTCCGCACGCGACGTTATTCGAGATCCACGGCGCGGGGCACATGGCGCCGCTCGAACGTCCGGACTCGGTGGCCATCGCGCTGCGCGAATGGTTGCTCAAAGTATGACGTCGGTCACCAACATGACTTCGCAGGCTCCCGCGCCGGTGTCAGTACGCACCAGCGAGGTTTTGATCCATCGTCCATCAGTGCGGACCGCATCCACCAGATCGCCGCTCAACGTCACGATCTCGCCCGGCCGCAGGTGCGCCAAGACTCTCGCGATCGCCGGCGTCTGCGGGATGACATGCGTGTTGGCGCTGTGGGAAATAATAATTTCTCGCGCGAGGCGAGTGGCGGCGCTCGCGCGCCAATAGTAAAAGCGATTGGACTGCGAGATATCGATGGTCTTCAGTACGCTGTTATCGGACATCGGACCCCAGCCCAAAGCCAGATCTTCAGGGATCAAATCGGAGATGGCGTCGAAGTGGTAGGACTCGCGCCCGAGGACTCGCGCTTTCAGCTGATAGGTCGCGCGGACCGTGAGGGTCCAGCGGCCCATTTGCACCTTCTCGCCGTCGGCGATATTCGTTTGCTGCGGCTCTCCCTCCGCGAGGACGCCGTCCGGCGCGCGTACGGGACGATTGGCGTTCCAATGCCAAGCGCCCCACACGATGTAGGAGAAAAGAAATACCTTGAGGATGGGGTGTCGCCACATCCTCAAAGTTTGACCCGGGTCGAAAGTCAGTTCCGTGAGATGGGTCGGAACTACCGACTAATTCAGCTCTTTTGTGCCCAGACCTGACACCAGCCGCCTTGCGGCACGCTCTTGCCCGCGAAAATCGTGCACGCAGCCGTCGCATCGCCTGCCTTGCCTTGGAATTGCGCGCACGTACCGCACTTTTCGCCGGGTTTGAACGTTGGGTAAGTCTTGGTGTCAACCTTGGTGGCGTCGCTGACGAAACCCAACGCCTTCGCGGTTGGATCACTGGGATCGAGCAGCGGCAGCGCAGCGGCCGTGGCGTTGCGCGAAATGAGACTTAACGACGGCAGCAATGCGCCTGCGATGAGTCCGCTCTTGACGATGGATCGACGTGAGATTTTGCGTTGCATGACAGCGCCTCTGTGGAGTGAAGGAATGAGACATTTTTCCTCATTTCGCAGTTCTGTGCTGATCAATTATTGCGAACGATTCTCAATTCCAAAAGGGCGAGGCAGCGACCATAATTGCAAAATCTACAGTAATGTAATGCTACTTGCGTAGCGGTGGAATCAAGCCGATGGGACTCGATCTAGAAACGCTCAATCATTCGGTAACCAAGTTGCGCGCCGATATCCCCGAGGACGCCTTTACCGCGGGCATTTTGGGATCGCAGCGCATCGGCAACGGCGTGGTCATCGATTCCGCCGGTTTGGTGCTGACCATCGGCTACTTGATGACTGAAGCCACGGACGTGTGGCTTACCAATGCCTCGGGCCGGGAAATTGCGGCTCACCCACTGGCCTACGATCAGGTGACGGGATTCGGCTTGGTATTGCCGCTGCAAAAATTGGATGCGCCTCCCATTTCGCTCGGCTCGTCGGCGGAGCTGCGCGCCGGCAGCGAAGTGCACGTCTTGAGCGCAAAGGACTTCGCTCCGCCGCAAACGGCGCGGGTCTTGGCGCGGCGTGAGTTTGCGGGTGCGTGGGAATATCTGCTGGAGGAGGCGATATTCACCGCTCCGGCTCATCCGCATTGGTCCGGCGCCGCGTTGATCGACAATCACGGCACCCTGGTGGGATTGGGCTCATTGCTGGTTCGCGAGGTCATCGCCGGCGAGGAGCTCAACGCCAATATGTTCGTACCCATCGACTTGCTCAAACCCATACTGCAAAGCCTGAAGTCCACGGGCAGAGTGGATCGGCAACCGCGGCCGTGGCTGGGAGTCTACGCGGTGGAATTGGCCGGAAAGGTATACGTCACGGGCGTGGTGGAAGGGGGACCTGCGCAAAGCGCCGATATTCGCGAGGGAGACGTGATCAGCGAGGTGGCGCATCACGAAGTCGGCACACTGCCGGACTTTTATCGGCGCGTTTGGGCGGTGGGTCCAGCCGGAACGGGCGTGCCGCTCACGACCGTGCGCGGGGCGACGCAACTCCACTTGAATGTGCGATCCGTGGATCGAGGCGTGCTATTGAAGCGGCCGCAGGCTAACTAGCTCACAGTGTCGGAGGATGAGTGTCGTGTGGCTGCCATCGGTCGGGTGGGCTCACGTTCACTTGTAGGCCGGTCAAAATCGCCGGGCCGCGTCGTCAGTGTTGCGCAACCCGATTGCCGTTCTGGTCCGCCGCGGCGCGATTACCTTCATTGACGTGGCAGGTACCCTGTCCCACCAGGGTCACCACCGCAGCGCAGGCATCAATGCCCCCAACGCCGCCGTCTGCGGTCGCTAGCGAGGAACTGGTGTCGTGCAAGAGGCGGTAGGCCGAGGCCGCCGACAGGCCGGGATTCTTGGCCAGCATCAGCGCAACCACTCCGCTGACCTGCGCCGTTGCAATGGAAGACCCCGAGGCGAAGTCGTAATGTCCGCCTGGAAGCAAGGTGAGGATTTCGCGGCCGGGCGCGTACAACACCGTGTCGATCCCCGAATGGGATTCGGCGCTGGCGACCTCGATGACGCCCGCTTGATGCAGCAGACCCGCTTGCACATCCGCGGTATGCGGCGCCGCTCCGACAAATAGTACGCCGCGATGCTGCCCTTCCCGAATCAGATCGCCGAGCAAGGGATCATCGGGACCGGCGAGACTCAAATTGACCACCTGAGCATGCGCATCAAACGCGGCCGTGAGCGCACGAGCCAGTGTGAATGAATTGCAGCGCGCGGCATCGGCGTCGACATGCGACTGCCAACAGGCCTTGAATACGAAGAGCCGCGCGTTCGGGGCGACGCCGACGATTCCCTCGCGATTATTGGCGACTGCGGCGATCACGCCGGCCATTTCAGTACCATGCCGGTCGCGCCGAAACTGCGCGTCATCCGCGTCCACGAAATTGACGGCGGCGGCAATGCTGCCGAGCAAATCAGGATGTTGTGTGTCAACGCCCGTATCGATGATCGCAACCTTGACGCCCTCGCCTCGCGACCAGGGATGCGCATCCGCGACATCCATCTGTTGAAAACCGCGTTGCAATCCGACATACGGGTCGTTGTAGTCCTCGGTGCGCGTGGCAAAGGTTTGCAAGGGTTGCGTCAGCTTGACGCGCCGGTCCTTCGACAGGTCGGCAAGCAACTGACTGCGATCGGCGCCGCTAGGTATCTCCAAAACGGCGCAGTGAATCTGCAGCGGTCCGATCGGCCACGCATTGACTTCGCGCAAGCCGTACTCGCGTTCCACGGCATGCAGAGTTTCGCGCGCACGAGCGGTCGCGCCGTAGTCCGCGATGGCATCGTAGCCGCGCGGCGTGCCGCCGGCATTCGCAACATAGGCCGCGGGTACATTGTCGACCGCCACAATGATGTAGCGATCCGAGGACAGAGAGGCTTGATCGCCGAGCGCTCGAGAATCGATGCGCACGGGCGCGCTGCTGCAGGCGCTCGCCAGTGCGATTACGGTGCCGAGCACAATGGCGCGGATCATGGTGAATCGCCTGGTTCAGGCTCCGGCAAGGTTCCTTCGGCGAAGCGCACGGTCGAGTGCTGGCGCAGCAGCGCCAAGGACGCGCGTACCGTAAGCGTGGAATTCGAAGCCAGCGAATACACGCCCGCCTCAGTCGGGCCCGAGACTATTCGCAGCTGCGCCTCATCGAGAATGCTTTGCAATTCCACCAAGGTAATGCTGGGCGCGAACACCGCCCGAATCACTTCGCCTTGCGGCCGCGGCGCCGAGTTTGTCACGGTGCGGTAATTGGGCTGCATCAGGTGCGCATCGGTCTGCACAAAGCGATTGGCAGCCAACAGGGCGACAGCCACCGCCAGTGCCGCAACTGATGCCGCCATCCATCCGCGCCAGGGCAAGCGCTGAGTGGGTTGCTCCTTCACGGGCGCGATCGTCGGGTCCGATTCGCCCAGAGCGTCGAGGCGCGCCTGTAATCGTTTGAGCGAGGCAACAGGCATGTAATCGATCGCGGGCTGGGCATCGATTGCCTCGCAGATGCGCCGCTGCGCCGCCAAGTCCTCGCGACAGGCTGCGCACA
>Ga0209007_1000382_pt1 | contig 18976 bp, 17 predicted proteins | sample JacPinW_OM1H0_O2_FD_187961 | JGI IMG/M metagenome (GOLD analysis project Ga0209007, IMG submission 187961) | Forest soil microbial communities from Algoma, Ontario, Canada - Jack Pine, Ontario site 1_JW_OM1H0_O2 (SPAdes) (version 2) | ecosystem: Environmental > Terrestrial > Soil > Boreal... | reverse complement strand
TACACGCGCGAGCTGGCCTAAAATCACACGTCCAGCGGGGGAGCATAAAATCTTGGGCGGGGAACTGCGGCCTTGACCAGAACCTTGGCCGCAAGCAGGGTACTCTTTTTGTGCGCGTGTGAAGTTCTGGCCGTTGTGTGTTTGCTTCCCTGCGTGACATGGCAATCCCTTTCGGCTCAACAGCCAGGAGGGGGCCCGCAATATACAATCACGCGAATTGAGTTCATCGGCAATCGTCGCGTGCAGTCCAACACGCTGCGGGCGCGGATTTTTTCCCGTCCCGGCGATCCGTATTCGGCGGAAGCTCTTCATCGTGACTTTCAGGCGCTGTGGAACACGCAATTTTTCGAAGATATCCGTCTGGAAGTGGAAGACGATCCGCAGAATCCCAGCGGCAAAGTTGTAATTTTCTACGTGAGCGAGCGGCCCATCATCCGGCGCATCGAGTACAAGGGGAACAAATCCATCACGGAATCCGACATCCTCGACGCGTTCAAGGACAAGAAAGTCGGGCTCAGCGTGGAAAGCCAGTTCGATCCCACCAAGATCAAGCGCGCCGAGGTGGTGCTGAAAAGTTTGCTGGCTGCGCACGGACATCAGTTCGCCACGGTGAAACCCACCTACGAGCGCATTGCGGCGTCGAACGCCGTGAAGCTGGTCTTCAATATTAATGAAGGGCCGAAGGTGAAGGTCGGGGAAATTATGGTGGTCGGGAACCACGCGTTTTCGAGCCGCAAGATTATCCGCTCGATGCGCAATGACCGGCCGTATGGCATTCCGCTGGGGATCACCTACATTCCGGTGATGAGCAAGACGTTCGACCGGCCGAAACTGGACGAGGATCTCGAGGTCGGCGTGCGCGGGCTGTACCAGGATCACGGGTATTTCAAGGTGTCGGTCGTGGTGGACGACAAAGACCTGCACACTGTTGACGTGAAGGGCGGAGCGCCGTTGATCGGCAATCGCAACGGCAAGCAGACGAACATCACCGTGCGCATCGAAGAAGGCGAGCAATATCGCATGGGCAAGCTCGCATTCCGCAGCGCGGACCCGGATCAAGGTCTGATCTTCAAGCCGGAGATCCTGGCGAGAGCGTTTCCGCTGAAGGAAGGCGATATTTTCGACGCGGACAAAATCCGCAAATCCCTGGACGAATTCCGGAAGCTGTACGGGACGTACGGCTACATCGATTTCAGTTCCACGCCGAACTTCGACGTAAACGACCAGAAAAAGATCGTGAACCTGACGCTTGAATTCGACCAGCAAAAACAGTTCTTCGTGCGGCGCATCGAATTTTCGGGCAATACGACGACGCGCGACAAGGTCATACGGCGCGAGCTGCTGCTCGACGAAGGACAGGTTTTCAATAATCGTTTGTGGGAGCTCAGCCTTCTGCGTCTGAACCAGTTGGGGTATTTCGACGCCATCAAGCCGGAAAACGCGGAGCTGAAAAAGAACGTGAAAGCCGGCACGGTCGACATCAAGCTGAAGGTGAAGGAAAAGGGCAAGCAATCGATCAGCTTTTCGGGCGGCGTCAGCGGCATATCGGGCAGCTTCGTAGGATTCTCGTATCAGACGAACAATTTCCTGGGATTGGGCGAAACGCTGACGCTTTCCGCGCAGATCGGCGACATCCAACGAACCATCAATTTCGGGTTCACGGAACCGTATCTTTTCGATCGGCCGATCGCGACCGGATTCACGATTTTCTCGACAAAATACGATTACAACACGGCGCGGCAGGAAGGGATTCTGTTGGGGCAGAACGTTGCGATCGATCCCGCGCTGCAGGAAAATTACAACACCGATTCGAAAGGCTTCACGGTATTTGCGACCTATCCGCTGCGGCGACTTTCCTTCACGCGGCTGGGCGTGAGCTACGGATATTCCAGCACGGACATCACGCCGTTCAGCCAGTCCGCCACGTTGCTGTTTGAATTCACGAAATTCACGAGCCTTGCGGGTCCGTCGGCCCTGAACGGAATCCGACAGAGCTCGATTACTCCCACGTTGACCTACAACACGGTTGACAGCCCGATCAATCCGAAGCACGGAAAGAGTTTCTCCTACGGATCGAGCATCGTGGGAGGTCCGCTGGGCGGCAACGTCAACACGATCAGCAATACTTTCGAAATGTCGTACTTCCATCCGAACCATCATCGCCGGAATACGATCGCGCTGCACTTTGCGGCGGCCAACATCACCGGCTACGGAGGCAAGGAAGTGCCGCCCAACACCCGGTTTTATGCAGGCGGCGAGCAGGACGTGCGGGGCTTCGACTTCTACACGATTTCCCCGTTCGTGTTCATTCCGTTCTCGACGACGACCGACGTCACGTTCGTAAATCCACACAACCTGGGGCCGACGGGCGTTCCCGAACAGGAGTCGATTCCGGTCAATGTGCTGGAATTCGTGCCCACGCGGCCGGGCGGCGACTTAAAGGGCATCTCCAACGTCGAATACCGGATACCCGTCGTGGGCTCTTACGTGAGCATCGCCCTGTTTCACGATTTCGGCGTGAATGGCATCCTACGGCGGTCGCAGCTGCAGCTGGATCCTTCGGCGATCGCATCGCTGCGGCAGCAGTATCCGAATCCGGATTTTCCCTGCCAGCCTGCGGGGGCTCCGTGCGTGGACATTCCCAACAATTTGCCGATTGCCGCCGGAACGAACTTCCGGCCGCACACATCGGCGGGCGTGGAAGTCGATATCCAGATACCGATCATCCAGGCGCCGTTCCGCATCTATTGGGCATACAATTACCTGCGCTTCGATCAGACGATTACGCCCCCGCTGGGAGCGTTTTTCGTTCCGCCCGCCGAGAGAGACAGCTTGAAGGACCTGGGCGTGTACGACACGCAGATCGTGCCCTCTCTGCAAAGTTTCCTGGATCAGATTCGATCGTCGCAGACGATTCCTCCGGGACTGTTCGAACCGCGGACGACATTGCGGTTTGCCGTGAGCAGGACTTTCTGATGCGCAGGCCAGAGCGCCGGGGGAAACAGATGGAAGTTCTTGGCCGCGCACGAGGCGCGGGGAATTCAGCGGAGATTGGCGGAGGAAACATGAAGGCGTGGGGATTGGCGGCAGTGCTGCTTCTCGCGATCTGGGTGGCGGGATGCGGTGGGAATTCCACCGCGGTGGGAATCACAATCACGGGTCCGGCCCCGGCGCCGTTGCCGATCATCATCAGCCGGCCGTCGGTGCAGTTCACGGCCACCGTCACGGGTATTTCCGCAACGACCGTTTTCTGGCAGATTTGCGAGCCTCCCGCAACGCCTTCGACCACGATTCCCCCATCGCTGTGCACCCAGGGCCAGGGGCCGACGACGGGATGCACGATCCCGATCGTGAAGAGTCCGATCGCCGGATTCGGGACGATCACCGCAAACGGTCTTTACACGCCACCGGCGACCGTTCCCAATCCTGCTTCTATCTTGATCGTGGCCAGCAGCTGCGTCAGATCAAACGCGTTTGGAACGTTCTCGATCACCCTTGATTCCGGCATACGCGTGCAGGTGCTTCCCACGACCGCGCTGATCGGGCCGGGTGAGACATTTCAATTCACCGACATCGTGACGGGTACCAGCGACACCGGCGTGGTTTGGATGGTGAACCAAAACCCCGGCGGCGACGCTACCGACGGATATATCTGCCCTTCGAATGCGGTCGGAAACCCCTGCACCGCAACCACTTCAGCGGGCGAGTATTTCGCGCCGAATACGTCGCCGGGGGCGATCACGATTGGCGCGCAATCCGGCGCGGATCCTTCCGAAGTGGGCACTGCGGCCGTCACCGTCGGAGCGGGAGATAACCCGACCTTCAGCGCCACGGACCCGATCGAACCGCAGGTAGTGGCCGAGGGCTCGGCGCAGCAGGATGTCTATCTTTCGGGAACAAACATTTTCTCGACGACTCAGGTGTTTGTGAACAATGTTGCCGTGCCAACCGCGGATGTGAAGGTGATCACCGAGGACCTCCTGCGTGTCACCATCCCGGGGTCACTCTTAACCCAACCGGGTAACCTCTCGATCTTTCTTGAATCCCAGGAAGGCACGAAAACTTCCGGATCCGTAAACCTGCCCGTTGTCCCGGTGCGTCCAGTCGTAATCGCATCGACGCCGAACAGCGTGCAGGAGAGCAATGGCGGAACGAATCTGACCGCGAATCTCGTCGGCGGCTACTTTGTGCCGGGCAAGACTCTTGCGACGTTCAACGGAGTGGGCTGCGGCGGCGGAGGGCAGGTTTGCACGAGCTACGTCGACAGCCGTCACATGAACGTCTCCATTCAGGACGCCAGCCTGACGCTGCCGGGGCTCTACCCTTTGGTTGTTCAGAACAGCGATGCGGTCACGGCCGGAGTGCCCAATCTTACGGGCTTGAATTTGGCCGTCAATCCGAGTGCGGCGTCGATTTCAAGCGGGCCGGGTCCCATTCTGACGATGGGCGCCACCGCGACGCCGGGTTCGACCGCCGTTGCGATCGATCAGGCGGACGGCTACGCCGTAGTTGCAAACACGAAGGAAGGGTCCGTTACGATCGTGAACATGGTGACTGACACCGTGATCGAGACCATCAGCACGGGTGCGGCGCCGACGGGAGTAGCGGTTGACGACATGCTCACGCCAAGCCACATGGCATATGTGGTGAATAGCACCGACAACACAATCACTACGATCAACCTGAGTGTGACCCCGCCCGCAAAAGTGGCGACTGTCTCGCTGGCCACGTACGAGCCGGCGGTGATCCCGGCTGCGACCGTGCCGTACAGCATCGCCGCAAATCCCCTGACCCACCGCGCATTCATCGCCGATCAATCCACCAACGTCGGCACGATTATCGATCTCGCCAACGCCAACCCGAGCGTCGGCTGCGCAACGCCGCCATGCCCGGTTGGAGTGATCACGGGAGGCATCACGCCGTACGGCACCGGCCAGAACCCCGGCGTCGCGGTCGACCCGCGGCTCAATTGGGCGATGGTCACACCCGGAGGCGAGGGAACAATCGCGCTCGTCGACCTCGGCCGCGCGGCAAGCGTCGGCGACGTGGGCCGCCAGCCGCAGCTGATGGGCAGTCTTTCCATCTCGGCCACCGTGCAGGGCATCGGAATCAACACCGAAACCCACGAGGCATTGCTGGCCGATCCGGCTTCGCAGACATTGACGACGTTCAGCCTGCTGAACGATGCCGTCACCTCAGTTACTTTCACCTTCCAGGGAACCCAGCAGCTCACACCGGATCTCGGGTCCGCCGCCGTCACTCCCCTCGAGAATCTCGGCATCGCCGTTTCCCCAAGCGACTCGACGGGTGTGGTGGCCGACCTGGATAGCGGGATCATCCTGAAGAAGATCACCGGCCTTGGTGCCAATCCTCAGGCTGTCGCCGTCGATCCCGCCACGAATCAAGCCATTGTCGTGGACGCGGGCGACGCCAACGCATCGATCATTTCGCTCGGCAGCCCCCTGACGCAACCGCAAATCCTGGAGGCCAGCCCCGCGACCACCTTGACCAGCAGCGTGCCGTTGACGCTGACCTTGACGGGCGCAAATTTCTCCGCCAACTCGATCATTCGGCTCGATCAGGGGCAAATTGCATTGCCGGCGCCGACGCCCAGTGGCTGCGCAGCGGGCGTTTGCCGGCAATTGACCGTGCAGGTTCCGGCAAGTGCGCTGGCATCGGCGCGACACTTTCTGGTGGACGTACTGAACAGCAACAATGGAGCCCTATCGAACGTCGAGGACCTGACAGTCGTTCAGCCGGTTACGGTGGGCAGCGGGCCGGTGGCGGTCGCAGTGGATACGGATCGCGACCTGGCCGTGGTCACAAACACGAATGACAATACGGTGTCGCTCGTTTCGCTCTCACCCGTCAACGGCCAGCTATCCCCGGAATCGCTCGGACCTGTCGGCGTAATTCCGCCAGCGATTTCTACCGGTACCACGCCGCTCGGCGTCGCTGTCGATCCGCGGCTTGGCGTGGCCCTGGTGGCCAATAACGGCAGCAACAACGCATCGGCCATTGATCTGACCACTACGCCGCCGCTGGCGACGACGGTCGCGCTGTGCGGTGCCGACTGCTTGAATGCCACCGGCGTGGCTTTCAACAATGATACCGACACAGCGCTGGTCACCAGCACGAACTCGAACAATCTTTTCAGCACGGGCGAGGTCAGCTTCACCAGCGTTACCCGGACCACGACGGGGAGCAACACTTCGATCACCGCAGCCCTGGGCGACAGTCTGCCCACGGACCAGGATCCGGTTGCGGTGGCGATCGATCCGACTCTGGATTTTGCCGCGGTGGCTACGGCGTCCTCGACGAGCACCCTGGACATCGTCGACATGAACTCGGAATCGATCGTCGGGCGCGTCAACAACCTTCAGAATCCAAGCGGCGTGGTGTTCGATCCTGTCAACCAGGTGTTTATTACCGTAAACAGTTTGTTGAACAACATTTACTTCACGGATCCTTCTTCGACGAACTCGACGACGGTCAATGTCGGAATCGCGCCAACATCGGTTGACTACAACTTTCAGACGAGCTCGCTGGTCACCGTGAATGCCACCAACCACACGATGTCCGTGATCGATTACGCGTGCCCCACCGATGCTGGACCGACATGTTTCACTCCGAAAGTGCAGGTCGTGCTCGGCTTGGGCGGAGCTCAGACGTCGGCGCTGGTGCTCGGTCCCAATGCCGTGGCGATCGATCCGAAACTGAATCTGGCTGTGCTTGTCGATCCAGACAATAACCGCGTCCTGCTGGTTCCGCTGCCGCACTAAGCCGGCGGAACCGCGCGGCCAACCGACCCTGTCAATGGGGCATCGGACTCTATTGGGAGATGGGCGTGCCTGTGCCTGCGGTAGTTGGCTCACGAGCTATCGCCCGCCACCGGGCGAATCCAATTGACCATTTTCCGGGCGGGAAGCTATAATTGCTCGTTTGTGTTCATTAAATTTCGCCACACAGTGTGAATGAGGAGTGAGAATGAAGATGCAAGCAGTGGTTCCAGTTATTGCCGCACTTTTAATGACGCCCGCGGTGTGGGCTCAGGCTGCTGCTCCGGCGGCGGGCAAGGTCGGAGTGATCAATATCCAAGCGGCAATCGCCAGCACGGCGGAAGGCAAGCAGGCTGCAGCCGAACTGCAATCGCAGTTTACTCCACGGATGAATGAGCTTCAGAACCTGCAAAAGCAGATCGAAGACGTGAGGAATCGTCTCCAGGCCGGTCAGTCGACATTGAGCGACGAAGAAAAGGCCCGGCTCCAGCGCGAAGGCGACACGCTGACGCGCACGTATCAGCGGAAACAGCAGGAACTGCAGGACGACACAAACGACGCGCAGCAGGACGTCGTCAATCGCATCGGCCGCAAGCTCGTCGATATCCTGAACAAGTACTCCAAGGACAACGCCTATGCCATCGTCCTGGACGACTCTTCGCAGCAGACTCCCGTTATCTACGCCGCGAATCAGATCGACGTGACGCAGGACATTATCCGACTCTACGACCAGAGCTATCCCGTGAAGAATGCGGGCGCCACGACTCCAACGGCTCCCCGAACGGCGCCAAAGCCTGCTCCGGGAACGCCCGCTGCACCAAAGCAGTAACGCTGTTCCTCTTCGTCAATTAAGTCCCGAGGTTCGGAGGGCCTTGCCGTGAAAACCGGCAAGGCCTTTTTTTTGAGTCCTGCGGCAGGGCGCGGGGCGTTTGTGCGGTCTCGCCGGTTCGGCTATCATGTTTCGTCGAATCGCGTTGAGCGGATTTTCAGAAGTACTTCTCGCGAAAGCGAGCCAGGAGGAAGGGCATGACGATTTCCGTCGGGGCCGCGGCTCCGGATTTCACGCTGAAGGATCAGAACCAGAAGGACGTAAAGCTCTCCGATTTTCATGGCAAGAAGAACGTGGTCATCATGTTCTATCCGCTCGATTGGAGCCCGGTCTGCACGAACGAGCACATGTGCATGGTGAACGACATGAAGCGCTTCGAGCAGCTCGATGCGGCCGTGCTCGGCCTGAGCGTCGACAGCGTCTGGTCGCACAAGGCCTTTGCCGAAAAAATGGGCATCCACTATTCCTTGTTGGCCGATTTTCAGCCGCGCGGTGCGGTGGCCGATAAATTCGGCGTCTATCTGGCGGACAAGGGAATCACGGGACGCGCCATCGCCATCGTCGACAAGGGCGGCAAGGTCGCCTGGTTCAAGAATTACGACATTCCTTCGCTGCCGGATATCAATGAAGTTTCCGAAGCGCTCTCGAAAGTAAAGTAACTGCGGAGCCGGCGCGGGATCATTTTGCGGCGAAGGTGCGGATGTAATCGACCAACTGCCAGCGCTGTTGGTGGGTTAGCTTGTCCTCGAATGCGGGCATGGGTAGCCGGCCACGCGTGATTTGCCAGAAAAGCTCGCCGTCAGTTCGGCTGCTCATCGTGCGTGCGTCGGTGAAATCTCCTGGCGCAACCGATAGTTCGGGGGCTTTCTCGCCCTTGCCGTCGCCTTTTTCTCCGTGGCAGCTTCGGCAATGCTCGACGTAGTCCTGCTTTGCTGCTGCGATCGCTTCGGCGGTCGGCGGCACTGGGTTCTTCAACTTACGTGCCGCCGAGGTCGCGCTCCAGTTGCGAGCCGTGTTGACGACGGTCGCACCGACGGCGATTAGAATCGCTACGAGCGCCAGGACTCCGAGCCAGCGGGTATTCCGATTGGATTTTGCTACAGGCACGATTCGGTTGGCGGCTCCGGCGGAAATTTTCCCACAGCCCGCCGTGATTTCCCAGTGCTCAGGGTCGCTGTTTCAGGGTGCTGAATGAATCGCGCGAACCACTGAAACCAGCACGAGCACAAACATCACCAGTACATAGACGCGCAATCCCCAGAGCAGGATTTTGATTCCGGTCGAAAGGGATCTGCGGCCAAACCGCGTCTGCTGTTTGGCAGCGACCACTTGGTCGGTTTCAAGCAGCGACAACACCACGCGCGGATCCTTCAGATCCGGCTTCGGCGAAGCGGCAGCTTCCGCGTGATCTTCATGTGGCTTCATCGATTCAATTATCCGCCCAGCAATTTGGGGAATACCGTGGTGACGCCGAACGCGATTCCGACGCCGACCAGCAGCACTGTAACGACGATACCCGCGGCGTTTTCCCAAAATCCGTTCACATGCTCGCCCATCACGTCACGATCGTTCACCAGCAGGATCAGGAATGCCAGCGCCGGAGGCATCGCCAGCACGGCGATTACATTTACCGTCAGCACTACAAACTCGAGCGGCGCGTGGGGAATCAGCACCAGCGCCGCGGCGGCGCAGGCCGATCCGAGCAGCGTGGAATAAAACGGCCACGCGTCGCGCACGGGGCGGTTCAAGCTGTGCCCGGTTCCAATCACTTCGCCAAAGGCGTAGGCCGAAGACGTCGATATGGCGATCGCCGCCACGATTCCCGCCTCAAAAATTCCCAGTGCGAAGAGCGCCGCGCCCACATGGCCGATCCAGGGAGCCAGCGCCTCTGCAAACTGCGCGCCCTGGAATTGCGACGCATCGATGCCGTGATGAAACAGCGGTGCGGTGGCAAGTATCGCTGCAATTGCGAAAATGGCGGCCAGTGTCGCGCCCAGCAGCGTGTCGAAGCGGCCCGCCCGGATGTCCCGCGGCTGCATGCCTTTGTCCACCACCGCGCTTTGCTGAAAAAAGATCATCCACGGCGTCACCGTCGCGCCGATATCCGCCAGAATCAGCAGCAGGATTTCGGCGGCTCGTCCTTGCGGCAGAGGCGTCCAGGTGAGCAGCGCATGTCCCACGGCCAGCCAATTGGGGTGCGCCAGGATCGCGGCGGGAACGAACAGGCCGTTGAAGATCGCCAAACCCAACGTGATTCGTTCCCAGGTCCAATATCGGCCGGTCGTGATCGCCCCTACCACCGCGACGAGGCCCACACCGACCGCCACCACCGGCCGGATGCCAAAAAATCCCAGGCCCGCGCGAATCCCGATAAACTCCGTGATCAGCGTCAGGAAATTCCCGATTACCAGATCGCCCATCGAGAAAAATCCCCAGAATTTTCCGAAGCGGTCGAAAATCAATTCCGCGTGGCCGCGATGCGAGACGGCGCCAAGCCGCACCGTCATTTCCTGCACCACCAAACCGATCAAAAATGTGAGCACGACGAAGGGAATGAAGAAACCGATTCCGAACCGCGCGCCCGTCGCCGAATAGGAAAGCATGCTCGGCGCATCGTTTTCGCCCAGAAACACCAGCACACCCGGGCCAACGAGCAGCCAGAGCACGCGCAGGCCGCGAAATCTCTGAGCGCCCCGCCCCTGCCACCGCGCGCGAGTCACTCGCCAGCGGTCGCGGGCGCGATCCACGTCCTCGTGCGTCAGCAACCCGACCAGATCGCCGGCGACAGGCGAGCTCGCCGCGATTTCGGTGGTCGGCCGCGCCGAACCGAACGAGCTCGTTTCCGAATCTTGTTTCCGCCCCGTCATATGTTAACTACGATAAACCTCGCATATAAACTACGCTTAACATATGTAAGCGTCAATTGCCGAATGCAACGTGACGCCGAAAAAGCACGGCGTTGTTTCAGTCTGGTATAATTTGTGGACTCATCGCAGCGAACGCCGCGCGGCACAACGCACAACAGGAGAGCGAAATGGCTGAAGCCTCAAAACAACAGCAAGCCCAGATCAAAGCCGACGAGAAGGAGCTGCTCGGACAATACTCGAACCTCGTGGTCGTTCATCACAATGCCGAGGAGTTCACGCTGAACTTCATCTACATGTTTCCCACGGTCGCGCAGGGCAAACTGGTCGCCAGCATGATCATGAATCCGCGCCACGCCAAACGCCTCATGCGCGCGCTCCAGGAAAACATCGCGCGGTACGAGGCCCAATTCGGCGCGCTACCCGATCCGCCGGGCCCCGACGCAGATCCAAAAGTGGGATTCGTGCAGTAGTTGTGTTTCGAAGGTTTCGCGTGCGTCTCAACACTTAAATCCGTCGCCCACCACCCACCCCGTGGCCGGCTCGACGAATTCCACACCCACCGCATAACCCGTATCCGGAGTCGTGTGGCAGTACGCAACGCGCGCAACGGTGCGAAAAGAACCAGCCAGCGTCGCCACTTCGATCCGGTCGTTGATCTTCCAACGCCGCGTGGTCAGCACCCGTGCGCCGCGCGAGCTCACATTCTCGGTAAAGGTGGTTTCCGTGCCCGGCTGCGCGCCGTGCCCGGTAATGTGCACGCCAACTTCCATGGGAATCCGCGTTTCGCAGCGGGTCGCGTTGAATGACTTGGGACTGCCTATCCCAAGCGGCATACTGGATGCCCCCTTTTCAAGTTATAAGCAAGCGGCGAGATGCTTGAGCTGAAATTTTCCGGTCGTCCGCCGCTTCATTTTATAAAGCGCCGAATCGGCCGCGCCCAGAAGCTGTTCGATCGAAGTTCCGTCCGTCGGATACACCGCCTGTCCCACGCTAACGGTAATGAAAGGCTCTTCGCCATCCGACGCAAGCTGCTCGCAGATGCGCGCGGAAGCCTGTTCGGCATCGGACGCTCCCGCTTCCGGCAGCACTAGCGCGAATTCATCGCCGCCAAACCGCGCCGGCGTATCGATCGCGCGACTGCTGTTGCGCAGCACCGAGCCCAGCCGCTTGATCGCCCGGCTGCCGGTTAGATGCCCATATCTGTCATTAATCTTCTTCAATCCGTCCAGGTCAAACAGCAGGATGGCGAATTGCCGTCCGGTCCGGCGCGACCGCTGGATTTCGCTCTCCATCGCTTCCAGCAGCCGCCGATGATTCGCGAGCCCGGTCAACGAATCGGAAGCCGCCATGCGGCTCACCTGGTCGAAAAGCTGGGCGTTGTCGAGCAGCGTCCCGCCGAGTACCACCACGTAGCTCAGCACCATCAGCGCATGCGCCAGTGTGTAAGGCGCGTCCAGCATGCGCTGCGATTGGCTCATGGTGATGTGGCAGACCACGCTCAGCGCCGCCGCGACGAAAAGTGCCCGGTCCAGCGCCGCGCTCGTCCGTCCCAGCCGCCAGCCGTAACCAATCGTCGCCGCGATGTACAGAGCTGCCGGCAGCAGGTCCCACGCCCGAGGTACGAACACTCCCGGATGGATTTTCGGCGCCCGCGGCAGCATGAAATAGAAAACGCTCGTCAAATACGCCACCGCGCCCACGATCAGCGTAACGCCCGCGATTTCCTTCGCCGGATCGCGCGACACAGGAATCCGCCGCTCCACCATAAGCGCCGCCAGCAGCAGCACGCCTAGCAGGGTCCTGCCGGCCAGCCAACCGAGCGAAATCTGCATCCCCATGTTCGGAGTAATCAGCATCCCGCGATAAAACGTCATGCTGCTCGCCGCTTCGATTAGTCCCGCCAGGACGAACCCAAACGCGAGAATCAGCGAAATCCGGTCGTGCGTTCCCCGAAAACGCACCATGGCATTTGCAGCAAACGTGAATGCGATCAGGCTGCCCGCCATTTCCAGGTAAGCGTCGAAAAGCGGGTCGGAGGTATAGCGGGAATGGCGCAGGAACCAGAGCGCGGCGCAGTAACCCGCCACGGCGATCAGGCCCAGCACAACAAGGCCGATGCGGTATCGGCCGCGAATTGTCTGTACAACGCCCACACGTCCCCCGGGAAAGGAGAATGCCCCGAAGTGAAACAGCAACTCACCTGCCGTTTCGCTTCGACCGATCCCCTCTACCTAAGTACACTGTTTTCGAGGGTTTTTCTTAGAGAAGTGCGAAGCACGTCGCAAAATGATACACACCCGGTCTCAGGGGGTTTGGAATTGTTACCTGCGTGAGAGGTTGTTACGCGGGGAGTGAGACTACGCCTTGGGAACCGGCGGCGCTGGGGGAGCCGGAGGAAGGTCGAACGCCTGGATCGTGCTCTGAAAGCCTACCTTTTTGTGCGCGCCGTCGCAGAACGGCTTGTTGGCGGAATGTCCGCAGCGGCAAAGCCCGATCTTGTCCCGCCCGGCCAGCCCGAAGGCCTTCCCGTCCTGGTCGCAGACTTCGAAATCGCCCTCGACCCGAATCGACCCATCCGTCCGAACAGTAATCTTGGTAGCTGCCATCGAATCCTCCGAAAGAGGGCGCCATAGGGGAGGGTCTCAAACCCGGCCCTGCTGGGAATCAATATTTCGGCACGCTCGGATCCACCTCATCCGACCAAGCCAGAATACCACCTTTGAGATTCTGAATTTTCTTGAAGCCGGCCCCGCGCAGGAATTCCACTGCCTGCGCTGACCGCTTTCCCGACTTGCAGTGCGCCACGATCTCCTTCGAGCTGTCGAGCTCGTGAACGCGCTGCGGCAATTCGCCCAGCGGGATCAGGTGGCCGTTGATGTTGCAGATCTGGTATTCGTGCGGTTCGCGCACGTCAAGCACGTAAATGTCATCGCCCTTGTCGAGCCGCGCCTTCAGCTCTTTCGGCGTAATTTCAGGGATATTCGTCACGGTGCTTGGTGCCTCCTCGCCGCGAACGCCGCAGAACTCGGCGTAGTCGATCAGGCCTTTCTGCGTAGGGTGCGTCCCGCAGACCGGGCAATCCGGATTCTTGCGCAGCTTCAGCTCGCGGAACTTCATCGCCAGCGCGTCAAACAGCAGCAGGCGCCCGATCAGCGGATCGCCTTTGCCGATAATCAGCTTGAGCGCCTCGGCCGCCTGGATCGTGCCCACAATTCCCGGCAGCACGCCCAGCACCCCGCCCTCGGCGCACGATGGTACCAGACCCGGCGGAGGAGGTTCGGGATAGAGGCAGCGGTAGCACGGCCCGTCCGGCGCGCCGAATACGGTGATCTGCCCCTCGAACCGGAAGATCGATCCGTACACGTTCAGCTTGCCCGTCATTACCGACGCATCGTTCACGAGATAGCGCGTCGGGAAATTGTCCGTGCCGTCGACGATGATATCGTAATCGTTGAAAAGTTCGAGGGCGTTGGCACTGGTCAGCTGCGTCTCGAAAGTATCGATCTGGATGTCGGGATTCAGGTCGCGCAGCCGATTGGCGGCGGCCTCAGTTTTCGGTTTGCCCACGTCCTGCGTGCCGAACAAAACCTGGCGCTGCAAATTCGTCGAATCCACCACGTCGAAGTCGACGAGCCCGATGCGCCCCACTCCCGCCGCCGCAAGATAAAGCCCCAGCGGAGCTCCCAGCCCGCCCGTGCCGATGCACAGCACCTTGGCAGCCTTGATCTTCAGCTGCCCCTCCATGCCCACCTCGGGCATGATTAGGTGGCGGCTGTAGCGCATGATTTCTTCTTTGGAAAGCGCCGCACCTTTCGCCGCTGGCGCCGGTGGAACCCCTATTTTCGTGGCCATGGAATCACTCCCATCTGAACTCTTGTGCGATTAGATGCGGGCGCGATTCGCGCCGCCGGCGATCGAGGGCACGATGCTGATCGTATCGCCCGGCTTTACCGCCGTCTGGTCCTTCTGCAGGTAGCGAATGTCCTCGTCGTTCACATACACGTTCACGAAGCTGCGCAGCTTTCCATCGTCGGAATAGAGATGCTTCTTCAAGTCCGCGTGCTTCGTGGTTAGCGCGCCCAGCGCTTGGCCCACCGTCGACGCCTCCACTTCAACGCTTTCCTGCTTGCCTGCGTACGCTCGCAGTGGCGTCGGAATAATCACCTTCACTGCCATTCGACTTCCTCCTGGACGTGAGCCGTCGTACAAATTCGGACGCTTGCTATTAGATGCCCGCCGTCACTAACTTGACCTAAGCTTGACCTAAGAATGTGTCGCGACTTCGATCTCTTCCGGGTCGTACGCCGCGCGGTCGTCGTGCAGCCGCCAGGACGTCGTGTCGTTCGGCTCGCCCTTGTGCACGCTCACGATGATGTAGCTGTACCAAGGCCATGCGTGTTCGCGGTCGAATTCGCTGGGCCGCGCCGGATGATCGGGATGCGAATGATACCACCCGATCAGCTCCAGCTTCTTCTCCCGCGCTATTTTCTCCGCCAGCCGGAAATCTTCCGGGGTAATCTCAAACCGGTTCCGCGGCGAATCGTTCCTCTGGTTTGCGAGCGGCATCAAATCGACAATCTCGCGCCCTCCATCATCGTCGCGCCCCAGCAGCGCCCCGCAGCATTCGTGCGGATACGTCTCCACGCCGTGCGCATGAATCCGCTTGTACATCGCGTCGCGAACCTTCAGCCGGAAGCCGCTCACTCTTCGCTCCAGAACCGCTCGCTCAAGTATTTTTCACCCGAATCGGGGAACACCGTCACGATCACCGCGCGTTCGCCCTTCGGCAGCCGCCGCGCCACGTGCAGGCAGGCGCACAGCGCCGCGCCGGCGCTCACTCCGACGAGAATTCCTTCCTCGCGCGCCAATCGCTTGGCCATTCGCTGCGCGTCTTCCGTGCGCACTTCCAGGTCCTCATCAGCCAGCTTCGCGTCGTAAATCGGCGGCACGATCGCCGTGGCCATGTGTTTCAGGCCTTCGAGACCGTGGAAGCTTGAATCGGGTTGAAAGCTGATGCAGCGAATCTTCGGATTCAATTCCTTCAGCCGCCGCGTCGTTCCCACAAACGTCCCGCTCGTCCCCAGCCCCGCCACAAAGTGCGTAACCTGTCCCTGCGTCTGTTCCCAGATTTCCGGCGCTGTCGTATTGTAATGCGCCGCTGGGTTTGCCTGGTTCCCGTACTGATCGGGATAAAAATACTTCTCGCGATTTGCCTCGTAAATTTCGCGCACGCGCCGGATCGCGCCGTCCGTTCCGTCGCCGCCCGGCGTCGTCACGATCTCGACGCCGTACGCCGCCAGAATCTGCTTCCGCTCGGGAGACGCGCTCGACGGCAGGCACAATTTCACTTTGTACCCCAGCGCCGCGCCGATCATCGCGTATGCGATTCCGGTGTTTCCGCTCGTCGCATCCAGAATCACCTTACCGGGCCTGAGCGCGCCGCCTTTCTCGCCCGCGCGAATCATCGAATACGCCGCCCGGTCCTTCACCGATCCGCCCGGATTGAACCACTCCGCCTTTGCCGTGAACGTCACATTCGGAAATTCCGCCGTCACCCGCCCGATTTTGATCAGTGGTGTATTTCCGATCCGGTCGAGCAAGCTCGTGCCGACGGCCCGGGTCGCTTGGGACTTCGCGGTCGATACGAGCGGTTTGTTCGCGGCAGTCACAATCGTCGTCCTGGGCTCGGAAAGTTTCTTGGTAGTTCGCTAATTCGGGACAGTTTAGCAGATGAAAGCTAGCCGCTACAGCGGCACTCGCTGCGCGCAGCGGCAGGGAAGCTCGGGGCGGTTTCGGTCATGAAAGGGCGCAATTTCATGCACCCATATGATGCTCGATGGCTGGCCGGAGACGCAAGCGTTTCAGTGAGTTCCCGCCGCTTCGGGTGCCGCTAACTCGAACGCCAATACGACGTTGCCGGCCATTCCTGCTGTCACTGTGAAGCCTGAGGCCACAAACACCATGTGGTCCGACACGGTTGCGCCGCCGCCGCTCATCGACCCGCCGTGGGCCGGCACACCGTTCACGGTCTTAAAGTCCGGCGTCGTGTCGACATCCCAGAGAATTTTGCCGTCGTCGGCGTCGTATGCCCGCAGGTGACCGTCCATGGCACCCGAAAACACTACATCGTTCGCCGCGGTCACCGCTGCCAACTGCCCGCCGCTGCAACCAGGTTTGCCCTCGCAATCCGTTTTCGGCGGCATCGTCTTCCAAATGATTTTCCCTGTGTGAATGTCGATCGCCGCCAGCCCTCCCGGTGGCGGGGGATTCGTTCCCGGCGAAGTCAGCGTCGAAATATCGGAATTCGCGGCATAGACGTAGAGTCCATCCGTCGCCGAGCCCCATTCGATCCCGCCCAGCCCGCTGCCTTTGCCGATGCGCGCCTCCCACAATTCCTTCCCGCCATCATCCGGATCGAGCCCGTACATCACGCCGGTCTTTTGCCCACACAGCAGCACGCGCTTGCCGCCGCCCAAGTCAACCAAAATCGGCGACGATCCGAAATCCACATCCGGCCCCGGCCGCGCCGAGCAATTCAGATGTCGCGGATCAAGGCATCCGAAATTGAACACATCGTTCGGCGTTTTCTGCTGCACCCATAGCCGCTTGCCCGTTGCCAAATCGAACGCGACAACTGCATCCGTGCCGTCCGCCGCTGGATCCACGTACGCATCGCCGGTTCCGACGTACAGCCGCCCGAGCTTCGCGTCGATCGTCGGCGCATCCCAGATCGCTGCCCCCGCAGGCGTGAATTTCGCATGGCTCTCGCCGGGCTTCGATTCGTGGGGTTCCTCGCCGATTGCATATCCCCTCCAGATCACCTTTCCGTTCAGTCCGTTCACCGCCACCACGTTGCCGCGAAACGTGCAGCACGGATAATCCGGATCGCCCGCGCTCAGCTCCTCATTCGACGCGATCGGCACGTACAGGGTCCCTTTGAAAAACTGCGGCGCTCCGGTTATCCGTGCCGAGCGATGACCGCCGACATTTAGCTTCCATGCCAACTTCCCGGTTTCCGCGTCGAGTGCGTAAAGATTCGCTTCCCCATCTCCGAAATACGCAGCATTGCGCCCGGGAAGGCCACCTGCGATTGTCACCGCCGTCCTCACGGTCGCGTTAGCCCGGAACGTCCAGATCGTGCATCCCGTCTTCGCATCCAGCGAAAAAACGGTCCCGTCCCCGGAACCGAAGAACAGCCGCCCCTGCACGAAAGTCGGCTGGCCGTAAGCCGTGCTCGCGTCCGGAATCCCAAACGCCCATTTCAATCTCAGCCGCGAAACATTTTCCGCGCGCACCCACGTGGACTTCTGATAGCGCGCATTCTCAGGCCCGTTGCCCCACCCGTCCCAGCGGTCCCGCACGGTCGCATTCGCTATCGGCGCCGGTTTCATCGAGCAGAAATTCGCCTGCGCCAGCTCCGCGCCGCCGCCCGTCTTCGACGAAAGATACGCCGCCACCGCCCGCCGTTCGGCTTCGATCATTCGGTTGCCATAGATCGTCATCGCCCCCGACTCAAGCGCCCGCAAAATCTCCTCCCGCGTCTTCTGTCCCAGCACCTCAACGGACGGCGCCGCGCTACCCTTCATCCCGCCGCTAGCATGGCAAGTCGAGCAGTGCTCGTGAAACAGCGCCGCCCCATCCGGCGTCGTTTGTGCCCCTGGGGCCACCTGCGCTCCCGCAGCGGCCGCCGAGAGCGCGGCAGCTGCAATGATAACTGCCAGCGCCACCACGCGAGAGACTTTCATCTCACCTCCAAATTTGCGCACTGCCGGCACGCCTATCGTATGGACGCTCATCCCTGCGCCCATCTTTCCTTCGCCGTGTCACCTTATATCGAGTTTATCTACGCCGCGCAATGTGGGAACAGCTGCCGACATCTTTTAACTTTACAGACCCGCTACCAATTCATATCCTGATCGTCACATGTGGTACGTCGAAAAGCTCTTCACGCAGCCTCAGGTCGAATCGCTTTCGGCTAAAGGCTTCTTAGTGCGCAATTCTGGCGGAGTTGTGCGCATTGAGAAATCGGGGTGCGGCGCCGAGCTCCGGAAGGACCCTCAAGGCGGCAGCTTTCGCATGACGATTATTCCGTCGATCATGTTGCAGGGCCAATTCACGCGACTCTGGGATGCCGGTTACCAGAAATTTCTGCTGACCAACGAAGGTCTCAAGGTGCCGATTCGCGTGAATCAGCTGGAAGATTTGCGCCGGTTCAATGAGGAATTGCGCACAGCCCTTGGCGTTTCAACGTATTACAACGAAGCGCTTGGCTCGATCTGCCACTACAGCGTCTACGACCGCGTCAAAGGCCGCACCGGCGACATCCCCGATGAGTCCGTGGGCGCGCACGAAGCTCCCGAGCACTAGACCTCCGAAAAATCGCACATCCTGCGAAATGCCATGCTGAAACTTTGCGCAGGACGTGGAATCTCGCGCCCGATGCGCAATCTCGTAAGCGAAAAACGAGGGGTTGAGTCCGCCTGATGCGCAATCACTGCCCT
>Ga0209007_1000381_pt1 | contig 18993 bp, 10 predicted proteins | sample JacPinW_OM1H0_O2_FD_187961 | JGI IMG/M metagenome (GOLD analysis project Ga0209007, IMG submission 187961) | Forest soil microbial communities from Algoma, Ontario, Canada - Jack Pine, Ontario site 1_JW_OM1H0_O2 (SPAdes) (version 2) | ecosystem: Environmental > Terrestrial > Soil > Boreal... | reverse complement strand
TGAACATTTTTGAGCACCACGGAACGGCCGCCGATGAGATTCGCCGAGCCGGGAAGAATCTGCAGGGTCGTGACGCCGCCTTCGAGCGCCATCTCGAATCCAGGATCTTGCGGCCAGACAGAATGTTCTGCCCAAACATTGGAGGTCACCGGGCTGGTCGCTTCGTTGCCATCATCGAGGCCTTTAACCGCGGGGCTTGCGTAGACGCCCAGGTGCGAATGGATATCGATGATGCCCGGCGTTACCCATTTGCCGTGTGCATCGATGATGCGCGCCTCTGCGGGGGCGGTCAGCCCTTTGCCTATCGATTGTATTTTGCCGTTGCTGATCAGTACGTCCGTGCCCTCGAGGCGCTCACCGGTGCCGGTGAGAACGGTCGCGCCCTGGATCAGCACCGGCGCATTGACGGGCACTTGATATGTCGATGGAAAAGGTTCCGCCGCCAAGACCCCGGATACCGCAAAAGCGGTGGAAAAGAGCAGCGCCGCGCGGCGCGAAGTTGCGTTCATTGTGCCGATCACCCCCGATATTTGGACGCCGAACTTTATAAACTCTAAAGTGCGGGTGCGCGATTATAGTGCCTTGGCGTGCCGGCGTTCATTCGATTTAAACGGCTGCGTCGGATAATTTGCCGAGCTGCGAGGACTGCAACAACAGATTTGCCGCTGCTTGAAGTCCGTCCCGATCCTCGTGATCGAACCGTGATAGGTTCGGGCTGTCCAGATCCAGCACGCCCAACAGCCTTCCCGCCTGCACCAAGGGCACCACGATCTCGGAGCGCGACGCCGCGTCGCAGGCAATGTGTCCCGGGAATTCATTCACGTCCGGCACCACCAAAATCTCCCGGCGTGCGGCGGCAGTGCCACAGACCCCGCGGCCCAGTGGAATGCGCACGCAGGCGACTTTTCCTTGGAAGGGCCCCAGCACCAGCTCGCCGCCCTGCATAAAGTAGAATCCCACCCAATTCACATCGGGCAGCATTTGATACAGCAGGGCGCACATATTGGCGGCGTTGGCCAAGCCGTTGCGCTCGTCGGAGAAAAGCCCGGACAATTGCACGCCGATCTCGCGGTAGATGGCGGCCTTCGACAGGCTGGGATCCGATTTTATGGTATGCATGGCGATTCTGGATGGCCTCGCGGATCTAGATTTTAAGCCGATAGACGCGCCGCGCGGTGCCGCTGAACAGCGCGGTCTTCTCGTCCGCCGAATAATTTTTGGCCAGGATCTTGAAAGTGTTCCACAGCACCGGATAGCTGCAACTGCCCATGTCGACGGGGAAATTGCTTTCGAACATGCAGCGATTCACGCCGAATAGTTCGATGCAGGTTTCGATGTAGGGCCGCCATTCGCCTGCGAGCTGAGTTGAGGAGGCGGCGGGCGACTGCAAAAAAGACGGAAAATTGCAAAAGGCCATTGCGAGACCGCCGAGCTTGACGCACACGTTCGGTAGTGCCGCGAGCGTTGCGATGTTGTCGCGCCAGATCGCAAAGCGTTCCTCGCGCTTGCCTTGATACGCGGCAATTCCCAGCGGTGTGCCGACATGATCGAGAATCACCGGCGTGTCGGGAAAGGATCGCGCAAGATCAATCAGTTCCGGCAGCTGCGGTTCCAGTAACCACGCATCGAAAGACAATTTGAACTTGCCCAACTGCGCGTAGCCTTCGCGGAAGGTTTTTTGTGCAAACAATCCGGGGCCGACACGTGCCAACGGCCCGAGCACCTGGGAATCCGCGTCGTAGGAGGCACTGTGACGAATACCGCGAAACCGGTCGCCCGCGGTCTTGAGGTGCGCTGCCAGCACCTCGCCCACCACCGCGCCGGCCGTCAGGTCAACATGTCCAACGATTCCGGCGCAGGCTCGAACCGGGCCGTAGGTGCCGCTCGCGCACATGGCGGCTACGCCATTGACGAATTCCGTTTCGCCAAGGGTCCTGAACGCGTCGGGCCCATCGGCCCGGTACATAGCGCCGCATTGAACGAAAACCGTAGCGCGGATGTTGTGCCCAGTATTGAGGTCGGCAAGGAGTTCAGGCAGCAAATAGCGCATCGCACGACGGACCACCGTGGTGAAGCCGTGTTCGGGTGCCGGTCGGGCAGCCAATATCGCAGCCGGCCAATCCCACAGGTGATGATGCGGATCAATGATCGGCAGATCCGGTTCCAAAATGGATTCGGTCGCTGCGGTGCTCGTCATGCTGATCTCCGGTACGGATCAGCACATTTTTGCACGAATCTCCGTGCAAGGCGCGGCAATCCCGCGCCGGGAGAGATCGCGCTCCAGGCGCGTCAGTCCCATTGAGCCAGAGTACACGCCGGAATGATCGACGCGCATATGTCCGTGTTCCGCGAGCACGATGATCAGCAGAGCCAGGCTCAGCTGTCGCGCGAGAAGCATCGAGGCTTGCATCTTATTTACCCATAACTCTAGTCATACAAACTGAAGCGCCAGGGTACCGGCCGTCATGTAAATAAGGTGTACAAAACGGGCCCGCCGAAGGTGTACAAAGCGAGGCCGCCGAAGGCCCGTTGCAAAAACGCAAAAATCTACAAGAACTTTATATCCCGGGCACTAGCATTACCGGCTCGCTAGGCACTTAGGCCGCGGGATGAGTCCTGTTGTTCGGGTCGATCCCTGCGGTTCCTCGGGAGAGTGTGAGAATGGACGCCATCTATCTACTGATCATCGTCGCGCTGTATTTGACCACGCACGGTCTCGTGTGGGCCTTTAGCCGTCTCGGAAAGACATCATGACCGTGATTTATTGGCTTGCCGGGCTGCTGGCGCTGTTTCTGTTCGGCTACCTGCTGTACGCACTGCTACGCGCGGAGCGATTCTGATGGACGCCAATACGACGTTCGGCGTGCTGTTGACGGTAGTAGTCGGCATCGTCCTGCTGTGCGTCAAACCAGTGGGCAGTTACATCGCAGCCGTCATGCAACTCGCGGGTGACAAGCCAGTCGGACATGACAAGCAGGGCGGGCGGAATGTCGTCCTGCGCGCGGGCGCCCGCTTCGAAGCACTGTTATATCGCCTCTCTGGAATCGATCCTGCCGAGGAGATGCCTTGGACGCAGTACGCGATTGCCTTGCTGCTATTCAATGTGCTGGGCGCATTCGTCGTCTTTGGTCTGCAGCGACTGCAGCTGTTGCTGCCGCTCAATCCGCAGAAGTTCGCGGCCGTCAGCCCCGACTCGTCCTTCAATACCGCCGTGAGCTTCATCACCAACACAAACTGGCAGGGGTACTCGGGCGAGTCGACCATGGGATATCTAGTGCAAATGGCCGGACTCGCGGTGCAGAATTTCCTGTCCGCGGCAACGGGCATTGCCGTGGCCATCGCCCTGGTTCGGAGTTTTGCGCGACACACGGTCGCGACAATCGGCAACTTCTGGGTCGACGTGACGCGCTCAACCCTCTACGTCTTACTGCCGCTCAGTGTGGTGCTCGCGCTCGCGCTGGCGAGCCAGGGTGTAATCCAGAATTTCGACGGCTACAAGGACGCGACCACTGTCGAGAAGCTGACCTATCAGAATCCAAAGACTGACGCGGCCGGGAATCCCATCAAGGATGCGGCGGGCAACGCCGTGACCGAGACGGCCACAACGCAGACACAGACGCTGCCGATGGGGCCGATCGCCTCGCAAGAGGCCATCAAGGAACTGGGCACCAACGGCGGCGGCTTCTTAAACGCGAATTCGGCGCATCCGTTCGAGAATCCGACGGCGGTGACGAATCTGCTGGAGATCTTCGCGATTCTCCTGATCCCGTTTGCGCTCACGTATACGTTCGGCAAAATGGTCGGAGATACCCGTCAGGGCTGGGTGATCTTGACCGCCATGCTGATTCTGTTCGTGCCGCTGGTGATCCTGGCGTTTCACAGCGAGCAACACGGCAACCCGCTGATTGCGAAGCAGGGCATTGACCAGGTCGCAAGCGCCCTGCAGGCGGGCGGTAACATGGAGGGCAAGGAGACCCGCTTCGGTATCGCTGCCTCTTCAATATTTGCGGCGTCCGCGACGGGCACTTCCACCGGCGCGGTGAACTCGAGTCACGACTCGATGACGCCGCTCGGCGGCTTCGTGCCGATGTTCCTCATGCAGCTCGGGGAGGTCGCGCCCGGCGGAGTTGGAACGGGTCTGTACTCCATATTGATATTCGCCATTTTGGGCGTGTTCATCGCCGGACTCATGATTGGCAGGACTCCCGAGTACCTCGGCAAGAAGATCGAGGCATTCGAGATGAAGATGGCCTCGGTCTTTATTCTGACCACGCCCTTTGCCGTTCTGATCGGTACGGCGGTTGCCGTCATGACGGCCGCCGGCAAGGCGGGCGTCGGCAATCCCGGCGCTCACGGCTTCAGTGAAATTCTCTATGCCTTCACCTCCGCCGCCAACAACAACGGTAGTTCTTTTGGCGGCCTCACGGCGAGCACGGTGTTCTATAACGTGGCGACCGCCCTGGCGATGTTCATCGGCCGCTTCTGGCCGATCGTCGCAGCGCTGGCCATCGCCGGATCGCTCGCGGCGAAAAAGAGGGTCCCGGTCACGGACGGCACGATGCCGACGCATGGGCCTTTGTTCGTGACCCTTCTCATCGGTTCGATTCTGCTGATCGGTGTCCTAACCTATGTTCCAGCGCTGGCGCTGGGACCGGTGGTCGAGCACTTCATGCTCGCCGCCGCCAAGTAACGAGTCCCCTATGTCTCGCCAATCGCTCTCGCTGTTCGATCGCAAGCTCATCGGCCCAGCGCTGCTCGAGTCCCTCAAAAAACTCGATCCGCGCGTTCAGTGGCGCAACCCGGTGATGTTCGTGGTCTATCTGGGCACGGTTGTGACGGCCATCCTCTACGGCCAGGCGCTCGCCGGACACGGCGAGGCGCCGGCGGGGTTCATTTTGGCCATCACCATTTGGCTATTGTTCACCGTCATCTTCGCCAACTTTGCCGAAGCGCTGGCCGAGGGTCGCAGCAAAGCCCAGGCCTCCGCACTTCGCAACATGCGTCAAACCGTCATGGCCAAACGCGTGCTGCAAAATAGTCCCGGCGCCAAGCATACGACGCCGGTCAAGGCGGAAGACTTAAGAAAGGGCGACGTCGTGCTGGTGGAGACCCATGACACGATTCCGGCCGATGGCGAGGTCATCGAAGGTGTCGCCTCAGTCGACGAGAGCGCCATCACGGGCGAGTCGGCGCCGGTCATTCGCGAATCAGGCGGCGATTTCGCATCCGTCACCGGGGGCACCCGCGTGCTGTCGGACTGGCTGCTGGTGCGGGTGACGGTGAATCCCGGGGAAACCTTTCTCGATCGGATGATCTCGATGGTCGAGGCCGCAAAGCGGCAGAAAACCCCCAACGAAATCGCACTGACCATTTTGCTGGTGGCGTTGACACTGGTGTTTCTCATTGTCATCGTCACGCTCCTGCCGCTTTCGCTGTTCGCCGTTGAGGTCAGCAAAGTCGGCAGCCCGATCACCATCACCGCGCTGGTGGCGCTGCTGGTGTGTCTCATTCCCACGACGATTGGCGGCCTTCTGTCGGCGATCGGTGTCGCCGGCATGAGCCGCATGATGCAGGCCAACGTGATCGCCACCTCCGGCCGCGCCGTGGAAGCCGCGGGAGATGTCGACGTGCTGCTGCTCGACAAGACCGGCACCATCACGCTCGGCAATCGACAGGCGACTGCGTTTCTACCGGCGCCCGGCGTGACGGAGCAGGAATTGGCAGACACCGCGCAGCTGGCCTCGCTCGCCGATGAAACTCCGGAAGGCCGCAGCATCGTCGTCCTCGCCAAACAGCGTTTCAACCTGCGCGAGCGAGATCTGAGCGCGCTCGGCGCGAGTTTCGTGCCGTTTTCGGCGCACACCCGAATGAGCGGCGTCGATATGGGCGAGCGCAAGATTCGCAAGGGCGCTCCGAACACCATCTTTGCGTATATCGAAGCACTCGGCAAGAAAACTCCCGCTCCAGTCGAGGAGGCCGTGCAGCGGGTCGCGCGGCAGGGCAGTACTCCGCTCGTCGTTGCCGATGGCGGTCGTGTGCTCGGGGTGATCGAGCTGAAAGACATCGTCAAGGGCGGCATCAAAGAGCGCTTCGCCGACCTGCGGCACATGGGCATCAAGACCATCATGATCACCGGCGACAATCGCCTCACGGCAGCCGCGATTGCCGCCGAATCGGGCGTTGACGATTTTCTCGCCGAGGCCACGCCGGAAGCAAAACTCAAACTGATTCGCGAGCATCAAGCCCAAGGACGCCTCGTGGCGATGACCGGTGACGGCACGAACGACGCACCTGCGCTCGCACAGTCGGACGTTGCGGTGGCGATGAATACCGGCACGCAGGCGGCCAAGGAGGCGGGCAACATGGTCGACCTCGACTCGAATCCCACCAAGCTCATCGAGATTGTCGAGACCGGCAAGCAGATGCTCATGACCCGCGGCGCCTTGACGACATTTTCGATCGCCAATGACGTTGCCAAATACTTCGCCATCATCCCGGCGGCCTTCGCAATGACGTACCCCGAATTGGGCGCGCTCAATATCATGCATCTGGCGACACCCAACTCCGCGATTCTGTCCGCGGTGATTTTCAACGCCCTGATCATCGTCGCGCTCATTCCGCTCGCCATCAAAGGTGTGAAGTACCGGCCGCTCGGCGCCGGTCCTCTACTGCGGCGCAATCTGCTGGTCTATGGGCTCGGCGGCATCATCGTGCCGTTTCCCGGAATCAAGCTCATCGACATGATTCTGGTGGCGGGCGGCTGGGCCTAAGGAGTAGCGATATGTTCATGAGACTCATGCGCCCCGCGGTCAGCCTCCTGGTGCTGATGACGCTGCTGGTCGGAATCGTGTATCCGCTGGTGATTACGGGCGCGGCGAAAGCGGCGTTCCCGCATCAAGCCGCAGGCAGTCTGATTTATCAGGACGGCAAGCTCATCGGATCGACGTTGATCGGTCAGAGCTTTTCCGATCCGAAGTATTTCTGGGGGCGTCCGTCCGCCACCACCCCTCAGCCCTACAACGGTTTGGCCTCGAGCGGCTCGAACTTGGGGCCGCTTAATCCGGCACTCGTGGACGCGGTAAAAGCGAATGCCAAGGCGCTGCACGACGCTGACCCGGACAACCAACAGCCGGTTCCTGTGGACCTCGTGACCGCGTCCGCGAGCGGTCTCGATCCGGAGGTGAGTCTGGCGGCGGCGGAGTACCAAGCTGCGCGCGTGGCCCGGGCCCGGCATCTTGAACTCGCACAGGTTGAGGCGCTGATCAATTCTCATGAGCACGAACGGCTCTGGGGCTTCATCGGAGAGCGAAGAATTAACGTGCTCGAGCTGAATTTCGCGCTCGATCGGTTGCGCTGACCGCTCGATCGGTCAGCTCGATGGGATAGCTGAAGAAAATTTGAGGATACAGTGATGAAAATTCGTACCGGTTTTAAACGCCTTTTGCTGTCGGTTGCGGCCATCGGGCTGATGTCGCCGATCCTTCATGCCGCGGAACCCCCGGCGCCGCCGGGGCAATCGCCCGGCGCCATCGTCGGTGTCGTCAGGAATTCGGACAAGGTTCCGGTGCCTGGCGCGACCATCACCGCGGTTCGAGCCGGTGGCGGAGCCATTCGCGCAACGCTGTCCGGCAACGATGGCGTCTACTCCTTTGCTGATCTTCCGCCGGGAACGTGGTCTCTTTCATTACAAGTGGACGGCTATCCCGAAGTCTCGGTGCCATCCTTGCAGGTGGTCGCGAGCAAGGCGACTCGGCACGATGTGTTGATGTCCGTTCCCAACTCCGCTGTGGCGGCGCTCAGTACTGCGCCTCCTCTGCCGGTGCTGCCGGCGCAGCCCCCCAGCGCCTCGCCGTCCGCCCCTCCGGCCCCCGCAGCGAAGGCCGCGACGACAGCGGCGACTATTCCCGAGGCTCTGCAAGCGCCGGACGCGGGTCCCGAAGTCGACACGAAGACGCCATGGGCGCAGGTGGGTTACGTCGGTTGGATGAATGGCACCTCTCGTGAAAAGGCGCCGATCTTCGATACGAAGTTCTTCACGCCCGAAATCCGTCTCGACGTGAATTACCTACAGAGCCTGAATCACCCGATCGATCACACCATCGTGGGTTCCACCGAGGAGTTCCGCTCCGGGGAATTCCAGATCGAACAAGTGAGCTTGGGCGGTGATTTTCACTGGGACAATGTGCACGCACGCTTTTTGTCGATGTTCGGCATGTTCGCCACCACCACGCCGCGCAATGACGCCAGCTCCGAGGTGGGTCAATGGGACCTGCAGGATGCATACCGCTACTTCTCTGAGGCGAATGCCGGGTATCACTTCGATGTGAATCACGGCCTGAACGTGGACGCCGGCATCTTCGTGTCGTACATCGGCTTGTTCAGCTACTACAACTTTGACAATTGGACTTACCAGCCGTCTTTCGTATCGTCCAACACGCCCTGGTTCTTCAACGGACTTCGTGTGCAATGGTGGCCGACGCAGAATTTGAAAATTGAGCCCTGGCTCATCAACGGCTGGCAATCCTATGCCAAGTTCAATTCCAAGCCGGGAATCGGCGGCCAAATATTGTGGATCCCCAACGACTCGTTGAAGTTGGTGTTCAACAGCTATTCCATCGGACAAGACAATTTGAACTGCCAAACGAATAACCCGACCGGAGCTGGAACCGTCGACACGCTCTGCCAGCCGCAGAATGGCGGCGCTGCCAATGCCCCGGCCGGGTCCTTTGTGGGAGCAGGCAAGCCGATCGACTATTCCAAGGTGAAACGCATCCACGAAGACGACAGCGTTTTGGTGAAGTATTACGATGCGCGCGGCAACGGCGGCGACGGCGTGTCGAAAATGGCCTTCAGCTACACCGTCGATATCGGCTGTCAGTACGGCGGCGGCATCACCTGTACGAACGGTCAGAATAAGGACAATTTCTTCGGCATGATGCTCTACGATCGTACGTGGATGCACAACGACCTGTACGCCGTGACCATCGGCGGCGGCTTCATGAACAATCCGGGCCGCTACCTGGCGCTCACGCCGCCGATCAATGGCGCGACCGCCGCCACCGGTTCGCCATACTTCACACAGCAGCCGGGTCAGAGACTGTTTCAATGGGACACTCAACTCAACCTGCAGTACATGCCCAAGGACTGGATTACCTGGTGGACCGAAGCGACCTTTCGGCACTCGAGTGTGCCGTACTGGACCGGATCGGGCGGCGTGACGCCTCCGGGGGGCAACAACGGATCGCCGGGGAGCTGTGTCGGAGGCGGCTCGGACCCCACCACGGGTAACTGCAGTGCGACCGACTGGTTCCCGGATCTGCGCACGCGGGAAGTTGTCATCGGTGCGGGCGTCATGGTCAAATTTTAAGCGGCCAGATCCTGAGTGGGCGGTAATCGGGCGGCAAATCGCTCAGAATAGCGTTCGATGGCAACACCGACCGACCAACGCCCCGATCCGGACCTGCTGCTCGCGAAAGTCAACCTGCAGGAACTGCAGGCGAGGCGCGGCAAGCTCCGGATCTATTTCGGTTCATCGGCGGGCGTGGGCAAAACCTACGCCATGTTGATCGCGGCGCGCAAGTTGGCGAGCGAGGGTTGCGGGGTCTTGGTCGGCGTGGTCGAGACCCACGGCCGTGTGGAGACTGCCGCGCTGCTCGAGGGCTTGGAAGTTTTGCCGCCCAAGTCCATTGAGTATCGTGGCAAGACGCTGCTCGAATTCGACCTGGACGCGGCGCTTGCGCGGCACCCGCAATTGATCCTGGTGGACGAGTTGGCGCATTCCAATGTGACCGGTACGCGTCATCCGAAGCGCTGGCAGGATGTCGATGAGCTGCTGGCGGCGGGCATCGATGTATTCAGCACGCTGAACGTGCAACACCTGGAAAGCCTCAACGATGTGATTGGCGGAATCACCAACGTACGCGTCTGGGAGACCGTGCCGGACAAGGTGTTCGACGCCGCCGATGAAGTCGTGCTGGTCGATATCCCCGCCGATGAGCTGTTGGCGCGGCTGAAAGCCGGCAAGGTCTATGTCGCCCAGCAAGCCGAGCATGCGGCACAGCATTTCTTCCGCAAGGGCAATTTGATGGCGTTGCGCGAACTCGCCCTGCGACGCACCGCGGATCGGATCGAGGGCGACGTCCAAGCCTATCGGGTCGATCAATCCATCGGGTCTGTTTGGAAGACCGCCACCGCGCTGTTGACCTGCGTCGGGCCGGATGCGGCCGCGGAGCGCGTGGTTCGGGCTGCGGCGCGCCTGGCGGGGCAGCTGAACACGGAGTGGCACGCCATCTATGTGGAAACGCCGAGTCTGCAGCGCTTGGCGCCGGCGAAGCGCGAGAAAATCCTCGCGAACTTGAATTTGGCGCAGCAATTGGGAGCGACCACGGCGGTCATCGCGAGCGCGGAGATTGCCGAGAGCATCATCGCCTACGCGCGAAAGAATAATTTATCCAAACTCGTCATCGGACGCGACCCCGTCAGGCGCTTGTGGCCCTGGCAGCGCTCCAGCGGCCAAAAGCTGGCCCTGCTGGCGCCGGACATCGATTTGATTGAAATCGGCCGGGCCGAGAATTCCGCCAAGGAAAACGGGCGCGAGCGCGCGCCGCTGCTGCCCGCTGTCGACCCGGAGTCTACGACCCGGAGGAAGTCCAAACGCCTGCGATATGTGTGGGCTGCGATCACCTGTGTCGGCGTGACGGTGCTGTCGGTGCCGCTGGCGGCGCACTTCGAAAATTCCAACATTGTGGCCATCTTCATTTTGGCCGTGGTGTTGGTGGGGGTGCGTCTCGGACGGGGGCCCGCCGCGCTCGCCGCGGTATTGAGCGTTTGCTCGTTCGACTTTTTCTTCGTGCCGCCGCGCCTGTCGTTCGCGGTGAGCGATGTGCAGTATCTGCTGACGTTTTTTATCATGCTGGCGGTCGGGCTGATAACCGGCCAGCTCACCGCCGGTCTGCGCTTCCAGGCGCGCGTGGCTTCACACCGCGAGGAGCGCGCCGGCTTGCTCTATGAGTTTGCACGCGATCTGTCGGGCGCCGTGCAAGTCGAGCAAGTGGTTAAAATCAGCGATGAATCCATTCAGCGTGCGTTTCGGGCGAATGCCGCGCTGCTGCTGCCGGATTCCAGCGGCAGACTGATCGCGACCGTCTCGCACGTTGCGGGATTGGCGGTTGAAATCGGCACCGCGCAGTGGGCCTTCGACCGGGGCCAGCCGGCGGGTTTCGGCACCGACACGTTGCCGGGCAGCGAGGTGCTGTACATTCCGCTGCGCGCACCGACAAAGGCGCGCGGCGTGTTGGCGGTGAAGGCGCACAATCGGCGCATCCTGCGAATTCCCGAGCAACGGCAGATGCTCGACACGTTCGCCGCGCTGATTGGGATTGCGCTCGAGCGGGTCCACTACGTCGGTCTGGCGCAGGATGCGCTGCTCAAGATGGAATCCGAACGGCTGCGCAATTCGCTGCTGGCGGCGCTGTCGCACGACCTGCGCACACCGTTGACCGTGCTGGTGGGCCTGGCGGAATCGTTGGCGCTCACCGCGCCCAAATTGTCGAGCGCGCAATTGGAAACCGCGCAGGCGATCCAGGATGAGGCGCGCCGCATGAGCACCATGGTCAGCAATCTGCTGGACATGGCCCGCATCGAGAGCGGCGAGGTCAAGTTGAATTTGCAGTGGCAGCCATTGGAGGAAGTGGTGGGCGCCTCGCTCGAGGCGGCGCGCGCCATGCTGCAGCGGCATACTGTGGTGGTGCAGCTGCCGCGCGATTTACCGCTGGTCAAATTCGACGCCGTATCGATTGAGCGAGTGCTGGTGAACCTTCTGGAAAACGTATCGAAATACACGCCTCCCGGCAGCACCGTGACCTTGTCCGCGCAGGTGATTGGCGATCAACTCAGCGTTTCGGTCGCGGACAATGGCCCCGGCCTGCCCGTGGGACGGGAGGAGGCGGTATTCCAAAAGTTTACGCGCGGCGAACGCGAGTCGGCGACACCGGGCGTGGGGCTGGGACTCGCCATTTGCCGTGCCATCATCGAATCGCATCACGGCAAGATCAGCGCGGCGCAGCGCCCCGGCGGCGGAGCCGTGTTTACCTTCACGCTGCCGTTGGGGCAGCCGCCGCAGGTGGCCGATGGCTGAGCCGGCGCCCGTCGCGATTCTCATCGAGGACGAGCGGCAGATCCGTCGTTTCGTGCACACCGCATTGGAGGCGGAGGGGTGGAGCGTGCACGAGGCGGAGACGATGCGACAAGGTTTGACGGATGCGCGAACGCGACGGCCAGACCTCATCATTCTCGACTTGGGCTTGCCCGACGGAGACGGTATAGAATTCCTGCACGACTTTCGCGGCTGGTCGAAGGTGCCCGTCATCGTTCTATCGGCACGGGTCGATGAGCAGGACAAGATCGCGGCGTTGGATGCCGGCGCGGACGATTACCTCACCAAGCCCTTTGGCGTCGGTGAATTGCTCGCCCGGGTTCGCGCCACTTCGCGGCGGCACCTCGAGGCCGGCGCCGATGCGGGTGCGGTGTTCACATTCGGAGACGTCAATATCGATCTGGGCCTGCGAACCGTGCACAAGGCCGGCACCCCGATTCATTTGACCCCGATCGAGTACCGTCTGCTGAGTCTTCTGATCGCCAATGCCGGCAAGGTGCTGACGCATCGACAGATCTTGCGCGATGTGTGGGGACCTGCGCATTCCGAGGATGGCCACTACGTTCGTGTATACATGGGACATCTGCGGCAAAAACTCGAGGACGATCCGGCGCAGCCCAGGTACATCCTGACCGAAACGGCCGTGGGCTATCGATTGGTGCAAGACGCCCGACCCTAAACGCAGCGATGGCCAGCAAAGTCCTACACGCTTAAGGGGTAGGGCGACGACATTATTCGGTCGGTGCCGCGCCTACGCTGATCTGCGCGGCGCCTTGATCAGCGTGGCGACACAGAGGTGAATATGCTGCATCAAGAGAGCCGGCATTCGTGCTGACCGACCAAGACATTTATTTATTCCGCGAAGGCACGAACGGTCGGCTGTATAGAGCCCTGGGCTCGCATCCATCCGCCGACGGTAGCGGCATACACTTCGCGGTGTGGGCCCCCAATGCCTCGGATGTCGCCGTCATCGGCGATTGGAACGGCTGGAACCCGGAGAGTAACCGCCTGGCGCCGCGCAGCGATCAGTCCGGAATCTGGGAAGGCACCGTGCCGGGCGTGCAGCACGGCCAGGCGTACAAGTACCGGATTATTTCTCATGTGGGCGGCTACCGCGTCGAAAAAGCCGATCCGTTCGCCACGTTCTGTGAGTTGCCGCCCGCGACGGCCTCACGCGTGTGGAATTTGGACTACACCTGGCAGGATGCGGCCTGGATGTCGTCGCGCGCCGCGCGAAACGGGCTGGACGCGCCCATGTCCATCTATGAAATGCATGCCGGTTCCTGGCGGCGCAAGGACGGCAACTTTCTCAACTACCGGGAATTGGCGCATCAATTGGCGGACTATCTCAATGAGACCGGATTTACGCATGTTGAACTCATGCCGATCACCGAGCACCCCTTCTACGGTTCTTGGGGATATCAAACCACGGGGTATTTCGCGCCGACGGCGCGCTACGGCACGCCGCAGGATCTGATGTACTTCGTCGATCACCTCCATGCCCGCGGGATCGGCGTCATTCTCGATTGGGTGCCGTCGCATTTCCCGGCCGACGAGCATGGCTTGTCGTATTTCGATGGTACGCATCTTTATGAGCACCAGGATCCGCGCCAGGGATTTCATCCCGAATGGAATTCCTCGATTTTCAATTTCGGGCGCAATGAAGTGCGCAGCTTCCTAGTTTCCTCAGCGATGTTCTGGTTCGAGAAATACCACATCGACGGGCTGCGCGTGGACGCCGTCGCCTCCATGTTGTATTTGGACTACGCACGCAAAGAGGGCGAATGGATCCCCAACGAATTCGGCGGGCGCGAGAATCTGCGCGCCATCGATTTCTTGCGCATCCTGAATGAAGCCGTATATCGGGATTATCCGGGCGCGACCATGATTGCGGAGGAGTCGACCGCATGGCCCATGGTGTCGAGACCGACGGACATGGGGGGCCTCGGATTTGGCTTGAAATGGAATATGGGCTGGATGCACGACACGCTCGCCTACATGAAAGAGGATCCGGTCTACCGCAAGTACCATCATGGCGAACTGACGTTTTCTCTGATCTATGCCTTCAATGAAAACTTCGTGCTGCCGCTGTCGCATGACGAAGTCGTTTACGGCAAGGGATCCCTCATCGGTAAAATGCCCGGCGATGACTGGCAAAGATTCGCCAATCTGCGCGCGCTCTATGGCTATATGTGGGCGCATCCCGGCAAAAAGCTGCTATTCATGGGCGGAGAGTTCGGGCAACGCCGTGAATGGACCCACGAAGGTGAACTCGAGTGGTGGGTGTCCGGCCTGCCGGAACACGCCGGCGTCAAGCGGCTCATCGGCGATTTGAATCGCGTCTATCGCCGCGAATCGGCGCTGCACCAGGTGGATTTCTCGCCCGAGGGCTTCGAGTGGGTGGATGTCGGCAACGCCGAGATGAGCGTTATCGCGTTTCTGCGCAAGTCGGCTGACGGCGGGGCACCGCTTTTGGTCGTGTGCAATTTTACGCCCGTGCCGCGGGAAAATTTTCTCGTCGGCGTTCCCGCGCGCGGGCTTTGGCGCGAGATCATCAATACCGACGCGCAAGTATACGGCGGCGCCGGATGGGGCAACTTGGGCGCAGTCGAATCCGTCCCGGTGGGCGCTCACGGCCGTGTCGAATCGGTGAGCCTCACGCTGCCGCCCCTGGCGACCCTCGTTCTGCGCTGGGAAGGCCGTGGCTAGCGACGGCAGGGTGCGCGCCGTCATCGACGCGGTTCTGCCGACGGTCGATTGCGGCCGATTTTCCGCCAAACGTATTGCCGGGGACAGTATCGCCGTCGAGGCCCACTGCTTCGCGGACGGTCACGACAAGTTGCGCGTGGTACTGCGCTGGAAACTCGCCGGGTCCGCCAACGCGGATTTCGAAATCGACATGAAGGCGCAAGGCAACGATGTATGGACGGCGGAATTTACGCCGCCGCAGCCGGGCCGCTGCCAGTGCATGGTCTTGGCGTGGGTGGATCACTTCGAGTCTTGGCGTGCCGAATTTGAGAGACGCGAGGACAAGGACGATATCCGCGTTGCCCTCGAAGTCGGCGCCACATTGATCGAGGAGACGGCGGCGCGCGCCGGCGGCAGCGATGCGGCCATTCTTACTGAATGGTCCGTGCAGCTGCGCCATGCCCTGACGGAAGCGGCGTCCGAGGTGACGGCTTTACGGGCGCTGGCGCTGGATCCGGCGCGCGCCGCCATTGTGGCGCGCTACGCGGATCGAAGTTTCGCCGCGAGCGCCGCGCTGGATCTCGTCGTCGATCGCAAGCGTGCGGCTTTCAGCAGCTGGTACGAATTATTTCCGCGATCGTCCGCGGTGCAAATCGGGCAGCACGGAAAATTCAGCGATGTCGAGGCGCGGCTGCCGTATCTGGCGGAGATGGGGTTCGATGTGCTGTATTTTCCGCCCATTCATCCCATCGGCCGCGTCAACCGCAAGGGCACGAACAATGCGTTGCGCGCCAAACCCGACGATGTGGGCAGTCCCTGGGCCATCGGTGCCGCGGAGGGCGGCCATAAGGACATTCTGCCGCAGCTCGGCACCTTCGATGACTTCGATCGGCTCTTGAACGTGGCGCGCGCGCTGGGCATCGAAATCGCCATGGACATTGCCTTTCAGTGCGCTCCCGACCATCCGTACGTGACGCAACATCCGCAATGGTTCAAGCATCGGCCCGACGGCAGCGTGCAATACGCTGAGAATCCTCCAAAAAAATACCAGGACATCTATCCGTTCGACTTCGAAACAAGCGATTGGCGCGCCCTGTGGAACGAACTCAAAAGCGTGGTCGATTTCTGGATTGCCCGCGGTGTCAAAATATTTCGCGTCGATAATCCGCACACCAAGGCGTTTGCCTTCTGGGAATGGCTGATCAGCGCGACCAAACGCGATCATCCGGATGTCATTTACCTGGCCGAGGCCTTTACGCGGCCGAAGGTCATGCACCGTTTGGCTAAGCTCGGGTTCTCCCAGTCGTATACGTATTTTACGTGGCGCAATACCAAGCAGGAGCTGACCGATTACTTCACGGAACTGAATCAAGGTCCCGGGCGGCAATACTACCGGCCCAACGTTTGGCCCAATACGCCCGATATCCTTCCCGAGACCCTCCAGTCGGGCCTGCGACCCATCTATGCGGCAAGACTGATTCTTGCCGCGACGCTCTCCTCGAACTACGGCATTTATGGGCCGACGTACGAGCTGATGGAAAGCGCGCCGCGAGAACCGGGGAGCGAGGAGTATCGCGACTCGGAAAAATATCAGCTGCGGCATTGGACCTTGCAGCAGCCCGACAGCCTCTGGTCGCTGATTGCCCGTATGAACCGCATTCGACGCGAAAATACCGCGCTGCAATCAGATACCGGACTGCATTTCTGCAAAATCGAGAACGATCAGCTGATCGCCTATTTGAAGGTGGATGCGGCGAGCTCGAACGTGATTCTTACGGTCGTCAACCTCGATCCGCACCATCCCCAGTCGGGCTGGGTCGATCTCGATATGGGCGCCTTGAAGTTCGATCCCGATCAGCCCTACCAGGTGCATGATTTGTTGAGCGATCAGCGCTATATATGGCGCGGCCGTTACAACTACGTGTTGTTGGACCCGCAGCGTGCGCCGGCGCATGTGTTCAGACTGCGCCGACGGGTGCGCAGCGAGCGGGATTTCGACTACTACTTATGAAGCACTCTAGATGAATGACGTCCAAGTTCCAGTTCTGGATACTGCGCCGCCCACCGGCATCAGCGCCAATGACGCGCTCTGGTACAAAGATGCCGTCATTTATCAAGTCAACGTCAAATCATTTCTGGACTCCAATGCCGATGGCATTGGAGATTTCAAGGGTCTGACTTCCAAGCTCGAGTACATCCGGGACTTGGGCGTCAATACCATCTGGTTGATGCCCTTCTACCCCTCGCCTCTCAAAGACGACGGCTATGACATTGCCGATTACCAAAACGTGCATCCGCAATTCGGCACGCTCGACGATTTTCGCTACATGCTGCAGGAGGCGCACCGCCTCGGCCTCAAGGTGATCACCGAACTGATCATCAACCATACCTCGGATCAGCATCCGTGGTTTCAAGCTGCGCGCCACGCGCCCGCGGGCTCTCCGCAGCGCGATTTTTATGTATGGAGCGACACGGATCAAAAATATCTCGGCACGCGCGTCATCTTCACCGATACGGAAGCTTCGAATTGGACCTGGGATCCGGTGGCCAAGGCGTACTACTGGCATCGCTTCTTCAGTCATCAACCGGATCTGAACTTCGACAATCCGCAAGTCATAGAGGCGGTGTTCAAGATTATGCGGTTCTGGCTCGACATGGGAGTCGACGGCTTTCGGCTCGACGCCATTCCTTATCTCGTAGAACGTGAGGGCACCAACAACGAGAATCTGCGCGAAACCCACGCGGTGATCAAGCGGCTGCGCGCAGCCATCGATGACTCCTATCAAAACCGTTTCTTGCTGGCTGAAGCCAATCAATGGCCTGAAGATGTGCGGGAGTACTTCGGCGATGGCGATGAGTGCCAGATGGCCTATCACTTCCCCTTGATGCCGCGCATTTACATGGCGATCGCCCAGGAGGATCGTTATCCCATCATTGAAATTATCCAGCAGACGCCGGACATCCCGGAGAGCTGCCAGTGGGCGATTTTCCTGCGCAATCACGATGAGCTGACGCTGGAGATGGTGACCAGCAAGGAACGCGACTATATGTACACGACGTACGCCGCGGATCATCAAGCGCGCATCAATTTGGGGATCCGGCGGCGTCTCGCCCCCTTGATGGAAAATGACATGGACCGGATCAAGCTGATGAACAGCCTGCTGCTGTCCATGCCCGGTTCTCCAATTCTCTACTACGGCGATGAGATCGGCATGGGCGACAACTTCTTCATTGGCGATCGCAACGGCGTGCGCACGCCGATGCAATGGAGTCCGGACCGCAATGCCGGGTTCTCGCGCGCCGATCCGCAGCGACTGTACCTGCCGCCCATCATGGATGCCGTGTATGGATACGAATCCACCAACGTCGAAGCGCAGTCGCGCGACCCCAGTTCATTGTTGAGCTGGACCAAGCGAATGTTGGCGGTGCGTAAGACCAGTCAGGCCTTTGGACGCGGCGCGCGCCGATTCTTAAGGCCCGGCAACCGCAAGATTCTGGCCTACTTGAGCGAGTTCGGCGACGACACCATTCTCTGCGTCGCGAATCTGTCGCGCTCCGCGCAGCCGGTCGAGTTGAATCTCGCACCGTTCAAGGGCCGGGTGCCGGTGGAAATGCTTGGCCGCACTGCGTTCCCGCCCATCGGCGACTTGCCCTACCTGCTGACCATTTCGGCCTACGGATTTTATTGGTTCCGTCTGTCCACCGATGCGGCCGTGCCTTCCTGGCATGAGCAGATCGTCTCGGTGGACGAGCGGCCCGTGCTGGTGCTGTTCGACGGCTGGCTCAGCCTGTTCCGTGAGCGCGTGGTGCCCTGGCGCATCGGCATGGCCGAGAAGACCCGCCTGCAATTCGAAACGGACACACTGCCGCGCTATATCGAAACTCAGCGCTGGTACGCGGCAAAGGGCACGGCGATCGAGCGGGCGCGCATCACCGAACAGGTGCTGTGGCAGGAAGGGAAAGTTTCCTGGCTCGTGGCGCTGATTGAACTCGATGGCACGGAGCCGCGTGCGAACTACTTCTTGCCCTTGGGTTTAGCCTGGGAAGAGCGCGACGATGAGCGGGTAAAAAATCTATCGACCTCCGCGGTGGCGAAGATTCGCCAGCAGGCCAATGTGGGTGTGATGGGCGATGCGTTCGCGGATGAGCTG